>OGGZ01000154.1_pt1 | contig 81784 bp, 70 predicted proteins | sample 1571371 | NCBI WGS metagenome assembly OGGZ01 (sample SAMEA2582025, study PRJEB24529) | metagenome | biome: Human gut stool | place: China | collected 2011
TAATCAGAATAGAAATAATAACAATAACAACCAGAACAATAAAAATAATGGAAATAACCGTAATAACGGAAATAATCAAAATAAACGTAACAACAGAAATAATAACCAGAATAGTAATAATTCATATGGTAAAAATAATGGAAAGAATAACAATTCACAGCCTGTTAAACAACAACCAGTGAAAGAAGAAGAGACAATCAAAGAGATTATTCTGCCAGAGACACTTACAATAAAAGAACTTGCTGATAAGATGAAGATTCAGCCATCTGCACTTGTTAAGAAATTATTTATGCAGGGACAGATAGTTACAATTAATCAGGAAATTGACTTTGATACAGCTCAGGAGATAGCATTAGAATATGATATCATTGCAGAGCAGGAAGAAAAAGTTGACATCATTGAAGAATTATTAAGAGAAGATGAAGAAGATGAAAGCAAGTTAGTAAAGAGACCACCTGTTGTATGTGTTATGGGTCACGTTGATCATGGTAAGACATCACTTCTAGATGCAATCAGACAGACAAATGTCATAGCTAAAGAAGCCGGTGGAATTACACAGCATATCGGTGCATACACAGTAACAGTTAATGGCGAACAGATTACATTCTTAGATACTCCTGGACATGAGGCATTTACAGCAATGCGTATGAGAGGTGCCCAGTCAACAGATATAGCTATATTAGTAGTTGCAGCAGATGATGGCGTAATGCCACAAACAGTAGAGGCTATTAACCATGCAAAGGCAGCAGGAATAAGCATTATCGTTGCTGTTAATAAGATTGATAAGCCAAGTGCTAACATAGATAAAGTTAAACAGGAATTAGCAGAATATGAATTAGTTGCTGAGGACTGGGGTGGAGATACAATATTTGTTCCTGTATCAGCACATACTAAAGAGGGTATCGATACACTTCTTGAGATGATTCTTCTTGAGGCAGAGGTATGTGAACTTAAGGCTAATCCTAACAGAAAGGCACGTGGTCTTGTAATAGAAGCACAGCTTGATAAGGGACGTGGACCTGTCGCTACAGTATTAGTACAGAAAGGTACATTACATGTGGGTGACGCAATTGCTGCGGGTTCATTTTATGGTAAAGTACGTGCCATGGTTAATGATAAGAGAATGAGAGTTAATACAGCTACACCATCAACTCCTGTTGAAATTTTAGGACTTAATGGTGTCCCAAATGCAGGTGAGGTATTTGTGGCAACAGAAAATGATAAAGAGGCAAGAAACTTTGCTGAGACATTTATCAAAGACGGAAGAGAAAAACTTCTCGAAGGTTCTAAAGCTAAAGCAAAGATGTCTTTAGATGACTTATTTAACCAGATACAGGAAGGTGAACTTAAAGAGTTAGATTTAATTGTCAAAGCTGATGTTCAGGGTTCTGTTGAAGCAGTTAAGAACAGTCTTACCAGATTATCTAATGATGAAGTTGTAGTTAAGGTTATTCATGCCGGTGTCGGTGCAATTAATGAATCAGACGTTATCTTAGCATCAGCATCAAATGCAATTATAATAGGCTTTAACGTACGACCAGATAATCTCGCTAAAGAGATAGCAGAAAGAGAAAAAGTCGACTTAAGATTATACAGAGTTATTTATCAGGCGATTGCAGATGTGGAAGCAGCAATGAAAGGCATGTTAGATCCTGTATTTGAAGAGAAAGTAATTGGTCACGCAGAAGTAAGACAGTTATTTAAAGCTTCAGGTGTTGGAACAATCGCAGGTTCTTATGTACTTGACGGTGTATTCCAGAGAGGCTGCAGTGTAAGAATTACAAGAGAAGGCGAGCAGATATTCGAGGGTGCATTAGCATCACTTAAGAGATTTAAAGATGATGTAAAAGAAGTTAAATCTAACTATGAATGTGGTCTGGTATTTGAAAAATTCAATGACGTAAAAGAAGGCGATATTGTAGAAGCATATATTATGCAGGAAGTGCCAAGATAGATTATAGAAAGCAGGGTTTTGTCTATGAGAAAAAACAGCATAAAAAATACACGTATTAATGGCGAAGTAATGCGTGAACTTAGCAATATAATAAGAGGAGAGATTAAAGATCCAAGAATTAATCCTATGACGAGTGTTGTGTCTGTGGAGGTTTCACCTGATTTAAAACAGTGTAAAGCATATATAAGTGTATTAGGTGATGAAGAATCACAGAAAAGTACATTAGAAGGACTAAGAAGTGCAGAGGGTTATATAAGAAGAGAACTTGCACATACAATTAATCTTAGAAATACACCTGAAATTATTTTTATTATTGACCAGTCAATTGAATATGGTGTCAATATGTCTAGGTTTATCGATGAAGTAAATAAAGATATTAAAGATGACGGTGAGGAAAATGATATTGAAACAGAATAAAATATCTGACTATTTAGAAAAGGTGAAAACAATAGGTATGGGTGGACATATAAGACCTGACGGCGATTGCGTCGGGTCATGTATGGGACTTTATACATATTTGAAACATCAATATAGTGATATTAATGTTGATTTGTATTTAGAACCTATTCCGGATAAGTTTAAATTTCTTAAATATAGTGATGAGATTAAGAACAGCTATGATGGAGACAAAGAATATGATTTATTTATCTCATTAGATTCAAGTGACATTGACAGATTGGGTGAGTTTGAGCCATATTTTAATAATGCTAAAAAAACATTATGTATAGACCATCATATAAGCAATACAGGATTTGCGATGGATAACATTGTATTTCCTAAGGCTAGTTCAGCAAGTGAAGTTGTATACACACTTTTAGACGAAGATAAAGTGGATTATGATGTGGCTTGTGCTTTATACCTTGGAATAATTCACGATTCTGGAGTGTTTAAATATTCGAATACATCGGCAGCTACAATGACAATTGCTGGTAAACTTATGGAAAAAGGTATTCCTTTTACAAATATAATCGATAATACATTTTATACAAAGACCTATATACAGAACCAGATACTTGGAAGGGCCTTATTAGAAAGCGTATTGTTCTATGATGGTAAATGTATTTTTTCTGTAGTAAAGAAAAGTGAATTTGATTTTTATAATATTACTAACAAAGATTTAGATGGAATAGTAGAGCAGCTTAGAATTACAAAAGGTGTTGAATGTGCAATATTCCTGTATGAAGTTGGAGAACTTGAATACAAAGTAAGTCTGCGTTCAAATGAAATCGTAGATGTAAGTGCTATTGCAACATATTTTGGCGGTGGTGGTCATATAAGAGCAGCAGGCTTTAATATGAAAGGCACAGTATATGATGTAATAAATAATATTTCAGAGCAGATAGAGATACAGTTAGGTTAGTCAGGTTTGTGAGAAAAATCGTCTATTTGCGATTAATCGCTTGGAAATGAGGATTAGAATGAACAATAATATTAATGGTGTAATTAATGTATATAAAGAAAAAGGTTTTACATCACATGATGTTGTTGCGAAATTAAGAGGTATACTAAAAACTAAAAAAATTGGGCATACAGGCACACTTGATCCGGAGGCGGAGGGTGTGCTTCCAATTTGTATAGGAAATGCGACAAAATTATGTGACCTTATAATGGAAAAGAGAAAAACTTATGAAGCAGAGTTAGTTCTCGGATTAAAGACAGATACACAGGACATGACAGGTGAAATTATAGAAAAATATAGTGATACAATTGAACTATCAGATACAGAGATATCTAATGCCATTAAGAGTTTCGAGGGTGATTATGCCCAGATTCCACCAATGTATTCGGCACTTAAAGTAAATGGCAGAAAGCTATATGATTTAGCACGTGAGGGAATTGTAGTAGATAGGAAGCCAAGAAATATTTATATATATGGAATTGATATATTAGAAATAAAACTACCTGTTATAAGAATCAGAGTTAATTGCAGCAAAGGAACATATATAAGAACTTTATGTAACGATATAGGTGAGAGGTTAGGTGTATATGGCTGTATGGGATATTTACTAAGAACCCAGACAGGTATATTTAAGCTTGACGACAGTGTAAAACTTTCGGAAATTGAACAGATTGTGACTGATGACAGATTAGAAGAGTCAGGAATATTGGTTAAAACAGAGGATATCCTTGACTATCCGAAATTAATTGTTAAGGATAGATTTAAAAAGCTATTATTAAATGGAAATGTATTAACTTCTGAAATGTTTATGGAAAGGAATAAAGTGGCTGATAATACTGATGGAAATACTGGTGCAATAAATTATGAAACCAGAGCTTATGATAATAATCAGATATTATACAGAGTCTATTGTGAGGGAAGATTTTATGCAGTATATAAAATAGATAAGGAAAGTGGATTGTATAAACCAGAGAAAATGTTTATGGCTTAATACCGAGAAACGGAGAAAGTGTGAAAGAATATGCATATCTATGATGAGACAAAGGATATTCGTGTTAATAATTCGGCAGTAACATTAGGTAAATTTGATGCATTTCATTTAGGACACCAGAGACTTATTAACATTATTAATGAGAAAAAGAAAGAATATGGTTATGAAACAGTACTTTTTTCATTCGATACAACAGGAATAAAACATCTGCCGAGTGTGACAACTAAGGCTGAAAGAATAGATATATGTAATGAATTAGGTATAGATAATCTTGTGTTCTATCCTGTTAATAAAGAAACCATGGCAATTGAGCCTGAAAATTTTATTAAAGAAGTATTAGTTAAAAGGATGGGTGCAAAGGTAATTGTGACAGGCAGAGATTTCTGTTTTGGAAGAAACAGACGTGGAAATGTAGAGATGCTTGAGAAATATGCGGTTGAGTCAGGATATGAACTTATAGTTGCAGATGATGTTATGTCAGATGGTAAAAAGGTCAGCAGTTCAAATATAAAGGATTATCTGACTTCGGGTAATATAGAGATGTCAAACAAAATGCTTGGTTATAATTATTTTATAAAAGGACAGGTTGTAGCAGGAAAACAGAATGGAAGAAAGATAGATACCAGAACTATTAATATAAGTCCTGATGAGAATAAAATTCTGCCTCCAAGAGGTGTATATAAGACTAATACACACATAGATTCAAGAGTCTTTAAGAGTATTACAAATGTCGGAATTAATCCAACAGTTAAAGAAGATGGAAGAATTGTAGTCGAAACTCATATATTAGATTTCAATGAAGATATTTATGATAAAGAAGTGAAAATTGAGTTTATAAAATTCATAAGAGAAGAGAGAAAATTCCCTGATTTAAATGCATTAAAAAGGCAGATATTACTTGACATATCGGAAGCAAATTTATAAAATAGAATCATGAATTTGTGAGGTTGTTTTATGTGAAAATAAAAGAAAAGGAAAGGTACTAGTATGCAAATCAGGGTAGCAATTTTAGATCAGGATCAGAACTATCAAAACAGGGTATTAGTTGCTTTGCGTGAAAAATTTTCTAAAAAATTACAGGTATTCCCATGTAATAGTACAGAAGACGTTTTATCGGTAATAGAAGCACATGAAGTAAAGGTTTTTGCAATTAATAAGATGATTAACTATGATATTTCCCAGATACCGGAGGAATGTGCAATAGTATATTTATCAGAATTAAAATCAGTTAAAGAGGAAGATGGAACACCAGTAGTATGCAAGTATCAGAAAGTTAAGAATATTGCTAGTGAATTATATAATATCGGCAAGAACTATGATAAATTATTAGCTGAGAAGAAAGAAGCAGAGAGAAAAGCTGAAGCTGAAAGACTAGAAGCTGAAAGAAAAGCTGAAGAAGAAAGATTAGAAGCTGAAAGAAAGGCTGAAGAAGAGAGAAGAAAAGCCGAAGAAGAAAGACTAGAGGCAGAAAGAAAGGCTGAAGAAGAAAGATTAGAGGCAGAAAGAAAAGCAGCTGAAGAAGAGCAGAAGAGATTAGAAGAAGAGAGAAAAGCTGAGGAAGAAAGAATCAGAGAGAAACGTAGAACTCCAGATGTGTACGCATTTATTTCGGCAGGAAACAGTGAGGGCAGCACGACAACAGGTATTTCTCTTGCAATTGCTAATGCAGATGATAATACTAATATTTTATATCTTGATTTCAAACAGTTCAGCACAATGAGAAGATTTTTTGATGTTTCAAGAACGGATGTACCATTTAGTGATATTTTAACTAAGGCAGCAAACGGGGAACTTACTAAGGAAGATTTAGAGAAAGCCATAATAACAGATATGAAATTTGGCTTTGACTTCATTAATAATGAAGATTGTGCTTTTGAATTAGTTATGTATTTGGAAAACGGATTTAAAAAGTTATATGAGACAATTGGAGAGTTAGAGAATTATGATATCATCATAGTTAACTTAGAGAGTGCAATTTCTAAGATTAATTTCTCAGTTCTTGATGTAGCTAAGAAAGTTATATTTGTAGGAAGTGGATTACCTGATTCTAATAAGAATATTGAGAGAAACATTGAGATTATCAAAAAATATGATGAAGTGAATGATTGCTCTTATATAGAGAAAACTAATATACTCTATAACAGATTTGTTAATAGAAATTGTAGTGTACTACATCTTTCAGGCGTTAATGTAATAGGTGAAATTAATGTCATTAAAGAGAAAACGGAACAGAGAGTATTAGATACAATGTCTAAGATGGCGATATTTGGACAGATCGTTGAATAGTTACATACATATTGAAGATTACAGAAAGGTTAGGTAATAATATATGATAGATTTAAACATAAAGAACGATGAAGAAAAAGTTACTGCTGAATATCTCCTTAAATCTAACGACAGAATTGACAATCTTACATTAGGTATGATGGTTAACAATGATATAGAGGGTTTCTTACCAGTACAGCCGGTACAGGTAGAGAATGACAGATATTTCAGATATGATATAACGGGATTGGTTACAATGAAAGAATATCTCGGTGAATATGTTAAAAAAGACAGATTATTAAAAGTATTCTATGGTATTGCTAATACGATTAGGGAATCATCAGAATATATGATTAACTGGACATCATTTTCACTAGAGAGAAAAGAGATATACGTTAATCCTGAAAATGGAGATGTCAGGTTATTATGTCTCCCATTACTTACAGTTATTAATGATGGTAACATATGCAACTTTTTTAAGAATGTATTATTTAGTTCACAGTTTGATTTAGATGAAAATGGTGATTATGTAGGTAAACTTATCACATTTCTTAATCCTAAATCATATACGTTGGACAAGTTCATATATGAATTAGAAGATATGCTCGGACTTGAACATAAAGAAGTGGTTGAGGAAGAAGACGAAGAAGATACAACTGTAGAAGCTGAAACAGAAGAAGATAAAAGTGATGCAGATGTAGAAAAAGAGCCAGCAGAAGATACCGAGCAGGAAGCTGCTAATGATGACGATACAGAGATTCAACCTGAATTAGAAGAGAATATTGCAGAGACATCAGATGAAGTTATAGATGAAAAAGTAACTGAAGAGACAATAGAGATAGATGAAGTATCCGGGAAAGATGCTGAAACAGAAGAAGTTCCTCCAACTGTTTCAAAACCAGAGATAGAACCATATCTAATAAGATTATCTAATAATCAGGAGATAAAGATTGATAAAGATTCATTCTATATTGGTAAAGATGAGAAAAATGTTGATTATTGTATATCAGATAACTTAGCTATTGATGATAAACATGCTTATATTATAAGACATGGTAAAGAATATTTTGTTGTAGACAATAATTCGAAGAATCATACATATTTAAACAGAGTATTAATAGGAACTGATGAGGAAATCTTTATTCCACACGGAGCTCAGCTTAGATTTGCTGACGAAGATTTTGAATTCAGAATGCATAAATAAGTTTTAAATATTTTTGGATTTATAAGACCTTTTATAGTTTATATATTTTAAGATATAATATATAACTTTAAAAGGTCTTTGTAATTTATGTATGAATTTATGTGAAATCGAATTTAAAATTAGGTAAAATTTTACTTGTTTATTTCCGGAATATAGGTTATTGTATATAAGGACGCTTTTTTTGATAAAAAATGTCTATACTATAATTGAATATTAGAAAATACATAACTATATGTATATTGAAAGGAAAATTATGAGCAGTACAATGATAATAAGTATGCTTGGGGGATTAGGACTATTCCTTTATGGAATGAAGCTTATGGGTGAAGGAATAGAAAAAGTAGCAGGTTCTAAGATGAAAACAATCTTAGAGTGGTGTACCAAGAACAGACTTATAGGTGTTATCGTCGGTACAATTTTTACTGCTATTATTCAGTCTTCAAGTGCAGCTACTGTTATGGTTGTAAGTTTTGTTAACTCAGGACTTATGAATCTTATGCAGGCTGTAGGTGTAATTATGGGTGCTAACATTGGTACAACAGTAACAGCACAGATTGTAGCATTTGATCTTGATAGTATTGCACCAATATTTGTAATTACCGGTGTTGTTATGATTATGTTCTTTAAGAATGAAACGGTCAACAAAGTCGGCGAGGTGCTTTTTGGTTTTGGCGCATTATTTTTAGGAATGAGCCTTATGAAAAATTCTATGGCAGATATAAAAGATTCTGTTACAGTAATGAAGATGATTAGTTCACTTAAGAATCCTTTAGTTGCAATCTTGGTAGGACTTGTTATCACTACGATATTACAGAGTTCATCTGCGTCGGTAGGTATTCTTGTAACGATGGCAGGAAGTGGACTTGTAGAATTACCAATGTGTTTCTATGTTATTTTAGGTTGTAACATAGGTGCCTGTACATCTGCTGTGTTAGTAGGTCTTACAGGTAAGAAAGATGCTAAGAGAGCTGCCCTTATTCATCTTATGTTTAATATTATCGGTTCAATAATAATGTTACTTATTTTATTACCATTTGGAGGATATGTTGAGCATTGGATTAATGCTATTTCAGCTGATCCTAAACGTGCCGTAGCTAATACACATACTATATTTAAGGTATTCCAGGTTATTATCTTATTCCCATTTGCAGGCTGGATAGTAAAACTTACACAGTGGCTTGTACCTGGCGAAGATGAACAAAAAGAAAAATATGAATTAAAATATATTAGTCTTGATTCAGCGGTATCTCCGGCTATTGCTATGATAGAAGTAACAAATGAGATTAAGAGAATGGGTGAGATTGCTAATTATAACCTTGAAAGAAGTATGGAAGCGTTAATGAAAGGCAATAAGGATATAATTAATGAAGTGTTTGAACGAGAACATGAAGTTGATTTCCTTAGCAGGAAGATTACCGATTTCTTAGTTAAGATAAATCAGATGCTGCCAGTAAGTGAGACAAAGAACATAGCTGGCTATTACCATGTTGTAAGTGATATTGAACGTATAGGTGACCATGCAGAAAATATTGCGGAATTTGCACAGACAAAGCTTAATGAATCAATAGAATTCAGTAAAGTGGGTGCGGAGGAATTACAGCATATGTTTGATGTTATGAATAAGGAAGTGAAACTTGCATTAGAAGCATTTACTGAGAGAAATGAAGAACATCTTAAAGAAATTATGGATTTAGAAGATGAAGTAGATGATTTAGAAAAACAGTTACAGAGAAATCATGTACGTCGTATGTCTAAGAACGAATGTAGTCCTAAGGCAGCAATATTCTCTGATTTAATTTCAAACTTCGAAAGAGTATCAGATCACGCTACAAATATTGCATTTGCTACATTCAGAGAAGAAGAATATATTTAAGAATTTTGAATACAGGTCATATTATATGGCCTGTATTTGTTTGTGAAATTATATAATGAAAATAAGTTATCAATGTATTGTATCTTATAACTCTGAGAATAAGGAAAGGTATGAAAATGAAGAAATTAATATATCTAATTGCGTTAATAACAATGACAGTAGTATTAGTTGCCTGCGGAGGTAGTAAGAAGAGTAAAAATAATAAAAAAGATGGAAACACAACAAAGTCAGTAAATACTACGCAAACAACAGAAGCGACAGATAAGAATGTAGAAACAAATAAATTAGAAGAGACCGCTGAACAAACTACAACAGAAGAGATCATAACAGAGGAATCCACAACTACTACGGTGGCTGAAACTACACCAGAACCTGTCACAACCGCACAAGAGACAAGTTCATACATACCAAGAACTGGTGGACATCTAGTAGCAATTGATGCAGGACATCAGGCACATGGCAATAATGAAAAAGAACCGGTAGGACCGGGTGCATCAGAAGTAAAAGCTAAAGTAAGCAGTGGAACAGCAGGTTGCATTAGCGGACTTGCTGAATATGAACTTAACTTAAGTATTGCTCTTAAATTACAGAAAGAATTAGAAACCAGAGGATATAATATCATAATGATAAGAAGTACCAATGATGTTAATATCAGTAATAGCGAAAGAGCACAGATTGCAAATAATGCAGGTGCAGAAGCATTTATCAGGATACATGCTAATGGTTCTGAGAACAGTAGTACAAATGGTGCGATGACAATATGTCAGACACCATCTAATCCATATAATGGTAATATATATGGATTAAGCAGAAAATTATCACAATGCGTATTAGATAAATATATTGAAAGTACAGGTGCAAGAAAACAAAAGGTATGGGAAACTGATACTATGAGTGGAATTAACTGGGCATCCGTACCTACCACGATTATAGAAATGGGATATATGTCTAATCCGACTGAAGATGGATTAATGGCTACGGAGGATTATCAGAATAAAATTGTGATTGGAATTGCAAATGGAATAGATGCATATTTTAACAGTTGAAAACAGGAGTTGTGTGAAGAGTCTCTTATTTTCTGATTCATTAATCGGGTGTGAGTAAATGCCGCCCTCTGCAAAGTCTATTACATGCAGTAAATCAAACGTACTTTGCTTGAACGGTGATTTGCTGTACCTACCTTTTGCATCTGGCGGCATATAACTCACACACACGATATGTCATAAATCAAGTGTGTGTCATAGACGGAATCATTGGTTTAAATGTCTGTGAATTGAATCAGAATATTATTTATTCAGCACCATTTACATGTTTTTTTAGTGCTTCAAATGTTTCTTTACTAAGTACGTGTTCCATCTTGCAGGCATCTTCATCTGCAACTTCAGGATTAACGCCTAATTTGACAAGCCATTTTGATAATAACTCATGTCTTTCATAAATCATTTCTGCTATTTCACGACCAGTATCAGTTAAGTATATGTATCCTGCATCTGTAACTGTAATATGGTCTTTTTCACGAAGATGTTTCATTGCAATACTTACACTTGATTTCTTAAAGCCTAATTCATTAGCAATATCGACAGAACGAACAACAGGTAATTTCATACTTAATACCAAAATTGTTTCTAAATAATTTTCAGAAGATTCGTTTATAAACGCTCTCATTATTAAAGCTCCTTTTATTTATTATTTTAAATAATTTTTAAATTCACATTCCTTAAGATATCATATCATTATATAATACTATACCACAAATTTCTAAAATTAGATAGTATATATTTTCCTAATAATATAGAACAAAAATATTAAATATATTTGTAAAGAAAATAGATATACAATATATTGGATTCAAAATATATAGAAAAATATGCAGAAAAAACTAAAAAAAGTTATTGACACCTAATGAATGTTAGATTATACTAACTTTCGAAGAAAAGAGTTTTGAAAAATATTATCAATATAGAAAGAGGATGATATGATGCCTTTAACAATGGTTAATGCAGGTGAACCTAATGTAATTAAAAAGGTTGGCGGTAAAGAAGAAACACGTAGATTTCTGGAGAACCTCGGCTTTGTAGCAGGTGGAACGGTAACAGTTATATCAGAAATTGATGGTAATATGATTGTTAATGTTAAGGATTCCAGAGTGGCTATAGGTAAAGATATGGCTAATAAAATAATGGTATAAAATATAACTGATAATAAAAAGAGTTCTATAAGTATTATTTATTAGCATAGTTACATATAAATGTAACTGATAGTGCAGTATTATTAGTTCCTAACAATTATGACAAGATAACATTTATATGTTATTTGTATAAAAAAGTATTTATATACTTTACAAAAATGCAAGAATGGAGGAAATGCATTATGACACTTAGAGAAGTGGAGTGCGGAACAACTGTTAAAGTTAAGAAACTTACAGGTGAAGGTCCGGTTAAAAGAAGAATTATGGATATGGGAATTACAAAAGGTGTTGAGATATTTGTAAGAAAAGTTGCACCTCTTGGAGATCCTGTAGAAGTAACTGTAAGAGGCTACGAATTATCATTAAGAAAAGCCGATGCAGAAATGATAGAAGTAGAATAAAATCTGTTTTACAGATTTTATTTCAGACAAATTTTTTTTGCCCCTGTGTTAGTTAACACTAACAAAAATAAGACAAAACGTACAATGGAAAGTTACAACAGTTATATATTCAGAAGTTTATAATAGCGACACATATATAAACTAATTAATCTGAATTAAAGAAGTGTCGCAGAAATGAGGAGATTTATGTCAATTAAAATTGCATTAGCAGGTAATCCAAACTGCGGAAAAACCACATTATTTAATGCGTTGACAGGTTCAAACCAATTCGTTGGTAACTGGCCTGGTGTAACAGTTGAGAAAAAAGAAGGTAAGTTAAAAAATCATAAAGATGTAGTAATAACTGACTTGCCTGGTATCTATTCTTTATCACCTTATACATTAGAGGAAGTTGTAGCAAGAAACTATCTTATTAATGAGAAACCAGATGCAATTATTAATATTGTAGATGGTACTAATATTGAAAGAAACTTATATTTATCAACACAGATTATGGAACTTGGTATTCCGGTAATTATGGCAGTAAATATGATGGACGTTCTTGAGAAAACAGGTGACACAATTAATACTGATAAACTAAGTCAGAAACTTGGATGCGAAGTGGTTGAAATATCTGCTCTTAAAGGAACTGGAATTCAGAAAGCAGCAGAGAAAGCAGTTGCCTTAGCAAGTAGCAAGAAGAAAGTTACTCCTGTACATAGCTTTGATAAAGATGTTGAAGCTGTAATTACTAAAGTAGAGGAAAAACTTGCAAATGTAGTTGCAGAAGAACAGAAACGTTTCTTTGCAATCAAATTACTTGAGAAAGATGATAAAATTCAGACTTTATTAGATATCGTTCCTGAAGTTGATGATGAAATTAAAGAGTTAGAAGATAAATTTGATGATGATACAGAAAGTATTATTACAAACGAAAGATATGTATATATTTCTTCTATAATCGGAGATTGCTTAAAGAAAGCTAAGAAGAAGACATTAACAACATCTGATAAGATTGATAGAATCGTTACAAACAGATGGCTTGCATTACCTATATTTGCAGCAATAATGTTCCTCGTATACTATATTGCAGTAAGTACAGTAGGTACATTCGTAACAGACTGGACAAATGATGGTTTATTTGGTGATGGCTGGCACTTATTTGGAAATGGTTCAAGTGCTTATGAAAAAGCAGCAAATGACTATGCAGTAGAAAACATCTGGACAGATGATGTAGTTGAAACGGTTAAAGCAGCAGATGAAGCAGGTGTTATCGGTGCCGATAATATTCTTGGCGCAATTAAAGATGACGATTATGCTACATTTGAAGAAGAATATGGTACATATGGTGAATCATTAACAGAAGCAGGATATGATATTTCAGAAACTGTTGACGAAGCCATGGAGGATGCTCCTGATACAGCAGATTATGGTATCTGGGTACCTGGTATTCCTGTACTCGTAGAAAAAGGTCTTGATGCAGTACATTGTGCTGGATGGTTAAAAGGACTTATCCTTGACGGTATTGTAGCTGGTGTTGGTGCTGTACTTGGTTTCGTACCACAGATGCTTGTCTTATTCATTTTACTCGCATTCCTTGAAGCTTGTGGTTATATGGCCAGAGTTGCATTTATTATGGATAGAATTTTCCGTAAATTCGGTTTATCAGGTAAATCATTTATACCAATGCTTATCGGTAGTGGTTGTGGTGTTCCCGGTGTTATGGCATCGAGAACAATCGAGAACGACAGAGACCGTAAGATGACAATTATGACAACAACATTTATCCCTTGTGGAGCTAAATTACCAATTATCGCTCTTATTGCAACAGCATTATTCCAGGGAGCATGGTGGGTAGCACCTAGTGCTTACTTCGTAGGTATCGCAGCAATTATCTGCTCTGGTATCATACTTAAGAAAACAAAGATGTTCGCAGGAGATCCTGCACCATTCGTTATGGAGTTACCAGCATATCACATGCCAACAGTTGGAAATGTATTAAGAAGTATGTGGGAAAGAGGATGGTCGTTCATTAAGAAAGCCGGAACAATAATTCTTCTTTCATCAATCATTATCTGGGCTGGTTCATCATTCGGTTTCGAAGGTGGCAAGTTTGGATTTAACCCTGATATAGCTCTTGAAAGCAGTATCCTTGGTAAGATTGGTAACGCAGTAAGCTTTATCTTTGCACCTCTTGGTTTCAACAACATCAAAGCAACAATTGCTACAATTATGGGATTAGTTGCAAAAGAAGAAGTTGTAGGTGTATTCGGTGTACTTGACTTTGAGAATATGACAAAGATTGCAGCGTATTCGTTCCTTGTATTCAATCTCCTTTGCGCGCCTTGTTTTGCAGCTATGGGTGCTATTAAGAGAGAGATGAACAATACAAAATGGTTCTGGTTCGCAATTGGATATCAGACATTACTTGCATATGTTGTTTCGCTCTGCATTTACCAGATAGGAGCATTAATTATCGGAGAAATAAGCTTTGGTATAGCAACGGTAGTAGCTATCTTATTAATCATAGGATTCTTATATCTTCTCTTCAGACCATATAAAGAGAGTAAGACACTTAGATTTGATAGTGCTAAGTTAAATAAAAAGTAAGATTAAACAGATTGTAAAATGTAAATGTGTGCTTTTGCGAAGTTAGTAAACTTCGGATTGGAGGAAATTATGGGAACAATTTTTGTTGCAGTTCTTGTAGCGGTAATAGTTGGATTAATAATTTATAGTATGGTTAGAGACAAGAAAAATGGTAAGTCAATACAATGCGGAGGCGATTGCAAGCATTGTGGAGGTCATTGCCATTAAGAAAATGTCTGTGACGAAACTATAGAGAAAGGAGATTAACCGGAATGGAAAAATGTAATCAGGTAGTAAATAAAAATGATTCACAGAATTATCTCAGAACAGAAATGCAAAGAGAAATTGTGATAGATCGTTTAAAAGAACGCGGTTGTAGAATTACTAAACAGAGATTGATTTTATTGGATATTATATTAAATGAAGATTGCTCATGCTGTAAAGAAATATATTATCAGGCATCAAAGATAGAACCATCTATAGGAACTGCAACTGTATACCGAATGGTTAATACCCTTGAAGAAATTGGCGCCATAAGCAGAAAAAATATGTATAAAATTGCGTGTGGTTCGACGTGCGAAGTAAAAGATGCGTGTGTTATTAAATTAGATGATGATACAACACATCATTTGTCGGCAAATAAATGGAACAAGGTTATCTTAGAAGGTCTTAAAGCATGCGGATACATTATTAATAATCAGAATATACAAAGTGTTGAGGTTCAGCCTTGTATATGTGATTAAAACAAAAGAGATGTTGATAAAAAATATCAACATCTCTTTTTTGATTGACAATGGAAAAACAAGATGATAGCATACACATATGAACAGACATTCATATGAAAAGCGAGGTAAAGAAATGTTTTTAGAGATAAAAGATTTGAAAAAAAGTTTTGGAACTGATTCTAATAAAACAGAGGTTTTAAAGGGAATTAACTTTGAAGTAAATAAAGGTGAGTTTTGTGTACTGTTAGGACCATCTGGTTCAGGTAAATCTACATTACTTAATATAATCGGTGGAATAGATGGTGCTGACAGTGGATATATCTCAATAGACGGTGAGAAGATAAAGGATATGGATGAGAAAACTCTTACTAAATACAGACGTAAACATTTAGGATATATTTTCCAGATGTACAATCTCATTCCTAACCTTAATGTTAAGGAGAATATAGAGGTAGGTGCATATCTTAGTGATAATCCCTTAGATATTGGTGATTTGCTTAAGACATTAGGACTGTATGAACACAGACACAAACTTCCTAACCAGTTGTCCGGTGGACAGCAGCAGAGAACTTCAATAGGCCGTGCAATTGTCAAAAATCCTGATATTTTGTTATGTGATGAACCAACCGGAGCATTAGACTATAACACTTCGAAGGAGATACTTAAACTTATTGAGGAAGTAAGTCATAAGTATGGTACAACTGTAATAATGGTAACACATAATGATGCAATTAAAAATATGGCAGACAGAGTAGTAAAACTCAGAGATGGACAGATTCGTAAGTCTTATATAAATGAAGAAAAGATATCAGCGAGCGAGCTTGACTGGTAATTAATCTATAGTGATAAGTGAAATATGAAAATAAATTAAGGAAAAGACTTAATTTTGGAAAGGAAAGATATGATGAAAAATCCATTACGCAAAAGACTGCCAAAAGAATTTGTGAGTGAAATCGGAAAATATTTAGTTATTTTCTTATTTATGACTATTACAATCGGTCTTATATCTGGATTTTTAGTGGCAGATTCAAGCATGATAAAAGCTTATGATGAAAGTTTTGATAAGTATAATATTGAAGATGGTAACTTTGAGCTTATGGAAAAAGCTGATGATAAATTGATATCTTCATTAGAAAACTATGGGGTAACAATTTATGATAATAACTATATTGAGTGTGATACAGATAACAATCTGAATGGAGAAATTGACAGCACACTCAGAATTTTTAAGAATAGAGAAGAAGTTAATAAAGTATGCCTTATGAAAGGTAAGATGCCAAAAAAGGTTGATGAAATTGCAATAGATAGAATGTATGCTGATAATAATAAGGTATCTGTAGGTGATAAGATAGAAGTAGCAGGAAGAAAGCTTGAGGTTACAGGTCTTGTAGCCTTATCAGACTACAGTGCATTATTCTCTGATAATGGAGATGTAATGTTTGATGCGGTTAAATTCGGTGTTGCAATTGTTACTGAAGATGGATATGAAACGTTTGACAATGCAAAAATACATTATGATTATTCATGGATATATAATGATAAGCCGGCAAATGATACAGAGGAAAAGAAGTTATCAGACGAATTTATGAAGGAATTAAACAGTAGTGCTGAAATTGTCAAATACATACCAAGGTATGGTAACCAGGCAATACAGTTTACCGGAGAAGATATGGGAAGCGATCAGGCAATGATGATTATGTTACTATATATTCTTATAACAATTTTAGCGTTTGTATTTGCAGTAACTACTAATAATACAATTACTAAAGAAGCAACGGTAATAGGTACTCTAAGAGCTTCAGGATATACAAGAGGTGAATTGTTAAGACATTACATATCATTACCTGTTATAACAACATTAATAGCTGCCCTAGTCGGTAATATACTTGGTTATACAGTATTTAAAAATATAATGGCAGCATTGTATTATGGAAGTTACAGCCTGCCAACTTATAAAACAATATGGAATGCAGAAGCATTTATTCTGACAACAATAATACCCTTAATTATAATGATTGTAATAAATATGGTGCTTATTTCTATAAAACTTAAGCTATCACCACTTAAGTTTTTAAGACATGACTTATCTAAGTCAAAGAAAAAGAAAGCTGTACGTTTACCACATTTTAAGTTTCTTCAAAGATTCAGACTTAGAATAATACTCCAGAACATACCAAGTTATGCTACGCTATTTGTCGGAATATTATTTGCATATGTATTATTGATATTTGGTATGGGAATAAATCCTCTTTTAACACATTTCCAAAAAGAAACACTTGATAATATGATTTCTAAATATCAATATATTCTGAAGGCACCTGTTGAAACTGGAAATGTAGAGGCTGAAAAATATTGTTATACATCACTTGATATTTCATCAAAGAAGTTTAACGATGAAGGAGTTGGCATCTATGGAATTAATGAAAACAGTAAATATATTGACCTTAAGTTAAGCGGCGATGAAGTATATATTTCTGATTCATTTGCTGATAAATATCTACTTAAAAAGGGTGATAAATTCAAATTACATAATAAATACAGTGGTGAAAAATACGAATTTAGGATAAAAGGAATCTATACATATCCATCATCTATAGCTGTATTTATGAATGAGGATTATTATAGGGAATTATTTGAAGTTCAGGACGGATACTTTAACGGATATTTCTCGAATGAAGAGTTAACAGATATAGATGATAATTATGTGCTTACAAAGATTACTGAAGATGATTTAACTAAGGTATCAAGACAGTTAAAAGTTTCAATGGGAGAGATGTTTAACATAATCAATATATTTGCAATCATATTATTTGTACTTCTGATTTATCTTCTGACTAAGCTCATAATTGAGAAGAATGCGACATCTATCTCGATGGTTAAGATATTAGGTTATGAAAACAGGGAAATAGCAGGTCTGTATATTATGTCAACATCAATAGTGATAGTTATCTCAATGATTATCGGTATGGTATTATCAACATATATATTAAGAATATTATATAGAAGTATGATGTCATCATTGACAGGCTGGCTAAAGTTTTATATTGAACCTAAGATATATCCTCAGATGTTTGTAATTGGAATTATATCATATGTTGTTGTAGCAATGTTGCAATATAGAAAGATTAAGAATGTTCCAATGGACGAAGCACTTAAAAATGTAGAATAAAGAAATATAATGTATTATAACAACTGTCCTGTTGATAAAGTTTATCAACAGGGCGGAAAATGCGTGAAATTTGATTAAATAGAGCCATACAGAACTTGAAAAAAAAGATAAAATATATTATAAAATATTTAATGATTAAAGACCAGATGATGGTCTTTAATTACATTGTAAACATTATATTGTTAGCAGAATAGTAAAATATAGAATAATATAAGATTGATTATATGAATTAGTTGGAAATATTCTAATATGTTGTATCTGCAGAATGGAGGACTATTATGTTAAAGAAATTATCAAAAATCGATTTAAAGAAGACAGGAATATTTGCATCAGGCGTATTATTTGGTACAGCAGGAATTAAGATTCTTTCAAGTAAAGATGCTAAGAAGCTCTATACTAATTGTACAGCAGCAGTTTTAAGAGCTAAAGAAACTGTAATGAAAGTTACAACTAATATCCAGGAGAATGCAGAGGATATTTTGGCAGAAGCAAAGATTATTAACGAAGAAAGAGCTGCCAGTGAAGCTGTTGTAGAAGATGAAACAACCGAAAATGTAACAGAAGATGTAACAGAAAAAGAAAACGAAGAAACTGCACAGACTGAAGCAGAATAGTGTTTCTTAAGAGGTTTAAACATTGAAATTTATTATTAAGCATGAAATAAAAGGTCGTATAAGGGTACATATAATTCAAAATAAGATGACTTATGCACAGGCAGATATATTAGCTTTTTACCTGAATAATAATAAATATGTCACATTTGCAAAAGTGTACGATAGAACTTCTGATGCAACAATTAATTATATAGGAGACAGAGAAGAGATAGTTACACTTCTTAAGCACTTCAGATATGATGAAGTGGAAGTCCCTACAGGATTAGTTGAGAATTCAGGAAGAGAATTGAATGCTAAATATCAGGAAAAATTAGTTAATAAAGTAATTTTAAGATATGCAGGCAGATTGTTTCTGCCATATCCCGTAAGAGCGTGTGTTACAACTGTTAAGTCTGTTAAATATATTTGCAAAGGACTTAATTGCTTATGGCATAAGAAGATTGAAGTACCAGTATTAGATGCAACTGCAATCGGTGTATCTGTTATCAGAAGAGATTTTGAAACAGCAGGTTCAGTAATGTTCTTACTTGGAATCGGTGAACTTTTAGAGGAATGGACCCATAAGAAATCAGTAGATGATTTAGCAAGAACAATGTCTTTAAATGTCGGCAAAGTATGGCTGGTTAAAGATGATAATGAAGTGTTAGTTCCGTCTTCTGAGATTGAGGTTGGCGACAATGTGGTTGTGAGAATGGGTAAGATAATCCCTTTTGATGGTCAGGTAACTGCCGGTGAAGCTATGGTTAACCAGGCATCACTTACAGGCGAATCTGCACCCGTACGAAAGTGTGAAAACAGTTACGTATATGCAGGAACAGTTGTGGAAGAGGGAGAAATTACCATTAAAGTTAAAGAAACGGGTGGTTCAAGTAAGTTTGAGAAGATAGTTATGATGATTGAAGAATCGGAGAAACTTAAATCTGCACTTGAAAGTAAAGCAGAACATATAGCAGATAAGCTTGTTCCGTATACTTTAGCAGGAACGGGAATTACATATCTCTTAAGCAGAAATGTAACAAAAGCATTGTCCGTATTGATGGTTGATTTCTCATGTGCACTTAAGTTAGCTATGCCTATTTCAGTACTTTCTGCAATCAGGGAAGCAAGTATGCATAATATAACTGTCAAGGGTGGTAAATTCCTAGAAGCAGTTGCTAATGCCGATACTATAGTATTCGACAAGACGGGAACACTTACTAAGGCTAAACCTACTGTAGCAAGGGTTATTTCATTCAATGGCTATGAGACAGATGAATTATTAAGAATAGCAGCATGCTTAGAAGAGCATTTCCCTCATTCAATAGCAAATGCGGTTGTAGAAGCAGCAAGAGCTAAGAAGCTTGACCATGAAGAGATGCATTCTAAGGTTGAATATGTCGTAGCACATGGAATTTCAACTAAGATAAATGATAAGAAAGTTATTATCGGAAGTTATCATTTCGTATTTGAAGATGAAAAATGCGTTGTTCCAGAAGGTAAAGAAGAATTATTTAAAAATTTACCAAATGAATATTCCCATCTCTATCTTGCAATAGGTGACAGTTTAGCTGCCGTAATATGTATCGAAGATCCATTAAGGGAAGAGGCAGAAGCAGTTATTAACTCGCTAAGAAGAGCAGGAATCAGTAAAATCGTAATGATGACGGGTGACAGTGACAGAACAGCCAAAGTAATTGCTAAGAAGGTTGGCGTTGATGAATATTATTCAGAAGTGCTTCCGGAAGATAAGGCGAAATTCGTGGAAAAAGAAAAGGCTAAAGCAAGAAAGGTAATAATGATTGGAGATGGTATAAATGATTCTCCGGCATTATCGGCTGCTGATGTGGGCATCGCCATAAGTGATGGAGCAGAGATAGCAAGAGAAATAGCCGATATAACAATTGGTTCTGATGATTTATATAATATTGTTACACTTAAACTGTTAAGTGACAGCTTAATGAAACGAATCAGCAAGAACTACAGAAATATTGTAGGCTTTAATACCGGACTTATATTATTAGGTGTCAGTGGAATTATACAGCCTACGACATCAGCTCTGTTCCATAATACGTCAACATTACTTATAAGTCTTAAGAGTATGCAGAATCTTTTGAATTGATAAGAAATATTTATATTGAATATAGTTGAATAATTTGAAGTATACTTAATATTAGTTAAGTAAATAAATGAATAAAAAGCTAAATGATAAGAACTCTCATAACCGAATATGGTTTTGAGAGTTCTTATCATTTAGACTACTTGACGAATAAATAATAATTAGCTAGAATAAACATCAGTTAGACAAAACTAACTAAATAAAAATATGGAGGTATTATGAGTCAGGAAATATACGAGATAGTCAAGGGAATGGATTTAGAAAATATTGAAACCCAGCTTGCGTTACAATGTGCACCGCTCATAACAGGACTAAAGGTTTCAAATCTTTTGATTATTCCAAAAGGCAATGAGGAAGTTGTGAAACGAATACTAAATCGTACTGGAATTTCATATTACAGACTTATACAGACCAGAACTAAAACTACATTTTTACTGTTCAGACGAAATGAATTAGAAGAATTCCTGTCAGATGAGAATGTTAAAAATGTATTTATAAGAGCAGGCTATAAGTCATTACAGATTGGTAAAATTCTTAGAACATTTAGTCTCAGATATGAGGCATATATGCAGGGCGATAAGAGTTTTCCACATGAAATGGGATTGTTACTTGGTTATCCTGTAGAAGACGTAGTTGGTTTTGTGGAGAATAATGGTAAGAACTTTTTATATTCCGGATATTGGAAAGTCTATGAGAACCAGAAAGCCAAAGTTAAATTATTTGATAAATTTAAAGCCGCCGAGGAAACATTGATTCATTTACTTTCAAATGGGCTTAGTATGTCAGATATAATTGACATTTATGCAACATAAAAATTATTTTAAATAAAACGGAGGACATAAAAATGAGCAAAGTAGAAGTAATATTCTGGTCACAGTCAGGAAATACACAGGCAATGGCAGAGGCAATTGGAAAAGGTATAACAGATGCAGGTAAAGAAGCTAATGTGGTATTCGTAAGCAGCGCATCAGTAGATGATGTTAAGAATGCTAAGGCATTTGCAATGGGGTGTCCGGCAATGGGAGCTGAAGTTTTAGAAGAATCTGAAATGGAGCCATTCGTACAGGATATCGAGAGCTTCGTAAATGGTAAGACAATTGCACTTTTTGGTTCATACGGCTGGGGTGATGGTCAGTGGATGAGAGACTGGGAAGATAGAATGACTGCTGCAGGAGCAACAGTATTAAATGGTGAGGGTCTTATCTGTAATGAAGCTCCTGATGCTGATGCAATTGCAGAATGTGAAGAACTAGGTAAACAATTGGCTGCATTAGTTTAAAATGGAGGTCTATAGTGAGTGTAGTTATAATAGGTGGCCATGACCGTATGGTCTGCCAATATAAAAAAATATGTAAAGAGCATAATTGTAAAGCTAAAGTATTTACGCAAATGTCTGGTAATCTTAGTACAAAGATAGGAAGTCCGGATTTGATTATACTTTTTACAAACACTGTATCTCACAAAATGGTTCATTGTGCAATAACAGAAGCTGAAAAATGTAATGCTGAAGTTGTAAGATGCCATACGAGTAGTGGAAATGCGTTAAATGAAATATTAAATACGGCAGTAGGTTTCTAGAATAAAATAGTAATTATTGCCAATATTATAAAGAGAGTGGTTTAAAGCTATACGTTATTTAGTTAATGTATAGATTAGCCACTCTCTTTTTATTATTGGGAGGTTATTCAATGCCAGATGCTTAAAATGGGATATCTATCTGTGATATAATTGATTTATGATGTATCGTGTGCAAGTTAATGCTGTCAGATGTAAAAATTATGAAAAAACTATTGACGAAAATATTGTTGGATGCTATTATAATAAAAACAGTAATTATTACTGATTTTGAAAATATACATTTTGTATATTAATTATAAATATTTACATACTACATAGATATAAGCAGGTTATACGCATATATTCAAAATGCGGGAAATGGAGGTAAGAGATGAGAATATTATTTTATGATGCGAAGAAATATGATGTAGATTCATTTGATAAGGAATTAGTTAAATTTAGTAATATAGAGGTGGAATACTTAGATACTGATTTATCAAAGTCAACAGTAGCACTTGCTAAGGGATATGATGCCGTATGTGCATTTGTAAGTTCTGATTGCGGAGCAAAAGTATTAGAGAAGTTAAATGAATTTGGAATCAAATTATTACTTCTTAGATGTGCAGGTTTTAACAATGTAGATATAGAAGCCGCTGATAAATACGGAATTACGGTACTCAGAGTTCCTGGTTATTCACCAGAGGCAGTAGCAGAGTTTGCCATTACTATAGCACTTGCGGTAAACAGACATCTTCATAAAAGCTATATTAAGGTAAGAGAGAATAATTTCGCACTTACAGGTCTTACGGGCATTAATTTCTTCGGTAAAACAGCAGGAATTATCGGAACAGGTAAAATTGGAGCAGCAATGTGCAGAATATGCCGGGGGCTTGGTATGAAAGTAATTGCTTATGATGCCTATGTTAATCCTAATCTTGATTTTGTGGAATATAAGTCATTTGATGAAGTTTTAGCAGAAAGTGACCTGATATCATTGCATTGCCCATTAACAGAGGACAATTATCATATGATTAACAAAGACACAATTGCTAAGATGAAAGATAATGTGATTTTAGTAAATACATCAAGAGGCGCATTAGTTGATACAAATGATTTAATTCAGGGAATAAGAGCTAAGAAATTCTTCGGTGTGGCATTAGATGTATATGAAGAAGAGACTAACAATGTATTTGAGGACAGGGCAGATGATATCTTAGATAATTCAGTTGTAGCACGCCTGTTATCATTTCCTAATGTCATCGTTACATCACATCAGGGATTTCTGACAGAAGAAGCATTAGAATCAATAAGTAATACAACACTACAGAATGCAACTGATTATATGAATGGAAATATAAATGAGGCTAATCAGGTAAAATAATTATTATCTGCATTAAGTAAATTTGTAGCTGTCAAATTTATTTTAATAGACGAATATAAGCTGCAATATTCAGTGTATAGTTTGAGTTATAAATAAAAAGAGTAAAGGCAATTTCTTAAGTAAATTATGAGCTTAAGAAGTTGCCTTTTTGATAAAACTATTTTTTGAAAAGCTAATTAAGGAAATTATCTAATATCTTAGTAAGAATATTAGATATAGTATTTAGATGATATATTTAGTAAATGCATTCAAAGGTATATTTAACTAAATTATTCAGTACCACATTCTTTATCAATTGATGGATTGCAGAAGTAGAAGTTATTAGAGTCTAAATGTTCCTGGACGATTCTAAGTGCCTCACCAAAACGCTGGAAGTGAACTATTTCTCTGGCACGCAGGAATTTGATTGGTTCTACTACATCAGGATCTTTAATTACACGCAGAATGTTGTCGTAGGTAGATCTGGCTTTCTGTTCGGCAGCGAGATCCTCAGTAAGGTCTGTTATAGGATCGCCCTTAGACTGGAATTCGCAGGCGTTAAATGGAATTCCTCCGGCAGCCTGTGGCCACAGTGCAAGAGTGTGATCTATATAGTAATTACCAAAGCCTGAATTATTTATCTCTTCGGGAGTCAGGTTTCTTGTGAGCTGATGAACGATAGTGGCAATCATTTCAAAATGAGCCAGTTCTTCAGTACCTATATCAGTCAATAAGCCAGCTACCTCTCTATAAGGAATGGTATATCTTTGAGACAGGTATCTCATTGAAGCGCTAAGTTCTCCATCAGGTCCTCCATATTGGCTGATTATATACATTGCTGCTTTAGGATCAGTCTGTTTAATATTAATAGGATATTCAAGTCGTTTTTCATAATTCCACATAAGTTAACACTCTCCTTCCCATGGCCATGGGTCAGTTGCCCAGTTCCAGAAATTAGTATTTGTTATATTGTCTAACAATAACGGACCAAACTGGTTGTTATATAATCTGAGGGCTTTCTGACGTTCGGCATTGTATTTCATAAAGAATGCTAATGCCTCTTTATCATCAGGGTGTGTATCTAGATATAATGAGATATCAGTTACGGCAAAACTGACTTCATTAATCCATTGTAACAATTGACTTCTATTCATTGTCTGCATCCGCACTTTTTACCTCCTTTAGAACCTCTGAATGGTTTATTTAATTCAGGAAATATAGTTCCTGCCTGTAAAGCCATAGGCAATTCATAGACCTGTGTGAAATATTGCCATGGTACATAAGCCATTGCGACAGGCAGGTCAGAACAATTGTCATGTGGTCTTTGCATAGATGTCATACCACAAGGACATTCACGTCTGTCATTCGTCTGATAGGTGTTAAAATTGTTGTACATAATACTCTCCTTTTTTTAGTATATAATTAGATTATGATAATAAGAAAAATTCGTTACTTATAAATATTTAGCATTTACTTAAATAATAACTATGAAAAAACAACCAATTATGTTATCATTAAAATACTATGTATCGTATATCTTATGAAGATATTCAGAGGTATGGAGTACCAACGGAAATGGAGGATTTAAAAATGAGTAAAGAGATACCTTATAAGATTTATTTAGAGGAAAATGAGATGCCAAAGCAGTGGTATAATGTGCGTGCTGATATGAAGAACAAACCAGCACCAATACTTAATCCTGCGACACTTAAACCTATAACAGTTGATGAGTTATCAGGAATTTTCTGTACGGAATTAGCTAAACAGGAGCTTGATGATACAACAGCATATATTGATATCCCTGAAGAGATAAGAAATTTCTATAAAATGTACAGACCCGCTCCACTTGTAAGAGCATATTGTCTTGAGAAGAAGTTAGGAACACCGGCACATATTTATTATAAATTCGAGGGAAATAATACCTCAGGAAGCCACAAACTTAATTCAGCAATAGCTCAGGCATATTATGCTAAGAAGCAGGGATTAAAGGGCGTAACTACAGAGACAGGAGCAGGACAGTGGGGAACTGCACTTTCTATGGCTTGTTCATATTTTGATTTAGATTGTCAGGTATATATGGTAAAAGTCTCTTATGAACAGAAACCATTCAGAAGAGAGGTTATGAGAACTTATGGTGCTAAAGTAACACCATCACCATCGATGACTACTGATGTCGGAAGAAGAATAAATGAGGAATTCCCAGGAACAACAGGAAGCCTTGGCTGTGCTATTTCAGAGGCGGTAGAAGCAGCTACATCACAGGATGGTTACAGATATGTATTAGGTTCTGTATTGTCACAGGTATTATTACACCAGTCGATAATTGGACTTGAGACAAAGGCTGCATTAGATAAATATGGAATTAAAGCTGATATGGTTATTGGATGTGCAGGTGGCGGCTCTAACCTTGGAGGACTTATTTCACCATTTGCAGGGGAAATGTTAAGAGGAGAGGCAGATTATAAATTAATCGCAGTAGAACCTGCTTCATGCCCAAGTCTTACAAGAGGAAGATATGTATATGATTATTGTGATACCGGAAAGGTGTGTCCTTTATCTAAAATGTATACATTAGGAAGTGGCTTTATACCATCAGCAAATCATGCAGGCGGATTAAGATATCATGGAATGAGTTCAACAGTTTCACAGTTATATCATGACGGATTAATTGAAGCAAGAAGCGTTGAGCAGACAGAAGTATTTAAGGCAGCAGAGCAGTTTGCAAAAGTAGAGGGTATACTTCCTGCTCCTGAAAGCAGTCACGCAATAAAAGTTGCGATAGATGAAGCTTTGAAATGCAAAGAGACAGGAGAAGCTAAGAATATCGTGTTCGGACTTACCGGAACAGGTTATTTTGATATGGTCGCTTACCAGAAATATAATGATGGATTAATGAGTGACTATATACCAACAGATGAAGAGATAGAAAAGAGTCTGTCAGGTTGTCCTAAAGTTGATTAAGAGATAAATAGTATAGTGTAGTGAAAAAAGCTGTAATATTAGAAAGTTTAAATTTTCAATATTACAGCTTTTTATTATAAAAAATTGTCGTTCAGGGCTTTATAATTGCCGTTCAGGGCAAGTTGGTCTATAAATATTGAAATATGTAGTTGAAGATGATATAAAAGTTATAATAAATATAGCTGATGGTAATGCAGAATTTGGTGCATATGTTTTAAGATTCGTATATGATAATCAGCGTATGGCATACCATTCACAGCCTGATACATGGCAAAGAAATTTTGGATATAATGATTTTTATGATGAGATTTTTAGAATAGGCTCATATATGGATAAAGGGAGATTAAAAGCAAAGTCTGATGACAAGGAATATGCACTTTGGATATGGAAAGGTGATTATTGGAATCTTCAGTCAGGTGCAGAAATAGGATTATATGAATACAAAGGTGAATATTCAGAAACAGTACAATATGATGCCATAGATTATGAAGTTCCAATGGAATTATATTTATATAATTATTATGATAAAGGAAATATAGAAAATGTATTTAGCTGGAAACCAATAGTTAATCAATGGTGGATTACAGGTTTTAATGTCAAGTATACAGAACCTGATCCGGATAAAATGGTTACTATGGGAAAAATAGATTTATCTGAACATAAAGATTTGTATTATTCATTTTCTAAAAGTGATAAGTATAAAAATATAGATAAAGAGAATCTTGTGTTTGATGATATGAATAAATGCATATATTTAATATGGTATAATGAGGAATATTTAAAATGAGAAAGATAGTAACGATAACAATAACATTAATTTTAGTAAGTATTTTTCTGCTTGCGTGTACTGATAAAAATAAGTCAAAAACATCTGAAATTGAAAGCGAAAAAGAGACAAAATTAGATAATGAAGAAATCAACAATATAGGATTAGAAATATATGAGGGATTAAAGAATAAAGATAAAGACAGAATAGAGGCGGTTTTCTCTGTTAAAACATCACAGGAAGATAGATAAAGGAATTGCCGAAGCATTTGAATTTATAGATGGTGAAATAGTTGACTATAAAAGTATATATGGAGGAGGTGCAGGAGGAAAAGTAAGAAATTACGAATGGATTGAAAAATTTTATGATGGATATATAGATTTAATACAAACGGATACTGGCAAAGAATATACGATAAATTATGGAGGCTGTTTGATAGATGATAAAGATAGTGACAATATAGGAATTTCCTACTTTAAAATATGGGAAAAAGATTCTGACGGCGATGAAAATATACTTGTAGGAACATATAATTAAATGAGTAGCTAATATAAGGGGTGTATAATAACCCCTTATAAAATAAATAATATATCATTAATTCAACAAATTTTTCCTAAGTCCCTTTGGATAATGATTCTTCATTGTGCCATTTGAATATTTTCCAAAGCCAATGCTATATCCATCAACGGTAATAAGATACCAGCCGTTATGTTTTAACTGGACTTCAAATGCTTCTCCGTTAATATAGTTATATATGGTTTTGGTGGTAGAAGCAGAAGAATTATCAGTGTCAGTATTGTTCAGCGTGAAATTAAAGCTGTATTTTACTTCGTCGGGCTTAAGTGCAAGAGCTAGAGAATGTGATGGCTCAAATCTGCCTTTAAGTGAAGTACCAAGATGAAGTCCCGGCCTTAGAACACGTAATCCATTAAGTGATGGTGCATATTCAGGGAGAGAATATAACTGGTCACCAAACTTAATTAAAGTTTTAGAAGGATTAACATTAAGAAATTTATTGCAGAACTCAAGGTAATCTTTGCAATCCTTTGGAGAAAGTCCCTTGATGGGGCGTACTTTTTTATTGTGTTTATTAGAAGTAGTATCAGCAATATCTGTATCAGTATTATCAGCTTTTTGTAATATTGTTAAGAAATGTCCCTCGCCATTTAATTTATGAGGCCATAATCTTATAGTTCCCGGAATAAAACCATCAGACATTTGAGGGGCTTTGTCAATATGTACAATGTTAAAATCATTATGCTCTTTAAGGAAATTCTCGATTGTTCCCTCATTTTCGGCATAGGAGAAAGTACAGGTAGAATAAGCCATTTGTCCACCGGGTTTTAACATTGAAGCGGCATTGTTAAGAATTTCGAGCTGTCTGTCGGCACATAATTCAACATTTTCAAGACTCCATTCATCGCAGGCATCAGAATTCTTACGGAACATTCCTTCACCTGAGCAGGGAGCATCAACCATAATTTTATCGAAATATTCAGGAAAATGCTTTGCTAATGTGTCAGAAGATTCATTTGTGACAATAGCATTTTTTACGCCCATACGTTCGATGTTTTCGGATAAGATTTTTGCTCTTGCAGAATTTATCTCATTACTTATAAGCAATCCGTCATTTTGAAGTCTTGCTGCAATCTGAGTGCTTTTTCCACCGGGAGCAGCACATAAATCTAATACAATATCTCCGGGATTGATTGGAAGATAACTTGCTGGAGACATTGCACTGGGTTCTTGAATATAATAGACACCTGCTTCGTGATAAGGGTGCTTTCCGGGTTTAATATCATCAGTATAATAGAAACCTGTATCAGCCCATGGAACTTTTACAAAATCATATCTGAATCTGTCAGTAAAATCTTTAACAGAACCTTTTAAAGTGTTAATTCTAAGTGCATAAAAACGTGGTTTATCATAACTTGCCATGAAATCATCATATTCAGCACCTAACATTTCTTTCATTCGTGTTTGAAAATCTATTGGAAGCATACTAATCCTCATTTCTTATTATAAATCTTGTAACTTTATTAATACCACAGACTTTACACATTCATTATAAACTTTATTATCTATTACAGGTAATTGTCATATATAAAGATTGAACATTCTGTATTAATAAACTATACAATTATAGCATATATGAATTTGTATGAATAGCCTTATAAATGTTTAAACTTTACAAATGCATATATTTTTAATAAAATATAAGGTGAGAAATAATGATTATGATTGGAGATATACATATGAGAAACAAACAGTCACTGGGGGAGGAAAGAGTTACAAAATTATTATCTGAGTTTGCTGTACCAAGTATAATTGCAATGCTTGTTAGCTCATTATATAATATTGTGGATCAGTTTTTCATAGGAAGAAGTGTTGGTGAATTAGGAAATGCAGCAACTAACATATCATTTCCATTTTCAATAATGTGTGTAGCGATTGCATTGTTATTTGGAATCGGTGGGGCCTCACAGGTTAACTTATCAATGGGTAAGGGTAAAAAAGAAGAAGCAGTCTACTATATGGGTAATTCGGCAGTAATGTTGTTCTTATGCGGAATAGTGCTAAGTTTTATTATATTAATATTCTTAGAGCCATTATTAAAATTCTTTGGTTCACCTGTAAATGTTTTAGGGTATGCCAAGACTTATACAAGAATTACAGCAATTGGTTTTCCATTTCTGATACTTGCAACAGGTGGCGGACACCTTATAAGAGCTGATGGAAGTCCTAGATTTACTATGTTATGCAATCTTACAGGCGCGGTTATTAATACAATTTTAGATGCATTATTCGTATCGGTTATGGACTTTAAGATGGCAGGAGCGGCAGTTGCTACAGTTATAGGACAGGTTGTTTCAGCTATAATGGTAATTATATATTTAAGACATTGCAAGACAATGGCATTAGAGAAGAGGCATTTATTACCAAAGAGAAAATATGTTTCTAAAATTGCAGCACTTGGTGCAGCACCTTGTAGTAACCAGCTGGCAATGATGGTTGTTCAGATTGTAATGAATAAGTCACTTAAATATTATGGAAGTCGTTCAGTATATGGTGAATCGATACCAATAGCGTGTGTTGGAATCATAACTAAGATAAATCAGGTTTTTATGGCATTTATCATTGGAATTTCACAGGGATTACAGCCAATTGTAAGCTTTAATTATGGTGCGGGTAAGTATAAACGTGTTAGAGAAGCATATCTGAAGGCTATATCTGTAGGAACTGGATTGGCAGTAATTGCATTCCTGGCATTTCAATTTTTTCCAAGACAGATTACAGGTATATTTGGTAATGGAACAAAGGAATATTTCGATTTTGCAATAAGTTATTTTAGAATATTTTTGTTCTTTACATTCATAAACTGTATGCAGCCAATTACTTCTAATTTCCTGACAGCAATTGGTAAACCTAAACAGGGTATATTCTTATCACTTACAAGACAGATTATATTCCTGCTGCCATTAATACTTATTATGCCGCTTATAATGGGAATAGATGGTATAATGTATGCAGGACCTGTAGCAGACTGTATGGCGGGATTAGCAGCAATAATTATGGCGACAATAGAATTAAAGAGACCAGAATATACAAAATAGTATGTATGGATAGTGTAAAAAATAATGCTGATGCGATTATTTTTTACACAGCTATTTACTTTTGCTTCAAAGCAAATAGCCTTTATCGCAGAGCAAAATCTGAAATTTTGCTCACGATTACTCCGGCATAAATGCCTGCAGAATGGAGGTTGGTATGAAATGGCAAATATTATAGATTATATTATTTGGCGGGGAGATTTAAGTTTTGAGACCGCACCATTTAATGAAGTGGATAATCTGATTCTGTCAGAGTTATCGTATTTGAATTTTGAGGGAATAGTGGCTGGTGATGGTGATAAAGAGATACCTTTATACAAAGCAGCCGAAATATATTTTAATGAAGAAAGAGATTTAGAACATAATACTGGAGATTTAACAGATGAGAATTTCTATAAGATGTTAAAACTAATGGCCGAAAGTAAGAGATATGGAGAGATAAGGCTCTTATATTATGTAAAGAAAACTGACACTTTAAAGGAAATGCAGTTTTCGGCAATTACCCTTGATATTGGTAATAAGACTCTATTCATATCATTCAGGGGAACGGATGATACATTAATTGGCTGGAAAGAAGATTTTATGATGAGTGTTATGGATGTAGTTCCATCGCAGAAAGAAGCATTGAAATATTTTAATAAAGTCGCTGATAATTATATGCATCATAAATTATACTTAGGAGGCCATTCTAAAGGTGGTAATCTTGCTGTATATTCTGCTGCATATGCCAAGGCAAGAAATAAAGCAAGAATCATAAATATATATAATAATGACGGTCCGGGTTTTAAAGAGACTATTTTAGAAACTAAGAATTATATGGAGATATCAGACAGAATAATTACCTTAGTTCCACAGTCTTCTGTTATCGGAATGTTATTAGAGCATGAAGAGAATTATACGGTACTTAGAAGTAACCAGAAAGGTATAATGCAGCATGATGGATTTAGCTGGGAGGTAAAAGGGCCTAAATTCATTCATCTTAAGAAAGTAACAAGAGAAAGTGTTATAGCTGATAAGACGATTAAGAACTTTCTTAATGGGATATCGGTTGAGAGAAGAAGAGAATTTACTAATACTTTATTTGAAGTTCTAAGTACGAATGAATATAAGACGCTTACAGATATCAGGGATAGCAGATGGAAAGCTTTTACTGCGATGATTAAAACATATGATAAGCTTGATGCAGAATTAAAAAAAGCTGTTAAGAATACAGTAGCCCTATTGCTAAATGAGGGAATGAGAAATATAATAAAGGTAGACTATCCTGACGAGTGGAAAGGAAAGTTACCTAAAATAAACAAATTAATTCAACAGAGGAGAAGAAGTGAATGAATATATTTTTAGTTTTGGCATTTTTATTTTTTATAGGAAGCCTGTTTGGGTGGTGCCTTGAAGTTATATATAGAAGATTTTTCTCGGGAGCTAATCCTGAAAGAAAGTGGATTAATCCAGGCTTCTTAACAGGTCCGTATCTTCCATTGTATGGATTCAGTCTGTGTGCTTTGTATCTGCTTGCTCAGATAAAGGTAACATTTATAAGTAATGTAATTCTGCAAAAGATTGTCCTGTTTATAATAATGGCAGTTGTAGTAACTATTATTGAGTATATTGCAGGTATTATATTTATTAAGAGAATGAAGATTAAGTTATGGGATTATGATAACCAGTGGGGTAACATCCAGGGTGTTATCTGCCCTAAATATTCATTTTTCTGGGCTGTTTTAAGTGCAATATATTATTTTCTGATACATCCAAATATTTTGAAATCACTTTTCTGGTTATCAAATCATTTAGCATTCTCATTTGTAATGGGTTTCTTCTATGGTGTATTTGTTTTAGACTTCTGGTATTCAATGAATATTACATCAAGAATCAAGCAGTTTGCCATTGAAAATGATATTGTTGTACGTTATGAAATGCTTAAAGAAAGTATACGTGAGAAGAATGAAGAACAGAAAGAGAAGAGAAAATTTATTTTTGCTTTCCGTTCTGAGACAATTCCATTTGCAGAGAGTCTGAAGAATTATTTCGAGAAAGAAGAAGGGATATTAGCTGAAGCTAAGAAAAACATTCAGGATAAAATTAAGAAGACTGTAGAAAAAGCAGACAAAAAATAACTTAAATTGGCTAGATAAAATCTAGGAAAGACAAGGTATAGATTATGACTTTAAAAGACTTAGAAATCGGAAAAAGTGCGATAATACACAGTGTTGGTGGTGAAGGTGAGTTAAGACAACATTTTTTGGATATGGGTGTAATTCCGGGAACAGAAGTTACAGTAATTAAATTTGCTCCGATGGGAGACCCGGTTGAATTAAGAATACACGGATATGAGTTGACTCTGAGGCTGGCAGATGCCGAAAAAATAGAGATAAAATCTGTACACAATGATGTAGAAGAGAAAAAGACAGTAAAAAATCAAAAGAAACTTCTACATCCAGGACTTGGAGAAGGTGGTATTTATCATACAAAATCTTCAGGTGAAGAAGTCCCACAGAGTGAAATACTTACATTTGCACTTGCAGGAAATCAGAACTGTGGTAAGACGACATTGTTCAATCAACTTACAGGTTCTAATCAGCATGTTGGTAACTTTCCAGGAGTTACGGTTGACAGAAAAGATGGTATTATTAAGAATTTCAGTAATACACTTGTAACAGATCTTCCGGGAATATATTCTATGTCGCCATATACGAGTGAGGAAGTGGTTACGAGACAGTTTCTTTTAGATAACAAACCGAAAGGAATCATAAATATTGTTGATGCAACAAATATTGAACGTAATCTTTATCTTACGATGCAGCTTATGGAATTAAATATTCCTATGGTATTGGCTCTGAATATGATGGATGAGGTCAGACAAAATGGTGGCTCTGTAAGAGTTAATGAAATGGAGAATATGCTAGGAATACCTGTAATTCCAATATCAGCTGCTAAGAATGAGGGTATTGCCGAACTTGTAGATCATGCATTACATGTTGCAAGATATCAGGAAAAACCCGGACGACTAGATTTTTGTAGTCCGGATGATAATGATGGTGCAGTTCACAGATGCCTTCATGCGATAATGCATCTGATAGAAGACCATGCAAAGAAACAAGGAATACCTATTAGATTTGCGGCGAGTAAAGTTGCAGAAGGCGATAAACTTATTATTGACAAATTAGGTCTTGATAAAAATGAGAAGGAAATGTTAGAGCATATCATTAAACAGATGGAAGATGAAAGTGGTATGGATCAGGCAGCAGCAATAGCGGATATGCGATTTAAGTTTATCAGCGATGTATGTGACAATTGTGTAGTTAAACCTAAAGAAAGCAAAGAACATATAAGAAGTGTTAAGATTGATAAAATTCTGACAGGAAAATATACAGCGATTCCTTCGTTTGCTATAATTATGGCATTTGTATTCTACATGACTTTTGGAGTTATTGGTAAATTTCTCTCAAATGTATTAGAAATGGGAATAGATAGCTTAACAAGGATTACTGACAGAGGACTTACGGTTTATGGAATCAATCCGGTTGTGCATTCATTAGTAATAGATGGAATCTTTAAAGGTGTCGGAAGTGTACTAAGTTTTATGCCTACAATTGTAACGTTGTTCTTCTTTTTATCAATATTAGAAGACAGTGGATATATGGCAAGAGTTGCCTTTGTCATGGATAAATTATTAAGAAAAATAGGCTTATCAGGAAGAAGTATTGTACCTATGTTAATAGGTTTCGGCTGTACGGTTCCAGGAGTTATGGCAAGTAGAACACTGCCATCTGAGAGAGACAGGAAGATGACAATTTTATTAACTCCCTTTATGAGTTGTTCAGCAAAATTGCCAATATATGCATTTTTATCGGCAGCATTTTTTCCTAAGTATGCAACATTGGTTATGATTGCATTATATTTTACAGGAATAATAATAGGATTAATTTTTGCACTTATAATGGGTGAAACATTTTTCAGGGGCGAACCGGTACCTTTCGTTATGGAATTGCCTAATTACCGTATGCCGGGAACTAAAAATGTAATTCAGCTTCTCTGGGAGAAAGCGAAGGATTTTATAACAAGGGCATTTACGGTAATATTTGTTGCCACAATTATAATATGGTTCTTGCAGACGTTTGATTCAAGAATTAATGTGGTGACAGATTCTAAGGACAGTTTACTTGCAATGCTTGCAGGATTAATAGCACCTGTATTTAAACCGCTTGGTTTTGGTAACTGGAAGATTACTACAGCTCTTATTACAGGTTTTATGGCTAAAGAAAGTGTTGTGTCAACGTTGACAGTTCTAGTTGGCAGTAGTGCTTCAAGTCTTACAACCTTCTTAACACCATTAACATCTGTAACTTTACTTGTATTTATACTATTATATACACCTTGTGTGGCAGCAATAACTTCAGTAAAGAGAGAATTAGGAGGTAAGTGGGCCATAAGCGTAGTTATAGGTCAGTGTGTAATTGCATGGCTTGTAGCAGGATTTGTTAATATTATAGGAATGTTGTTATAAAGAAAAGTATTGAATAATTATCAGAAGATATGAAAAATATTAAGTTTTAAAGGCTTTATTGAGATTTATATTTTTGCTGACTTCTGATATTTGTCTGAAATGAGGAAATACATGAATATACCAAGTATAATTGTACTTTTGATAATAGGTATCGCATTTATATTTGCAATCCACAGTATAATTAAAAATAAAAATGGTTGTGGTAATTGCAGGAGTTGTGATATATGTAATAATAAATGTGATAGATATGTAAAGAAATGAGGTCCAAAATGAGTAGGGAATCAGCAGATTTTACAAGTGGAAATATATTTCCAAAGATGATTAAATTTATGCTTCCAATATTAGGTGCATTAGTGCTACAGGCTATGTATGGTGCCGTAGATATATTAATAGTTGGCTGGTTTGGTACTAAGTCAGGTATATCAGCAGTATCGACGGGAAGTAATATAGTTAATCTTATTATATTTACAATAGCTGGATTATCTATGGGAATAACTGTTCTGATAGGCAGATATATAGGTGAGAAAAGAGAAGATAAAATAGGCAGGGTAATAGGTGGTGCAATATGTCTGTTTGCAGTTCTTTCAGTAATAATTGCAATATTTATGTTAGTCTTTGCGAAAGGCCTTGCTAATATTATGCAGGCACCAAAAGAAGCTGTAGATTTGACAGTACAATACGTAAGAATCTGTGGTGGTGGGATATTCTTCATAATTGCTTATAATGTTATAAGCAGTATTTTCAGGGGAATGGGCAATGCAAAACTTCCATTGATTTTCGTAGCAATAGCATGTGTGACTAATATAGTAGGTGACTTAGTGTTTGTAGCAGGCTTTAATATGAATGTAGCAGGCGCAGCACTTGCTACTGTTTTAGCACAGGCAGTAAGCGTTATCTTATCACTTATAATAATACGAAAACAAAAATTACCGTTTACGATGAGAAGAGAGGATATCTGCTTTAACCATGAGATTAAAACATTCGTTATTCTCGGTGCACCAATAGCATTTCAAGAGGTGCTTACACAGTTTTCTTTCTTAGCATTGTGTGCATTTATTAATAAGCTTGGAATTGATGCTTCGTCAGGTTATGGCGTGGCCAATAAAATAGTAAGTTTCATTATGTTAGTTCCAAGTTCATTAATGCAGTCAATGTCAGCTTTCGTAGCACAAAATGTTGGTGCAGGAAAGGAAAAGAGAGCAAGACAGGCTATGGTTACGGGAATGTGTATAGGTGCTGTGATAGGTATATTTATTGCAATTTTTGCATTTTTCAGAGGAGATATATTAGCTTCAATATTTACAAATGATGCAGCAGTTGTAGAAAAAGCGGCAGGATACCTTAAAGGTTTTGCACCAGAGGCAGTGGTTACGTCAGTATTATTCAGCTTTATCGGCTATTTTAACGGACACAGTAATACGGTATTTGTAATGTGTCAGGGAATTGCTCAGACATTTTTAGTAAGACTTCCCATGTCATATTTTATGAGTATCAGGAAGAATGCAAGTCTTATGCATATTGGTTTAGCTGCACCATCAGCAACAGTATTTGGAATATTGATTAATGTTACATTTTTCATAATCTATATAAATAAACAGAAGAAAAATGTTAAAATATAATGAGATTAAGTGAGGAATAAAATGAGTAATGAAGAAATGAAAAGTAAGTTAGACGGATTTAAAAAGACCTATTCTGATTTCATGATGGGCAATATTGATGATGAAGAGTTAGCTAAAGATACAACTCAGCCATTCTGGCAGAGTATGTATCTTAGTAAAAAAAGATTAGAAAGTAATGACATAGAGGAAGATATAAAAGTAACTTCTGAAACAACTATAGGGATTGATAATATTTCAACTGATTCAACAGACAGATGTATTGTTGGAATATACAGAGAGCCGGTTATTGAAGAGAAAATTTTAAGAAGAAATGGCAGAAAAATATACAATTACAAAGGTAAAAAGGTATGTATAGGAAGTGTAATTAAGCCAAAACAGGAGGGCAATATGGTAGCTTGTCCGAACTGTGGTAATATGGGCGAAATATCAAGTTACATAAATGGTTGTGATTATTGCAATTCAAGGTTTCAGGTAGAAGATTTAGAAGAAAAAATTTCCTCATATATGATTACAGAAGATAATAAAGAAAAAGTAAAGACTATCGGAAAAAGATTCTTCATAGGATCATTTGCAACCGGTGCGGTATTAGCGGCTGCATTTGTATTCTCGATTTTTGCAATGATAATACAGACAATGATTAATCCTGACAGAGTCAGTTTTGTTTTTGGCCTTATGTTTGTAGTGCCGATGTTGGTGTTACCTGTATTTATACCATTATTTATAGTTGTTCTTATTGTACTAGGAATAATTATTCTACGTGCGGCATTTGCACAACAATCTGAGAGAATAGAAGTTAATTCAGGATATTATGCTGTAAAAAGTGTTAAAGGAATAAACAGAGAAAAATTTATTCAGAATCTTGAATATAAGTTGAGAAATATTCATTTTGCAGAAAATTCAGAAGAAATAAGTGCATTTGTAAGCTTTATACCTGATAAATTAGTAGAAAGCTATAAAGATGTCATAGAATGTAGTCTTTATAAGGCAACATTTGAACATATATCAGAAGTTGATGGCAGATATATTATGAATTTTAGCTGCATTATGTTAGTGTCAAGACTTAAGAATGGCAGAGTTAAGGAAGAAAGCGAGAAAATTACTTTAGAACTTAGTAAGAAAACAGATGTGCCTGAACAGAATCTTGAGACACTCAGGTTATATAATTGTCCTAGCTGTGGCTCAAGTATTAATATGTTAAATGGTGGCAGATGTGACTACTGTGGCAAGAAGTTAGATTATGAGAATTATGACTGGATTATTGATAAATATTATTCTAATATTAATGAAAAACATTTAAGAGAAGTAAAAGCCACAGATGACGTAGCAGTAGGCAGGAGAAAATATAAAGATCCATTTAAGAAGATTAAAATTAAAATGATAGCAGGATTTATTGCTTCTGTAATTATTGGCTTAGGAGCAGTATTTCTGGTTAATAAAAGTACAATAATGTTTTTGCTCAATGAAGATAAATACATTCAGATATTAGAAGATAAATATGATGAATTACCTGCATTATCAGATATTTATCCAGATATTGAACTAAAGGATGAAAAGTATGATGACTTCGAAAGGACATATACATATTCTAATACAGATACATATATGAGTGATGAATATTTAGATAAATTATTAAATGAATATGGTTATAAAAAAGATACCAGTGAAGGAAATATGAAATCAGTTGTAAAATTATATGAACTTGATAAATATGTCAAGGCATATATAACAGTTACAGTTGAACAAAAAAATGATGTAACAATTGTTAAATTTGTAGCTGATGAAAAAAGAGATTATGAAGACAGTAAAAGGGATGATGATTCCGACGATTGATAAATATTAAAGAAGAAATGGAGAATAATATGAGTGACAATGAAATGTTAGGTAAAATTGATGATTTTACTAAAACTTATTCTGACTTTATGTCAGGAAAGATTGATGATGAGCAGTTAGCTAAGGATACAACACAACCTTTTTGGCAGAGTATGTATTTGAGCAAAAAGCGTCTTAATAATAAAGGTCTAGATGTTGATGTACGATTTAGTGAAGAAAAAGGTAACAGAATTAACACAATTTCGGTAGTTAATGATGGTAAAAATATTATAGGTACATATAAAGATAATATAATTGAAGAGAAATCATTTAAGAAGGACGGAAGAACTATATATGACCACAAAAGTAAAAAAATGTGGATTGGTAATGTCATAAAGGCAAGAGGTGAAAATAATATGGTTGCCTGCCCTAATTGTGGAAATATGGGCGAAATTTCAAGTTACATAAATGGTTGTGATTACTGTAATTCCAGATTTCAGGTAGAAGATTTCGAAGAAAAGGTCTCTTCATTTGTAGTAAGTGATGACGAAAAAAGAAAAGTACAAAATATAAGTACAAGATGCTCATTAGGTGCGATTATTGCAGGAATTGTAATGATTATAGCTATGGTCGTTTCATTTATTGTTGTAATAATTAATCAGGTTAATTATAAACCGGGTAATTATAATACGAATGCAACTATAATATTTGCTTCGCTTATTACGGGATTTCCAATATTTATCAAGGTATTTATAGGACTTATAATAGTATTTGTATTGATAGCTGTTGTAGTAAACAAAATCAGGAAGAATGAAGTTATAGAGAAGAATGAAGTATATTACAGACTTAAGAATATCAATGGTTTTGTACCTGAAAAATTCGTACAGAATTTAGAATATAAGCTAAGAAATATCCATTTTGCTGAGAATGTAGAAGAAGTAAGTGCATTTGCAAGCGTTCCTGTAGATAAAATAATTGAAAAATATCAGGATATTATAGAATGTAGCTTATATAAGGTTAAATTTGAAGACTATAAATCTGTTCAAGGTAAAGATATAATTAAATTAAGCTGTATTATGCAGATATCTAAGATGATAAATAATAAAATACATGAAGAAGGCGAGAAACTTGTTATATATCTCAGTAAAAAATCTGATATCACAGAAAAAGATTTTGGGGCTATCAGATTAATCTCATGTGGAAATTGTGGTTCGAGTATCAATATCTTAAATGGTGGTGTATGTGAATATTGTAGTACACGACTGAATTATGCAGATTATGACTGGATAATTGACAGATATTATTCAAATACAGAAGATAATACGTTATCAGAAATTGAAGAGCATACTGAGGTATATATAGGTAATAAGAAATATATTGATCCATTCAAAAAACTTCGCCTACAGATGATATCAGCTTACTTAATATGTATAATATTTGTAGTTGGCTTTACATTTATAAGGAACAGGGAGGGATTAATACTTATGGCAAATAGTGATAAATATCTCAACCAGGTAGCAGGTGATATTACTGATTTACCTAAGATAACAGATATAGTGTCTGATTTAGAATTAGCTAAAGAAAAAGAGGAAATCTTAGGCAGAACATATACATATAAATATGATGGAGATACTGAATCTGCACTATCTTATGTCTTGAATTATAGTAGTTATATGGTTGAAAATTATGGTTATACGCTTAGATATAACAATAATGATGAAATCAGAGTCAGCAAGAAATATAGATATGACAAATATCTTGATGGTTATATGTGGATATCGATTAAAGTTGATGGAAACAAAGTAATAGTTAAATATGTCTTAGAAGATGAAAACAGTTATGATGAATAAATTTATAGATATGAAATATATAAAACAGAGGTGATATTTATGGCGGGTCTGTATGACGATTTGGCAGAAATAATAGTTAGAAATGTTGGAGGAAGAGATAATATCATAAGCATAACACATTGTATTACAAGACTAAGATTTGAATTAAAAGATGAGTCAAAAGCCAATACAGATGTTCTAAAATCTACATATGGGATAGTAACCGTCATAAAATCGGGTAGTCAATACCAGATAGTTATAGGTAAGGATGTGATTTCGGTATATGATGCTGTATGTAAAGCTTCGGATATGAAAGGTAAGCTGAAAAATATTACAGAAGCAAATATTACAGAAGTTAAATATTCTGCTGATGCTACTGAAAAGCTGTTTAATAATACTGTAGAAAAAACTGTAATTGAGAGATTAGTTGCACCTTGCGATGGAGTAGTTAAAGACATTAAAGAAGCAGAGGATGAAGTGTTTTCATCAGGAATATTAGGAACAGGGATTGTAATTGTTCCTGATGATGGTAGGATTCATGCACCGTGTGATGGAATAATTACATCTTTTTTTTCAACAGGACACGCAATTGGTATACATAGTATAGAAGGTTCAGAGATACTAATACATATAGGTACAGACACTGTTAAATTAGATGGTAAAGGTTTTGTAAAGAAGAAAACACAAGGAGACAAAGTTAGCAAAGGTGAAATATTGTTAGAATTCGACATAGAAATGCTTGAAAATGAGGGATATTCAATAAGTACACCTATGATAATAACTAATAGCGATGAATATACAGATATAATTATAGAAAAGTTTGGAAAAGTTAAAAAGGGGGAAGAGATACTGATACTCATATAAATAAAGTAAAAAAGAAAGAATTTCAAGATTTTAGTTAATTTGAAATTCTTTCTTTTCATTATATATGAAACTGCACTGTAATAGCCTTTGAAGAGAAAAGCATTTATTCATATTAGATAAAGGAATATGAAAGTGTATATCATATACAAACAATTAGTTGAATAGTATAAACATAATATACAAAATTAATTGCCGGTTGAAGAGGCATTGCTATTCGCATTATCAGTAGTCTGGTTACCGGTATTAGTACCACCATTCTCTGAAGCTGCAGCAGTGCTTGGTATCTGTCTCGAATGAATATTACACTGGTCTTTTGGAATAGAACCTTTTGAAAAATATTCTGTAGTAGAAGGACACACACCCTCAATTGCTAATTTGCCTGATGACTTACATATTGTAGCAGATTGAACTGATTCAGGAGTTGGGAAACCGATATCTTCCTTATAACCTTTAGCATCATCAATTCGTGTTACAATTTTACTCCACATGTCTTCATGAAATACACCATTCGTTAATGGTGCATTTTCATCATAACCTGCCCAGATAGTAGCTGTCAGGTATGGAGTATATCCTGCAAACCATAAGTCGTTATCTTTACTTGATGTACCTGTTTTGCCGGCAACCGACATTCCATCAACCTTACAATGTGTACCTGTACCACTTTTAACTACATCTTCCATAGCACTTGTAAGAAGCCATGCGGTAGAATCTTTAATTACTGTATGTGTAGATGGGTTAGACTCTAAGATAACCTTGCCATTATGGTCTAAAACTTTTGTATATAATACTGGTTCAGTATATACACCACCATTTGCAATAGTTGCATATGCTGCACATAATTCTAAGTTAGTGACACCATATGTTATACCACCTAGTGCAAGAGACTGGTTAACGTCACTTACGACACTTCCGTCATCTAATGTTTTATTAGAAATTAAAGTAGTAATACCAAAATCTTCAACATAATCAAAACCAAGTTGAGGAGTTATTGCAGTTAATAACTTAACAGTAACAACGTTCATGGAATCTCTGATACCCTCACGAAGAGTAGAAGTTCCTCTGTAAGAAGAACCCCACCAGTTACTTACCGGACGACCATTAACATCATTAAATGGCTCATCGACAATAGTAGAAGCAAGAGTATATCCAGCAGTATCTAACGCAGGTGCGTATGATGTAAGTACCTTAAAACATGAGCCGGGCTGTCTCTTTGTACTTGTTGCTCTGTTAAGAGTAAGGCTTCGTGTTTTTTCACCACGTCCGCCAACAATGGCTTTAACATAACCTGTTTTTTGATCCATAACTGTAAATGATGTCTGAGGCTGAATTGTATATTCAAGATTTTCATCGATTTCAGTTTCACCCTCTTTTAAATACTCCTGTTTAAATGCAGCTATAAGGGCATCGCATTCTTCAGTAGACTTAAATATCAGTTTAAATGATGAATTCCCAAGAAGTACCCGGTTATAATAATCTAAATCAACCTCGGAATAATTCTGGATTGTGCCATCAGTTTTCTTAACTGACCATGCCCAGCTTATTGAATACGAAATAGACATTGGATAATTAGCAGAGTTATTAATTTCTTCATCACAGATATTCTGAATAGCAGTATCTTGTGTGGTGTAAATACTTAGACCACCACTGTATAATACATTATATGCCTGAGTCTGCGTATATCCCTTCTGTTCCATAAGATCATTTAATATCTCATCTATTAATTCATCTACAAAATATGAATAAGGAGAAGAGGTAGATGTCTCTAAGTTGACTGACTGTATTCTTGAATATACATCATCAGCCATTGCTTCATCATATTCACTTTGTGTAATATGTCCATTTTTCTTCATATTATCAAGAACTTTTTTTCGACGTTTTGCATTATCTTCAGGATGAGTTACAGGATTATATATTGATGGGTTCTGTGTTATTGCAGCTATAACAGCACTTTCTGAAATGTTTAATTCAGAAGCATTTTTATTAAAATATCGTTTAGCTGCGGACTGAACACCAAGACAGTTAGAACCTAAGTTAATTGTATTAAGATAACTTTGAAGAATATAAGCTTTAGTTGTCGTCTTTTCTAATTCAAGTGCTAAATATTGTTCCTGGAACTTACGTTTGAAAAGGGCAGCATTAGTAGATTCACGGCCACCATCTTCAAAAACATTATTCTTTAGAAGCTGCTGTGTAATTGTACTTGCACCTTCTGAAAGTCTTCCGGTTGTAATTGCCATAAAGCCGGCACGGATAATACCTTTTACATCGATACCATTATGCTGTAGAAAACGTTCATCTTCAATATCAATAAATGCATATTGCAGACATTTAGGTATATCATCAATACTGACTTCCTGTCTGTTAGAACCGGATTTAAGGAGTGTAGTTGTAATATTTCCATCACTATCGTAAACAGTGGTAGAGTATCCTGTAGGTGTAACATTCAATGTTGACACATCAGGTGCATTATCAATGATACCTTTAATCATTCCTAATCCTGTGAAACCAACTACGACTATAATGAGTACAATTGCATATAATACAAATTTTAAAGTTGTTATTAATATTGAAGTTACACGTTTATTCTTCTTAGAAGCCAGATTACGGCGTTTGTCAGCAACTTCTTTATATCCAAAATTCATTAAAAAACCTCTTTTCTAGAAATGTTAAAAACCATTATGATTATACCAAAATTTAGGTATTTAATAAAGTTAAATATTTATTACATAAGTTATATTTATTATATAAGTAAGTTAAGTTCTGTTTATAACACAAATATGTCATATTTACCGGAAACTGAAAGTTTTGTTATATGTTACATAGTATTATTAAACAGTTATATAAGATTTAATCAAATTTATTGAAAAAAAATAATATATAAGTTATATTAAATTAATGATATGTCTTAATCTATATCAGAATGCTAAGAAAGATGATGTTAATTGGCAATCATCAAGATAATTATTGAACAAATTATGAGAAAAATATAAGACAGATGAGGTAAAAAACTTTGGAAAAAATCATTATAAAAGATGGAACAGGAGAAATAGTTGAGAAGAAATCAAGGTTTATTGCAAATGTTAAAGCTGTTAAAAGTGAGGAAGAAGCAATAGCATTTATAAATGAAATTAAGAAGAAATATTGGGATGCAAGACATAATTGTATGGCATATGTAGTTGACGGCATACAGAGATTCAGTGATGATGGGGAACCGTCAGGAACAGCGGGAAAACCCATATTAGATGTAATTACGGGAAGAGAACTTACTAATGTGGTTATTGTGGTTACCAGATACTTTGGAGGTGTATTATTAGGAACCGGAGGATTAGTACGAGCATATCAGAAAGCAAGTATAGAAGCACTTGAAGATGCTGTGATAGCAGAAAAGAAACAGGGAAAGAGTTTTAGTATCATAACAGATTATACGGGACTTGGTAAGATTCAATATATTGCAGCAAATGAGAAAGTTAATATTATGGACACACTGTATACGGATAATGTAAATATAATTATTGTGTGTGACAGTGAGAAATATGAAGCATTTACGAAAAAAGTAATTGAAGTAACGGCAGGAAAAGTGAATATAACAAAAGCAGAAGATGTCGTATTCTATGAAACAAAAACTTGCATACAGATTGTTGATTAACGTCTGTATGCAAGTTTTTCTATTTTATAGGATTTTATATATTGATAAAATTTTATATATGACAAATTAATTAAGAGTTTTTCTTGTTAAATGCAGCACGTTTTCTAAGAGTAGGATCAAGGATTTTCTTTCGGATTCTTAAACTCTTAGGTGTAACTTCAAGTAATTCGTCAGTATCAATGAATTCAAGGCACTGCTCAAGACTTAAAACTCTCTTTGGTGAGAGTTTAAGGGCATCATCTGAACCTGAAGCACGGGTATTAGTAAGCTGCTTTCTCTTACATACGTTAACTTCGACATCATCAGTTTTACCATTTTGACCAACAACCATACCTGAGTACACTTTTTCACCAGGACCAATGAAGAGTGTACCACGCTCCTGGGCATTATATAATCCGTAAGTTATAGCTTCACCGGCTTCAAATGCTATTAATGAACCCTGTTTTCTATATTGGATATCGCCTTTATAAGGACCATATCCGTTAAATATTGTATTAATGATACCATTACCTTTAGTATCTGTCATAAATTCTCCACGATATCCGATTAAACCTCTGGCAGGAATAGAGAACTCAAGTCTTGTATATCCGCCATTAGCAGTAGACATAGAAAGAAGTTCACCTTTACGTTCACTTAACTTCTGGATAATTGCACCTGAGAATTCCTCAGGAACATCAATGTAAGCTAATTCCATTGGTTCAAGTCTTTTACCATTTTCATCTGTCTTATATAGAACTTCGGCTTTACTCACAGAGAATTCATAACCTTCACGTCTCATATTCTCAATAAGAACTGATAAATGCAATTCTCCACGTCCCGATACTTTGTAGCTTTCAGTTGTATCTGTTTCTTCAACTCTAAGACTTACGTCTGTATTAAGCTCACGGAACAATCTGTCTCTTAAATGTCTTGATGTTACATATTTACCTTCAAGACCTGCAAGTGGACTGTCATTAACGTTAAATTGCATAGAAATAGTAGGTTCTGATATCTTCTGGAAAGGTATAGCTACAGGATTCTCAGGTGAACATATTGTATCTCCAATATGAATATCTGCAATACCGGAAATTGCTACGATAGAACCAACAGCAGCTTCTGTAACCTCAACTTTGTTAAGACCTTCGAATTCATATAATTTACTGATTTTAACACGTTTTCTATAATCAGGATCATGATGGTTAACAATAACAACATCCTGATTAACTTTTAATTTACCATTATCAACCTTACCGACACCGATACGCCCAACATACTCATTATAGTCTATAGTACTTATAAGAACCTGTGTATCAGCATCAGGATCTCCCTCTGGAGCAGGAATGTAATTAATAATTGTCTCAAATAATGGATCCATATTCTTTGGAGAATCGTCTAATTCAAGTATGGTATAACCTGATTTAGCAGACGCATATACGAATGGGCAGTCAAGCTGTTCATCAGAAGCATCAAGTTCAATAAATAATTCAAGAACTTCATCAATAACTTCAGCAGGACGCGCTTCAGGTCTGTCAATTTTATTTATACATACAATAACAGGCAAGTTAAGTTCTAATGCTTTTTTAAGAACGAATTTTGTCTGAGGCATAGCACCTTCGAAAGCATCAACAACTAAAACAACACCATTAACCATTTTAAGTACACGCTCAACCTCACCGCCGAAGTCTGCATGTCCTGGAGTATCAATAATATTAATTTTAATACCTTTATAATTAACAGCTGTATTTTTTGAAAGAATAGTAATACCACGTTCTCTTTCAATATCATTTGAGTCCATGACTCTTTCGGCTACTTCCTGATTTTCACGGAAAGTACCGCTTTGTTTTAATAACTGGTCAACTAATGTTGTTTTACCGTGGTCAACATGGGCTATAATTGCGATATTTCTGACATCTTCTCTTTTTATTTTCATAAAAAATTGTCATTCCTTTCTTAGTTTTCTCCATAATCAGTTGTATGTAAAATTAGGGCTGCAAAATATATATTTTACAATAACCTGCTTTATCATACTTTGTAAGTATATGGAAAATAGGATAAAATTTACACGTTAAAACGCATATCTTAACAAGTTTAACACAATATTAAAAAATTTCAAGAAAAATAGAGAAAAAACGTCAATTTGCCATATATGGCGGATATAAATATATTATTCTGTACATTTTTACTATATTATATGGAAATAATATTTTTAAAGATTGCACTGACGAGGTCTGGTAAATAATATATCTCTAAGGTAAAATGTTTAATAGTAATCGTTCATAAATAAAATAATATAAAATCTTCTTAAAATGTCAGTTTATGTCGAACGAAAATGTCGTAAATTAATAAAAAAACATAGAAAAATGTAATTGACCCAGTTATAATATATAAATATAGTTTTGTGGCTTTTATATATGTGTTTATGAGTACATTAAAAATTAAATGGAGGCATCGATGTGTGTAATGTAGAAAAAAATGAATTCTTCGAATTTGCAAACAGTACTATAAGTTCTTTGAAATTTATGAATAAACTCGTTGAGAAAATAGAAAAACACAGTGATAAAGATATCGAGAGCGTTCAATGTATAGAATCATTGAGAGATAATATAGATATTTTGAAGAAACAGATAGAAGAAATAAAAGAAAGATTTATATTGCTTCATATGAATACGCATATGTCAAATTTTAAATTATTTACGGAAGCATTTACAATGAAAGAGACGAAAGTCCTGATAGTAGATGATAATGAAATAAATAATTATGTTTTAGAGCAGATGTTAAAAAGATTTGATATTGATGTAGATATAGCTAAGAGTGGTGAAGAGGCAATTGATAAATTTATGGTAAATGAATATGACCTTGTCTTTATGGATTATTTACTGCCACCAGGAATTGATGGTATTGAAACTGTAAGAAGAATAAGAAATTTAAACGAAAGAGGAAAGAAGCAGTTTATTATTGGACTTACCGCTAACACTATGGAAGAATTCCAAAAAGGTCTGAATGAGAATAATGTAGAGATAATTTTATTAAAACCAATTAAATTCCAGCAGATGGCAGTAATTCTGCAGAAAGAATTACCTGATAAAGTTATAAGATAAAGGATAAAATTATAAAATCACTATGTAAAATATTCTGAAAATATGTTAAATGAGAAAATACTGTAAGTTAAGTTGAATAAGAATTATGGCTTAAAAACTTTACAGATGGAAATCATTAAAGTATAATACGATTATTAATTTATAAATTGGAGGTACAACGATGTCTAAAATTAAGATGACAACACCATTAGTTGAGATGGACGGGGACGAAATGACAAGAATCCTCTGGAAAATGATTAAAGAGGAGTTACTTAGCCCTTTTATTGAATTAAATACAGAGTACTATGACCTTGGACTTGAACACAGAAATGAAACAGATGACAAGGTTACAGTTGAATCAGCAGAAGCAACAAAGAAATATGGTGTAGCTGTTAAATGTGCTACAATTACACCAAATGCAGCAAGAATGGACGAATATAATCTTAAAGAAATGTGGAAGAGTCCAAACGGAACAATCAGAGCAATTCTTGACGGAACTGTATTCAGAGCACCAATTATAGTAAAAGGTATTGAGCCATGCGTTAAGAACTGGAAGAAGCCTATTACAATTGCAAGACATGCTTATGGTGATGTATATAAGGCAACAGAGATGAAAGTACCTGGTGCTGGTAAAGCTGAATTAGTATTTACTGATGAAAATGGTAATGAGACAAGAGAATTAATACATAATTTCAAAGGTGCAGGCGTTATTCAGGGACAGCATAACTTAAATGATTCTATTGAAAGTTTTGCAAGAAGCTGTTTCACATATGCACTTGCAACTAAACAGGACTTATGGTTTGCTACAAAGGATACAATTTCTAAGAAATATGACCATACATTTAAGGATATTTTCAATGAAATATTTGAAGCAGAATATGCTGACAAATTTAATGAAGCAGGAATTACATATTTCTATACATTAATAGATGATGCGGTAGCAAGAGTAATGAAGTCTGAGGGTGGTTACATCTGGGCATGTAAGAATTATGATGGTGATGTTATGAGTGATATGGTATCATCAGCATTTGGTTCACTTGCAATGATGACTTCGGTTTTAGTATCTCCTGATGGATATTATGAATATGAAGCTGCACATGGTACAGTACAGAGACATTATTACAAACATCTTAAAGGCGAAGAGACATCTACAAACTCAGTAGCAACTATATTTGCATGGACAGGTGCTCTTAGAAAACGTGGCGAATTAGACGGCAATAAAGAGTTAATGGAATTCGCTGATAAGCTTGAGAAGGCTTGTATTAAGACTATTGAAGATGGAAAGATGACTAAGGACTTAGCTCTTATAACTACAATAGAGAATCCAACAGTTCTTAACAGCGAGAACTTCATTAAGGCAATTCGTGAAACTTTAGAAAGAATGTGTTAATAGATGAAAGAAGCAGAAAGGGTTATATATCCGGGACAGATATATAGGCATTTCAAAGGGAATTTATATCAGATAGTTACAGTTGCCATTCATTCAGAAAGTGGTGAGAAACTGGTAATATACCAGAAATTATATGGAGATTATGCAGTTCATGCAAGACCATATGATATGTTTCTTAGTGAAGTGGACAGACAGAAATATCCGGATATTAAACAGAAATATCGTTTTGAATTAGTTGATAATGAGATAAAATCTAATCAGAATGTAGATGCCAGCATAAAAGAAAGTATTAATCATATAGATAATAACAAATCTGATAGTAATAAGCAGGATAGTATTAATCCAGACATTAGTACGATAGATAGTAAATATAATACTAAAGGTACAGACAGTATAATCATAAAAGATACTTTGAATACTGATAATATAGAGTCTGTTGATTCAGAAGAAAGTGCAGATAAGAGACTTATTGAATTTTTAGATGCAGATACTTTTGAAGAGAAAAGAAGAGTGCTTATAAATATTAAAGATGGCATTACTGACAGACTGATAGATGATATGGCAGCAGCGATTGATGTTACAGTTGATGAAGGTGATATTGATACAAGATTTATGAGCCTTTTAAATTGTATAAATACAAGAGCGAAATACGAAGTAAACAGATTCAGATAAGGTTTAATATTTAATACAGTTAGAAAAAAATGCAGAGACATATATTAGTTTATGATTATATAGTCTCTGCATTTTTTGTATATATATTTAAAATTTATAATTTTGTTCATATAGTTCTAATGCTAAATATCTATAGATAATACCTGTCAGGTGAAAAGCATTAAAATGTCGATGTATTTTAGTGATGTTGTATTTATTTGTTCTGGAGCATTTGTTCCGGAGTAAAATCAAATACCTCACATAATTGATTTTTCTATTAGCTTATTATAGTTCCGATTTTACCGCGGATACCAGCCTTAGCTTTCTCAAGGTTAGTAATAACTGCCTTACGACCTTTCTTAGCTACTACGAAGTTAAGAGCAGCCTGAATCTTAGGAAGTGTTGTAATGGCATCAAGCTTATTATCTTCAATTAATGAGTTAGCTTCTTCAATACTTAATTCCTTAAGTTCAGTAGAAGTACCATTCTCATCTGTTATTGTTACATAATCATTTGATGTAAGTATAAGAAGTTCTGATGCATCAATCATATCAGCTAATTTAGCAGCAGTATAATCTTTCTCTATAACTGCACTTGCACCCTTTAATCCCTGTGTCTGGTCAAGAACAGGAATACCACCGCCACCTGCAGCAATTACTAACTGGTTAGCATCAACTAATGCCTTAATAGCATCAATTTCATATATATCGATAGGCTGTGGAGAAGCGATAATTCTACGATAACCTTTACCCTCAGAACTTTCTTCGTATGTTACATAGTTACCTTTATGTTCTTCTAAATCAGCTTCCTCTTTAGTCATATAACGACCGATAACCTTAGTTGGATTGTGGAAAGCTTTATCAAAAGGATCAACTCTTACCTGTGTAATAATAGTAGAAACAGGTTTGTAAATACCACGATTAAGTAATTCTGTTCGGATTGCATTCTGTAAATCAAAGCCTATGTATCCCTGGCTCATAGCACCACATACAGACATAGGAGCAACAGTATATTTAGAATCTAAACGGCTGAACTCTGTCATAGCTGTCTGAATCATTCCGACCTGTGGTCCGTTACTGTGAGTTATTACAACTTCATATTTTTCTTCAACTAAATCAGCAATAGCTTTAGCAGCCTTTTTAACATTTTCCTGCTGCTTAGGAAATGTATCACCGAATGCGTTACGTCCAAGTGCAACGACTATCTTTTTATTTTCCATAAATTACCTCCGAATTAGAGCATATTTTATATGATAGATAATGTGAAATGGAATATTTCACAAACGCTCATTTAATATGATAATTATAAGGTAAATAGCCAAAAAAAACAAGCAGAATTAAAATAAGTAGGAGAAAAGATGTCAGACAATAATAAAAAAAACAACAAGAAATCTGATAAAATGTGTATAACTATGTGGAAAGTGTGGAAAACCATAGATTAATGTTGCGAAGAGTCAAAAAATACAGATGTATTTACTAAAAAGAATAAAATAATTTGGATAATAGTTACGTGAAAATTTGTGTTGACATAAAATGTATTATTGTATACAATAATACAGAAGTACGATAATACAAAACAAAAAATATCAGGTATTATCAGGACGGAGGAAGAAATGGATAACAGACCAGTAATTATGAATGAAAAGACAAACCTATTAGAGCTAGAGGAACATATTTACCATTTGGTAGATGTAGATAAACCTAATGTTTATCATAATCTGTTCCCATATGACCAGGTACCAAAGATAGCATTTAATGAGCGTATCGTTCCACATAATATGCCAGAGGATATATGGATTACAGATACAACATTCAGAGACGGTCAACAGTCAAGAGCACCATATACAACAGACCAGATTGTAACAATATATGATTATTTACATAAATTAGGTGGTCCAAAAGGTATAATCAGACAAAGCGAATTCTTCCTTTACAGTAAGAAAGACAGAGATGCTGTATATAAATGTATGGAAAGAGGGTATAAATTTCCAGAGGTAACAAGCTGGATTCGTGCAAGTAAGAAAGATTTTGAGCTTGTTAAAGATATAGGCATGAAAGAGACAGGTATCTTAGTAAGCTGTTCAGATTACCATATTTTCTATAAAATGAAGATGACAAGACGTGAGTGCATGAATCATTATTTAAGCGTGGTAAGAGAATGCCTAGAGACAGGTATCAGCCCAAGATGTCATTTAGAAGATATTACACGTTCTGATATATATGGTTTTGTTATTCCATTCTGTCTTGAACTTATGAAGCTTCAGGAGGAATACAAGATTCCTGTTAAGATAAGAGCATGTGATACTATGGGATATGGTGTCAACTTCTCGGGTGCAGTTATTCCGCGTTCAGTTCAGGGAATAATCTATGGACTTATTACTAATGCAGGTGTTCCATCATCACAGTTAGAGTGGCATGGTCATAATGATTTCTATAAGGCAGTTACTAACTCAACTACAGCCTGGATATATGGTGCAAGTGGTGTTAACTGTTCATTATTTGGAATCGGTGAGAGAACAGGTAATACACCTCTAGAAGCAATGGTATTCGAATATGCACAGTTAAAGGGAACTTTAGATGGTATGGATACCACTGTTATAACAGATTTAGCAAATTATTTTGAAAAGGAAATAGGATATAAAATTCCAACCAGAACACCATTTGTAGGTAAGAATTTCAATGTAACAAGAGCAGGAATTCACGCAGACGGACTTCTTAAGAATGAAGAAATATATAATATATTTGATACTGATAAATTCTTAAAACGTCCTGTATTAGTTGCTGTATCTAACACATCAGGACTTGCAGGTATTGCACATTGGATTAATACATACTACAGATTACCAGAGGATAAGAAAGTAGATAAGAGTTCTGAATTAGTTAAGAGAGTAAAAAAATGGGTTGATGACCAGTATGATGATGGAAGAGTTACAGTAATAGCCGATAATGAATTGGTCGAAATTATTAATAAAACCTGCGAAGAACTTGGCATTACAATAAATAAGGGGTGAAATAGTTGATGGATAAAGATGGTCAGATTAAAGTAAGTGATAAATATTCACTTCAAGGCAGGGTATTTAACCGTCTGAGAGAAGATATTTTATCGGGGAAATATAAGGAAAATGATGAGTTAAGAGAAATGACAATTGGTGCAGAACTGGGAGTTAGCAGGACTCCGGTTCGCGAAGCACTAAGACAGTTAGAATTCGAGGGACTTGTAAGCATCATACCTAATAAAGGTGCATATGTCATAGGAATCAATAAAAAGGACTTGAAAGATATATATGAGATGAGAGCCAGATTAGAGGGCTTATGTGCAAGATGGGCTACTAAAAATGCTACAGACGAGAACATTTCAAAACTCGAAGAGATTTCAGACTTGTCAGAATTTCACTATGTAAAGAAAAAATTTGATAAAGTATTAGAACTTGATAATGAATTTCATGAATTATTATATGAGATGGCTGATAGTAAAATGTTATATAAGACATTATCAGACTTTCATCACTATTTAGAAATAATAAGAAAGAAAACATTATCTTCTGATGAAAGAGTATGTGATTCGATTAAAGAACATAAAGATATCGTTGAAGCTATAAAAGCTAAAGATAAGGACAGAGCAGAAGAATTGGCAATTCTTCATATGAAGAATACGATAAAGAATATCGAAGCCCATAAATTATTGTAGAATATATAATGCTCAGACCTTGCTCATACAAATGTAGTTTATATTTATCTGTTAAAGTAAATTCGATATTTATATATGCAAATTTAAAATTTACTTAACACAGATAATTTAATTCTATTTTGTATGAGCAAAGTCTGAGTATTTATATATTATACAAGTGTTTCCCATAATTCGTATAGCTTCTCAAGTTCACTATTAACGGCTTCGATTTCTTTAGTAATATCCATTAATTTACCGACATCAGAAGCAATATCAGGATTATTCATCTCTTCTGAAAGAGCATTGTTTTTTTCTTCAAGTTCGTTTATACGTCCTTCGGTTTTCTTTAATTCATTTTGTTTTTTACGAAGCCTGGCCTGTTCATCTTTCATAGTCTGCCAGTCAGCTTTAGAAGAAGAAACAGCAGAAGTGTCTTTGGTTTCAGCGGCTTCAGGTGCGGCATATATAGCTGTTAACTCAGCTTTTTTCTCGAGATAATAATCATAATTGCCTATATAATTTACGATCTTATTATTAGTCAGCTCTATAATTCTACCAGCGGTTTTATTTATGAAATATCGGTCGTGGGATACATAGAGAATAGTCCCATCATAACTGTTAATCGCATTTTCAAGGATTTCCTTAGATGTAATATCTAAATGGTTCGTAGGCTCATCAAGAATAAGGAAGTTAGCATTTGATAACATAAGTTTTGCAAGCGAAACACGTCCACGTTCACCCCCGCTTAAGTCTTTAATCTGCTTAAATACATCATCACCAGTGAATAAAAATGCTGCCAGCACATTACGAATTTCTGTATTAGTCATATCAGGATATGCATCTGAGATTTCTTCAAACAAAGTATTTTCCATAGTTAAAACATGATGCTCCTGGTCGTAGTATCCGATTTCAACCTTGCTGCCTAATTTAGTTGAACCACTGTCGGCATCGATTATTCCATTTATGATTTTCAAGATGGTAGTCTTGCCTGTACCGTTATTACCGATTATACTGACTTTTTCGCCACGTTTGATTTCAAAGTTAATATCTGAGAAAAGATGGTTATCACCAAAAGATTTAGAAAGATTTTCTACCGATAATACATCTTTACCACTTGTAATCCTTGGAGTTAATTTAAGATGCATTTCATCATCAATATATTTTGGCTTTTCTACAACTTCGATTTTATTTAGCTGTTTTTCACGACTTTCAGCTCTTTTAATTGATTTCTCACGATTAAAAGATTTGAGCTTCTCGATAACCTCTTTCTGATGCTTGATTTCCTGCTGCTGATTAAGATATTTTTTAAGTTCAGCTTCTCTTAAAGAGGCTTTCTTAGTGGCATAATCGCTGTAATTACCATTATATGTAGTACATTTTGTATTCTCTATCTCTACAACTTTAGTTACGATTTTATCAAGGAAATAACGGTCATGGGAGATTATGATAACAGCACCTTTGTAATTGCTTAAGAAACCTTCTAACCATGCAATTGAGTTAAGGTCTAAGTGGTTAGTAGGCTCATCTAATAATATGATATCAGGCTTAGATAACAGAATCTTACTTAAGAATACTCGTGTTTTCTGTCCGCCTGACAGAGTTGATATCTTTCTGTCAAAATCTTCTTCTGCAAAGCCTAAGCCCTTTAAGACACCTGTAATTTCGCTCTTATAAGCATATCCGTCATTTAATTCGAAAGTATGTGTTAATTTAGAATAGCCTTCAAGAAGTTTTTCTAATTCTTTACCCTCGGCAGTTTTCATTTCAGCTTCTAATGAACGGATTGTACTTTCCATTTCTATAATCTCTTTTTTGACATCTAACATTTCTTCGTAGATAGTATGCCCGCCTGCTATATCAGGGTGCTGCGATAAATATGCAAGAGTTTTATTTTTAGCTACGGTTATAATTCCGTCATCAGGCTTTAATTCTCCTGTAATTATCTTAAATAATGTCGATTTACCCGCACCATTAATTCCGACTATTGCAACTTTCTCTCTATCTTCTGCATGAAATGAGCAGTTATCTAATATAACCTTACTGTCAAAACTTTTACTTATGTTACTACATGATAAAATCATAATTACCTCACCAATCTAAATTAATCCAAAATAAATTTTTTAATAAGTCTTATATTAATATTAATATTAAAGTAATATTTTGAAATAGAATTTTTAACGTTTACTACTAAATATAAACGATTTTTATAAAGTTGTCTATGAAGATATTAAAAAAAGATATTAAATAAGAGAAAAAAGTTTAGTTGCTTTGTTTAATTTTTATCAAAGATGTGTTATAATTTTTTAAAATTTAATAAATTTAATGTATTAAATCATTGAATTAAAATCAGAACGGAATTGGATGGTGAATTATGGTTAAGAATAGTATCTCTAAGGCAGTTATCGGAAGGCTGCCAAGATATTACAGATATTTAGGAGAAATAATGGAGTCGGGTGTTGAAAGAATCTCATCAGGCGAACTTAGCAAGAAGATGAACGTAACAGCTTCGCAGATAAGACAGGACCTGAATAATTTCGGAGGATTTGGACAACAGGGATATGGATATAATGTCAAATATTTGTATGTTGAAATAGGTAAAATACTTGGAGTAGACAAGCAGCATAATATGATTATTATCGGTGCAGGTAACCTTGGAAGAGCACTTGCTAATTATGCTAATTTTGAGAAAAGAGGATTTGTTCTTATAGGGTTGTTTGATAAGAATCCTAAACTAATAGGCAAGAAAGTCAGAGGCATAGCAGTTCAGTCTATGAAAAATTTAGAAGAATTTGCCAAGAATAATAAAATTGACATCGCAACACTTGCCATACCTAAGGCAGAGGCAGTAAAAGTAGCAGAAAAGCTTGCGGAATGTGGTGTCAGTGCAATATGGAATTTTGCTCATACAGACCTTAATCTGCCTAAGAATATTGTTGTTGAAAATGTACATTTATCAGAAAGCCTTATGCAGTTATCATATAATCTTACAAGAACTGAAAATGATATGTAATAATTCTTATTCGCATATGGGAGGTAACAATGGCTAAAAAAGAAACAGAAGGTTCATATGAAGATTTTGAAAATTTAATAGACTTAAAGAAGATTCCAATTTTGCCATTAGATAACAGATGGCATCAGTTATTTCCAGATAATTTAAAGACACCAAGGATAAAGAAGCTTGAGAAAGAAGTTATGAATCTCGTGAAAAGAGAAGGTGGCGTATCAAGGGAGATTAAGAATCTTGTTGGGCTCAAGAAGAAGCTTATGAAAGAAATCGTAGACAATATGGAAGAAACAGATAATGAAAACGAGAAACTAAGACAGAAGAAACTTGATGCAAGCAGGAAATTAATTGAAGATATTAATAATAAGAATACTGAGCTAGAGAATGAGAAATACCAATTGCCGTACAGACTTATGAAGGTAAATGAAGAATTACTTATGGAAAGTATTGAGAAATGTTATAATCGCCTTAGTAATAATGAAATGCAGATAGAAGCTCTGGGTGAATGGATTGAAAAGACGAGAATACAACTTAAGAGAAATGTAGTAATTAAGCAGGATAAAACTGATGAAAATAACAACATTTACGGATATATGCATGATATGTTAGGACATGAGGTTATGGAAATATTTGACAGAGAACATAATTATGATAAGAACAAGTTCAAGGAGGAAAAATGATAATAGGAATAGGAAATGATATTGTTGAAATCAAGAGATTTATGACTCTTAAAGAGCATTTCAAGGATAAATTTTATACAGAGAGGGAAATTGAGGAAGCAAAGGGGAGAGCTTCTTTTTTTGCAGCAAATTTCTCGGTAAAGGAAGCTGTTTCTAAGTCATTTGGAACAGGTTTCAGAGGCTTTAGCGGAAAAGATATAGAAGTCCTTAGAGATGAATTAGGAAAGCCATATGTAAATCTGTATGGTGGAGCAAAGAAAATTAGTGAAAGCTTAGGAATTAATGAGATATTTGTAAGTATCTCTGATACAGATAATCTGGTTATGACAATGGCAGTTGCTGAAAGTAGAAATGGAGGAGCAGAGAATGGAAATATTAACCGGAAAAGCAAGTAAAATCGTTGATAATTATTGCATTAATGAGCTTAAGATACCATCGTTAGTTCTTATGGAAAGAGCAGCTTTAGCGGTCAGTGAATGTGCGACAGAAATATGCAGGCAGAATAAATATAATAAAGTTAAGATTATATGTGGTGTTGGCAATAATGGAGCGGACGGACTGGCACTTGCAAGAATACTATGTGATGATGAAACGAAGATTAATAAATCGGATATCTGCGTTTGTATCATTGGAAATATGGAAAAAGCAAGTGAAGAATTCAATATACAATATGACATTTTACAGAATATAGGAATGGATATTATTAAAATAAAAGATAAAGGGCAATTTAAAGAAGTAATTGCAGATGGCGAATTGGTTGTTGATGCTATATTTGGAATAGGATTATCAAGAGATGTAAACGGCCTATTTGCAGATATTATTAATGAAATTAATGAAAGCAAGACAAAGGTTATCGCTATTGACTGTCCAAGTGGACTCAATTCAGACAATGGAAGAGTTATGGGAGTTGCTATAAAAGCTTATAAGACAGTTACGTTTGGAAGATTAAAAGCAGGGTTAGTCTTGTGTGATGGTAAGAATTATACGGGAGAAGTAGTGGTAAGACAGGTTGGTTTTAATGAGCTTGCATATGAAAATTTAAGAAAAAATTATAAAGAAGAAGTATTTAATGCATTTACGAAGAAAGATTTGAAAATTATTCCTGAGAGAAACCCTGTATCTAATAAAGGAACATATGGACGTATAAAGGTTATTGCTGGTTCAAAGAATATGTGTGGAGCAGCGATACTTTCAGCGATAGCGGCATATAGATGTGGAGCAGGTATAGTAGAAGTATTAACGCATATAAATAATCTTCCTATAGTGAAGGGAAAGATTATAGAAGCAGTTGTTAATGATTATGCTGAACCTTTTGAATTAGACAGTAGTTCAATAGTGGTTGCGGGACCGGGATTATCAGTTGACGATATGGCAAATAATCTGATTAAAAAGGTACTTACCTCGAATTGTAATGCAGTTATAGACGCAGACGGATTAAATGTTATAAGTAAAAACAGAGAATTATTAAAAATGCTTCATAACAAAGTGATTATAACACCACATATTAAGGAAATGTCGAGACTAACAGATATCAGTTGTCAGGATATCAGGGAAAATATAGTAAAGGTTGCTAAAGACTTTTCGGAGAAATATGGCTGCATAACAGTTATAAAAGATGCTACAACAGTAATCGCTGATTACAATGGAAATGTTACTGTAAATCTATCAGGAAACAGCGGAATGTCAACAGGCGGAAGTGGTGATGTATTATCAGGAATAATTGGTGGAATGTTATCACAAATATTAGGTATTTACGAAGCTGCCTGTATGGGTGTATACTTACATGGATTGGCAGGTGACTATGCGAAAGAGAGTAAATCAGATTATGGAATGATTGCTTCAGATATTAATGATGCCATTACACAAATCTTAAAATATAGAAATGGAGAAGTGTAAAAAATGAACACAATGGAAAAATATTACAGAGTATGTGTAACAATTAATTTAGATGCTATATATAATAATGTAACAAATCTTAAGAATAATATAAAGGAAGGAACAAAGGTAATTGCAGTAATTAAAACTGACGGATATGGACATGGAGCAGTACCTATAGCATATACAATAAATGATTTAGTAGATGCGTATGCGGTTGCAACGATAGATGAAGCTGTTAATCTAAGAGAAAATGGAATAAAAAAACCTGTATATGTTATCGGATATACTCATGACAGCCAGATGGAAAGAGTTGTTGAAAATGATGTGAGACCGGCTATATTTACAATGGAATCGGCTATGGCTGCTTCTGATGCAGCAAAGAAACTTGGAAGAATGGCAAAACTTCATATTAAAGTAGATACCGGAATGAGCAGAATTGGTTTTAAAGATTGTGAAGAAAGCATTGAAACCATTAAGAAGATAAGTAAGCTTGATAATGTTGAAATCGAGGGAATATTTACACATTTTGCAACAGCAGATGAGACGGATAAGTCTAAGACGATGAAACAGTTTGAAAGATTCAAGAATTTCACAGACAGACTTGAAGAAGAGGGAATACATATACCTGTGAAGCATTGTTCAAACAGTGCAGCCATAATGGAGATTAATTCTGCAAATATGGATGCTGTACGTGCAGGTATTGCAATGTATGGATTGTATCCATCTGATGAAGTCGATAAGAGTTCAGTAAAACTTACACCTGCATTAGGACTAAGAAGTCATGTTGTATATGTTAAAGATATTGAAACAGGTACAGAAGTAAGTTATGGCGGTACATTTGTTGCAGATAAGCCAATGAAGATAGCAACAATTCCGGTAGGATATGGAGATGGATACAGAAGAAGTCTTTCTAATAAAGGCTATGTCCTTATAAGAGGAAAAAAGGCTAATATTCTTGGTAGAATCTGTATGGATCAGTTTATGGTTGATGTTACTGATATAGATGGTGTGATATCGGGAGATGAAGTTATTCTTATCGGTAAATCAGGCAATGAGGAGATTACAACAGAGAAGATGGCAGAAATTGCAGGAGATACATTTAATTATGAGGTTGTATGTGATTTAGGAAAGCGTATGCCAAGAGTATATTACAGAAATGGCAAAATTGTATGTACTAAGGATTATTTTGATGATATATATGACGTGAGTATGATGAAATAAAAGTTTATAGATAAAAATAGAATATACACCCTTTTTTAGGCAATACTATTGATAGAGTAAATTTACTTAAATATAAAGGTAAAATATGGAGTGTGAATTCGTTGATAGTTAGAAGAGGAGATGTATATTATGCTGATTTGCGACCTGTTATTGGTTCAGAACAGGGAGGAATCAGACCGGTGCTTATAATTCAGAATGATATGGGCAATAAGCATAGTCCTACTGTAATATGTGCAGCCATCACGTCTAAAATGAATAAAGCAAAGCTGCCTACACATGTAGAATTAGATAGCAGGAGATATAATATGGTAAAAGATTCGGTTATTCTGTTAGAACAACTCAGGACAATTGATAAGAAAAGATTGAAAGATAAAGTATGTCATCTGGACGAAGAAATATTAAATCAGGTTGATAGAGCATTGCTTGTTAGTTTAGAATTAAATACATAAAATATTGACTAATAAGTAATAAAATGATATATTTTCTGTTATTAGTGCATAATTGTACTGAAAAAGTGAGTGTATAATATAACTTTAAAGCATAAGAAGTAATATTATGTTGTCACATATATTAATCAAAAGGTAAAAGGAGTAAATTCAAATGGACGGGTGTAGCCCCATATGGATTATTTTAGCAGTAGCAATATTATTTGTTTTAACGGTAATTGTTTATTTATACAGTTCAGCTGTACAAAGTATCAATGAAAACGAACTTGAAGAAATAAAAGAAAAAAATGAGAAGACATATCAGAAAGTTGATAAAATAATAAATGATCCGGCCAGATTTATTAACACAGTACAGGAAGTATCAGTGTTAATAACATTAATTACAGGTATATGTATCGGTTTTAGGATAGATAAGGTACTTTTAAGAATTGGAATGGCAGTGTTATGGGTAATTATTTTATTAGTATTTGGAATAATTATTCCTAAGAAATTAGGATCCAGACATTCTAAAGGAATATCATTAAAACTTACTAATATCACATATATGATGACAGTAGTTTTGATGCCGGTTACATTCTGCGTTTCGGAAATTGCTGATATAATTCTTAAAATATCTGGAATTGATCCAAATGAGCCGGAAGAAAATGTTACTGAAGAAGATATTATTTCTGTAATAAACGAGGGCCATGTGCAGGGAGTATTACTTGCAAGCGAGGCCGAGATGATAAATAACATAGTAGAATTCGGTGACAAGGAAGCTAAAGATATAATGACGCACAGAACAGCTATGGTATGTGTAGATGGAGAGATGCTTCTATGTGATGCAGCAGAATATATTCTTGGACTTAATAATTCAAGATTTCCTGTATATATTGAGAATATTGATAATATTATAGGTATTGTTAACTTCAGAGATATAATGTCAGAGGCACAACGTGAAGTCAACGATATGAAAAAGATTTCAGATATTCCGGGACTTGTAAGAAAGGCATCGTTTGTACCGGAGACTAAGAAAATCAATGTATTATTTAAAACAATGCAGTCAGAGAAGATACATATGGCAATAGTTGTTGATGAGTATGGACAGACTTCTGGTATAGTTGCTATGGAGGATATCTTAGAAGAGATTGTCGGAAATATTTTAGATGAATATGACGAAGAAGATGTAAATATTGTCAGACGTGAGGACGGTGCTTATGTTGTTAAAGGAAGCACCCCGCTTGAAGAAATAGAAGAAAAGCTTCATATTAAATTTGACGAGGAGTGCGAGACCATTAATGGATATCTGATTTCAAAATTCGAAAGAATTCTTGAAAATGATGAAAGACCGGAGATTGTAATTGATAATGTCAAGTACAAAGTTCTGAGTGTAAAAAACAGAATGATTTCAGTTGTACTTATTACATTATCAGATGACGAATAAATATGTTTATAAAGCTAAAGGCTTATAATATAAAATAATTAAAACATCGACAAAAGGTATTAATAATCTTAAGCCGGTGCATAGAATATTAAATATAAGGAAAGAGGTAAAGTATGTCAGGACATTCAAAATTTGCGAATATCAAACATAAAAAGGAGAAAAACGATGCAGCAAAGGGTAAAGTCTTTACAATTATAGGTAGAGAAATAGCTGTAGCTGTTAAGGAAGGAGGACCGGATCCTGCTAACAATAGCAAATTACGTGATGTTATAGCTAAAGCAAAGGCTAATAATATGCCTAATGATACAATTGACAGAGGCATTAAGAAAGCAGCAGGCGATGCTAACTCAGTTAACTACGTTACAGTTACATATGAAGGATATGGACCAAATGGTTCAGCTATCATAGTTGATGCATTAACAGATAATAAGAATAGAACAGCTTCTAATGTAAGAAATGCATTTACTAAAGGCGGTGGAAATGTCGGAACACAGGGATGTGTATCATTTATGTTTGATAAAAAAGGTCAGATTATAATTGATAAAGAAGAATATACTGGTGATGCAGATGAGCTTATGATGTTAGCTATCGATGCAGGGGCAGAAGACTTCGCCGAAGAAGAAGACAGTTTTGAGATAACCACAACACCTGAAGATTTCAGTGCAGTAAGAGAAGCACTTGAAAATAGTGGAATATTAATGGTTTCAGCAGAAGTGACAATGATTCCACAGACTTGGGTTGAATTAACAGATGAAAATGATATTAAGAAAATGAACAGAATCTTAGATTTACTTGATGAAGATGATGATGTTCAGGCTGTATATCATAATTGGGACAGACCGGATGATGAAGAAGACTAATATATAACTATATTAATAAAGTAAATAAATATTAACAATGAGTCAGGTGCAATGCATTTGACTCATTGATTTTATATTTTATATTTGATATAATGTTTTATGGAAAATATGTCGATTTATATTGTATCAGATTGACGTAATAATATAAAAAATTCATCTATTATTTTATGGGCATTCTGATGCATTATTAATATAATCAATATCCAAAAAAATGGATTGAAAGGTATAGAGGCGAAATATGAAACATATCAGAAAAATAAATTATAAGAATCTTAGAAATGTCAAAACAGTATATAAAATAGCTACGATGTTATTAGTCGGTGTAATAATATTCTTTGTTGCATCAAGATTTGCATCTGCCGAGTCTGTTAAGGTAAATATTACGGGAGATGAATTAAATGATGGCACATGGGAAGTGGGAAGCAGTCCGGTAACATGGACGGCACAGGCATATGATTCGGAAAAAGATGAATACATAAGCTTAGAGGATGGTGGTTCAATCACATGGGAATCATCAGATAGAAGTATTGTAGATGTATCGCAGAATTCTGAGGGTACAGAATCTACAGCAGTGTTGAAACCTATAAGCGCAGGTAAAGCTACTATATCTGCTACATTTACAAAGGTTGTATCAACAGATGACGGAGATTATGAGATAACAACTAAATCAGAGAGAACGGTTGTAGTAAAATTCAAGATAAATGAAGCAAGCATTCCAACAGCTCCATATGAAGATGACTGGACAGTACCAAATATTATTACTAATTCGGATAATCCTGTTAAATGGACAAGTAGTGATGATTCTGTAGTAACAGTCACAGATGATGGAAGTGGAAATGGTGTCTTAACATTGGCTGGTGCAGGTAAGGCTAAGATTACTGCAGTGACTGATGACGGACAGAGTGAGAGCTTCAGAGTAGTAGTTAATGCTAAATTTAAGGAGACAGATTCATTATTAAATATTGGCTATAAAGAATATTATACTTTAACTACTAATGCAGGACATGCATCAAATGTAATATTTGAAAGTGATAATCCGGAAGTGGTTTCAGTAGATAGTGATGGAACAGCATATGGTAAGGCAGCAGGAAAAACATTCTTATATATTTATACTTTAGATAAGAATGATGAATGGTATAGCTTACAACCATCACCTGTAAGAAATATTCCGGTTTCAGTTGATTTCGCAATTACATCATCATCTAAATCAGTTGCAGTTGGTGATACACTTACATTGGATACTAATATATGTGAGGGTGATAAAAAGTCAGTAAACTGGACTTCAAGTGATACAGGAGTTGCCACAATTTCTGCAGATGGTGTACTTACAGCAGTAAGTAAGGGTCAGGCAACAATTACCGCAAGTGTTGTTAATCCGGAAGTATTTGGAACAACAGATATTCAGACAGCAAGTATTACAATTAATGTAATTGATTCATTTGCACTTAGTGAGTCAGAACATATATTAAATGCTAACGAGTCATTTGATTTAACAGCAATCGTGACAGACTCTGCAGCAAGTGTTACATGGAAGTCATCAGATGAATCAATAGTTACTGTAACACCGAGCAGAAATGATAAATATCTTGCTACAGTTAAGGCTAAAGCAAAAGGTCAGGCAACAATTACAGCAACACAGATTATAGACGGAGTTGCTAAGACTGCAACCTGTGAAGTATATGTTAAAGAACCTGTATTAGATGTAGTTATTTCTCCGTCAGAAGTAGAGATAATAAAAGGTTCACAGTATAGACTTATTGTAACTTTTAATCCTGGCAGACCAGATAATACCAACGTTAAATGGGTATCATCAGATGAGAAAATCGTTACAGTAGATGATATGGGAATAATTAAAGGTGTTAAAGGCGGACAGGCAGTTGTATCGGTGGTTACTGAAGATGGAATAAAAGTAGCTTCATGTACAGTATCAGTAAGAGAACCGGTTACAGGAATTAAGATGGATATAAATACAGTTACAACAAGTCTTGCTACTAAAACATATCAGCTTACGTATACAATTCTTCCGGCAGGTGATGGAGTTAACAGAGACGTAACCTGGACTTCATCAGCACCGGATGTTGCAACAGTTGGAGAAAATGGTTTGGTTACATTCCATAAACCTGGTAAAGCAACAATTATTGTTAAGACAGTAGATACAGGTTATAACGGAAACCTTATTGATACCTGTGAATTCTACATAAATAATCCTGTTACAGCAGTCGATTTAGATTATACAAATATTACATTGAAATTAAATGAGCAGTTCAGACTTACCACAAAGATAACTCCTGAAGATGCAACTAATAAGAAAATCATTTGGACATCAAGTGATACAAATGTTGCAATTGTGAATGACGAGGGTATGGTAACAGCAGTTGGCAGTGGCTCTGCAACAATTCTTGCTAAATCAGAAGACAGTGGTGCTACATCAATGTGTAATGTAACCGTATATCAGCCTGTCACAAGCATTGCAATAAGCAATGACAGCATTACAGTAAGAAAAGGAACTGAATTCTGGCTTAATGCAACAGCACTACCTGATAATGCAATGAATAAAAAAATATCGTGGTCATCAAATGATACTTCTATAGCAACAGTCGACCAGAATGGTAAAGTTACTACTATAGAAGCAGGTAACTGTGTAATTACAGCAACAAGTCAGGATAGCGGTGCAATGGCAAAATGTATCGTTACTGTTCTTCAGCCAATAACAGGAATATCATTAAATGTTAATTCCAAGACAATTATGAAGGACGACAAATTCATAATTATACCTACAATTACACCTGCTGATGCAGATAATAAGAATGTAATCTTTTCTTCAAGTGATGACACAGTAGCAAGTGTTGATGCAAATGGTGTTGTTACTGGTAAAAAAGGTGGTATAGCAATTATTATTGCTAAGACAGAAGAAAGAGGACTTATAGCGAGCTGTCAGGTAACAGTCCAGGAATTCGTATCATCTGTTAAGATTAATGCAGGTATTTCAAGAATGAACATTGGTGATTCTAAACAGTTATCAGCTACAGTGTCAGCAGAAAGTGCTACAAATAGAAAATTAAGATGGACTTCATCTAATAGCAGTATTATTTCAGTAGATGCTAATGGAAGAATTTCAGCTAAAAATGTTGGAAGAGCTACAATATATGCATATGCCACAGATGGAAGTGGTATTTTTGACAGTGCGACTATAGAAGTTATAAAACCTGTAACTTCAATTATGATAAATCCAAGCAATGTATCAATTGCTGAAGGCAAAAGTGCAAAGGTATCGGTAAGTGTTGCACCTGCCGATGCTACATATAAGGAAGTTGAATGGAGCAGTTCAGATTCATCAATAGCAACAGTAGATTATTCAGGTGAGATTACAGGTGTTAAGGCAGGAATATGTAAAGTATATGCTACATCAGTTGATGGCAATAATGTCGTAGGCGTATGTAAGGTTACTGTAAAACCAACTATACCTGCAACAGGCGTTACGATAAATTCTAAGAGTATTACGATGTTACCTGGTCAGACAAGAACATTAACAGCCAGAATTAAACCTACAAAATCTACAGAAAGCGTTACATGGGTATCTGGAGATACATCTGTTGCAACTGTTTCAGCAAATGGTACTGTAACAGCAAGAGGACAGGGTAACACAGAAATATATGCTATTTCTAATGAAACTGGTGTGGAAAGTTCATGTGAAGTAATAGTTCTTGCATTAAATGCAACTTATATTACACTTGAACAATATGATAGCTATGATTTAGATGTATTCGGAGCAACACAGAATATCAAGTGGTATTCTAATAACAAACGAGTAGCTACAGTAACATCAAATGGAAGAGTGATAGCTAGAATGGCGGGAACTACAACTATTACTGCAAAGGTTAATGGTAAAGTGTTATATTGCACGGTAAAAGTAACTACTATGAAGTAATAATTAAATCTTGACAATGTATTTAATTAATATAAAATAATAAAGGACATATGAAAAAAAGAGGAAAAGAGGTTAAGAGAAATGTTTTGTAAAAAATGCGGAGCAAAAAATGATGATGATGCAGTATTTTGTGTAAGTTGCGGCGCAAAGATAGGCGAATCACAGGCAGATGTCAATAATTTGTCAAAAGAAATTGTTTGTGAAAATGATAAAGTTGTTAAAGAAAATGATAATCAGAATTCAGGTGATAATTTGTCTGATAATCTTTCAGATTCGTTCTTCCAGCAAGCAGATAACAATGTTGAAGATGAGAAGAATGAGAATGTAGAAGAGGTTAATCAGGAAGAAACTAAAAATGCTGAAGATACTGAAGATACAATAGAACCGGTTGAAATATCTAAGACACAGGATAATTACGATAACGTTCAGAATAATCAGATTGACAATCAGCCTGATAATAGTTTTGCCAGAAGCCAGTTTGAAAATGACAATCAGTTCTCTAATGGAGTTCAGAATGTAAATTCAAATCCAAATGTAAATCAGTTTGCTGAGAATACTAATTATGGTGCTCAGAAACAAACTGAAAAAGCTAATAAGTTCTCATTTAAGAGATTCTTATTTAGTGCAATTGTACTAATAGCAACTATTCTTTCATGTGCAACAATATTTATGAATTACTTATCAATGGAAGTAAAGGTTAAAGGTGAGAAAAGCCAGAAAGAATCAATAACAGGAATAGATATCATTAAATCAGGTGTCGATGAGGATGAGGTATGGGTTAATGATGACCATAAATCAATTGATGTTACTAAAACTATCAGATATTGTACTATTGGTTTAGGTGTAGCATTGGTAGTATTCGCTGTTATTGAGTTTATATTACTTGTAGTTGTACGAAGAAGAGGTGCATATGTTCTTATTATGTTATTCAGCTTAATTAAGTTAGGGCTTGGTGGATATATCGGATATTTATGGTGCTTTAAACTTCTTAATATAATAAAAGATTCGTTTAACGATTTGTTAAATTTCTTAGCATCACAAGAATATGCGATGACTATAACAGCAGGTTTTGGAATCGGCTTCATTTTAATGATGGTAGCACAGTTAGTTACATTCATCTGTTCAATCATATTAATGACATGTAAGAACAGAAAGAAAGTAAAATATAATTAGTATATTAATTTTAGATAAAAATATATATTACATAATATGTATTGTAAAGAAGTGTGGGAACTTATATTCCTGCACTTCTTTTGGTTGCATACAAATAACAGGCTGGGATAAATTTTCCTTGCCTGCCAATTTGACTTATGGTATAGTATATATGTTTAAGTTAAAATAACAAGTCTGATTCAGACGGAATGGAGTAACCATGAAATGTAGCAGATGTGGAGAAGAGTGTAAAGATAATCAGGCGTTTTGTCTGAAATGTGGTACACCTATCCAGGTTGTACCTGACTTCAATTTAATTGAAGCTGAATTAGCTAACAATGTCGGAGAATTAATGCACGAGATTGACGAAGATGAAAAGAAGAAAAATAAGCAGAATGATTTAAACAGAAATAGAAATTCAATGAGAAATAATAAAACGAATGTCTATGGTGCGACAAATCAGTCTAATAATTCTAAACAATATAGAAAAAATATAAACGATGGAAATACACGTAAAATTAATGGCTCAGACAGTTTTGATGATAATGATATGGATTATTTAGAAGATGATTATTATGTTGATACTATGCCAGACCATGATGTTGAGGCAGAGATATCATTAGTAGATATCCAGAATCTTAAAGATACTGCTAAACTAAATGATTATCAGGTGGATGGAATGGATTTTAATCAGAATAATAATTATGAGCCTGATGATACCGAAGAAGACGAAAATCAATCAGAAAAGAAAGCATTTAAGGTAAAAGCAATAATATTTGGCGTTATTGCAACAATTGTTGTTGTAATTGCAATATTGTTACTTAGTGTATTAAATAAAGATACCGGTAAAGATTCATTTACAAATGTATATAATACAGGATATGATTATTACACGTCTAAAGATTATGATAATGCTCTTGCTAAATTCCTAGAAGCTAAAAAGATTGCTGATAATAAGAATGAGAAAATTAAGGTTAATAAATCATTATTAGCAACTTACGAAAATATGGATGGAACAGAAGATAAACAGGTAAGTGTTCTTAAGGAACTTATAGAATTATCTCCAAAAGAATATGAGTATTATGAAAAATTAGTTGAAATATATGATGCTAAAGGTATGAGCGAAGAGATATCTGCATTGATTGACAGTATAGATGATGTGTCAATTAAATCACAACTTTCAGAATATAATGTAGAAACTCCTAGATTTAGTGAGAAAGAGGGAAATTATGATACTTATATTTCAATTAAATTAATAAGTGATGATAATAAGATATATTATACATTAGATGGAACAGATCCTACAACATCAAGTACGCAATATACAGAAGATATTAACCTTAATAAAGAGGGAAAGATAACTGTAAAAGCAATTGCGGTAAATGAAAAAGGTCTTACAAGTAAAGTTGCCAGTGCAACTTATAATATTAAGCCTAATACGGTTGAGGCTCCGGTTGTTACACCTGATGGAGGTAAATATACAGAGAATACAGAGATAACAATTACAGTTCCTGAGGGAATGAAGTGTTATTATACTTATGGTGCAACACCTACAACACCGACTACATCAGATACAGAGTATACAGAGCCTGTTAAGATGTTAAGAGGAAAGAATATTTTTTCCGCAATATTAGTATCTGAGTCAGGTGTGGAAAGTGAAGTTACACAAAACGTGTATCAATTAGAATTAAACAGTGCTATAACATATGATGATGCACTTGTGATTCTTAAGAATTATGTTGAAAATAACAATATAGCAGCTAAAGTCAATGAAGAACAATATGTAACAAAAGAAGGTTTAAATCTGACTTTCAGTTATAATTGCATTGCTGATATAGACAATGTAGAATATTATGTAATTAATGCCACAGAGAAAGATTCTAGTGACAAAACAGTCAAAGTGGTTTATTATGGTGTGGATACTGTTACCAGTACACTTGTAGTTCTTGAAAAAGATACAGAAAATGCTGGAAAATATAAATTAACAGAATAACATAGAAAGTGGGATAAGTATGTACAAGATATTAAAAGCAGAACAATTAGCTAATAACATCTACTTAATGGACGTAGAAGCTCCAAGAATTGCTAAATCATGTAATCCTGGACAGTTTATTATAGCTAAACTTGATGAAAAAGGCGAAAGAATTCCTTTAACAATCTGTGATTATGACAGAGAAAATGGAACAATTACAATTGTATTTCAGGTAATTGGTGCATCAACAGAGAAGATGTCAAAATTAAAGACAGGAGATGCATTCAGAGATTTTACAGGACCTCTTGGTCAGCCATCTGAATTTGTTAATGAAGATTTAGAAGAATTAAAGAAAAAGAAATTCTTATTTGTAGCCGGTGGTGTTGGTACTGCACCTGTATATCCACAGGTTAAATGGTTACATGAGCATGGTATAGAAGCAGACGTTATCGTAGGTGCTAAGACTAAAGACATCTTAATATTAGAAGAAGAGATGAAGAAAGTTGGAAATCTTATCGTTGCAACAGACGATGGCTCATATGGTTTCAAGGGTATGGTTACTGAAGCTATCAAAGATTTAGTAAATAATCAGGGTAAAAAATACGATGTCTGCGTAGCAATCGGACCAATGATTATGATGAAGTTCGTATGTTTACTCACTAAAGAATTAAATATTCCTACTATAGTTTCACTTAACCCAATTATGGTTGATGGAACAGGTATGTGCGGTGCCTGTCGTGTAATCGTTGGTGATGAAGTTAAATTTGCCTGTGTTGATGGTCCGGAATTCGATGGACATAAAGTTGATTTCGATCAGGCTATGAAGAGACAGCAGATGTATAAAACTGAAGAAGGCCGAGCATTATTAAAACTCCGCGAAGGTGATACACATCAGGGCGGCGGTTGCGGCTGTGGAGGTGACAAATAATGGACGTATTAAAGAAAGTACCAGTAAGAGAACAGGATCCTAAAGTAAGAGCAAAAAACTTTGAAGAGGTTTGTTTAGGATATAATATAGAAGAAGCTAAAGAAGAAGCAAGCAGATGTCTTAAATGTAAGAATCCACAATGTCAGAAAGGTTGTCCTGTTTCTATAGATATTCCAAGCTTTATCAAAGAAGTCGAAGATGGAAATATCGAAGAGGCTGCTAAGATTATCGGTAGATCATCTGCACTTCCAGCTGTATGTGGACGTGTGTGTCCTCAGGAAAGCCAGTGTGAGGGTAAATGTATCCGTGGTATCAAAGGAGAACCAATATCAATTGGTAAACTTGAAAGATTTGTAGCAGATTGGTCAAGAGAAAATGGAATCGAGCCTGAAAAAGCTGCAGAATCAAATGGGAAAAAAGTTGCAGTTATAGGGTCAGGTCCTTCAGGACTTACTTGTGCTGGAGATTTGGCTAAATTAGGATATGATGTTACTATTTTCGAGGCTCTTCATGAGCCAGGTGGAGTTTTAGTATATGGTATTCCTGAATTCCGTTTACCTAAAGATACAGTAGTTAAACATGAAATAGAAAATGTTAAGAAATTAGGCGTTAAGATTGAGACAAATGTTGTAATTGGTCACTCTACAAAGATTGATGAATTGCTTAATGAAGAAGGATTTGACGCAGTATTTATCGGTTCAGGTGCAGGTCTTCCAAGATTTATGGGCATTCCTGGTGAAAGTGCAAATGGTGTATTTTCAGCAAATGAATATTTAACAAGAAGTAATCTTATGAAAGCTTTCAAAGAGGAATATGATACTCCAATAGTTGCAGGTAAGAAAGTTGCAGTTGTAGGTGGTGGTAACGTTGCTATGGACGCAGCCAGAACAGCCTTAAGACTTGGTGCAGAAGTACATATCGTGTACAGAAGAAGTGAAGAAGAACTTCCAGCCAGAGTTGAAGAAGTACATCATGCAAAAGAAGAAGGCGTAATATTCGATTTATTAACAAACCCTGTTGAGATTCTTGAAGATGAAAAAGGATGGGTTAAAGGAATGAAATGTATTAGGATGGAATTAGGTGAGCCTGATGCATCTGGAAGAAGAAAACCGGTTGAAATACCTGGTTCAGAATTCATAATGGATGTAGATACAGTAATTATGTCACTTGGTACATCACCAAACCCATTAATTTCTTCAACAACAGTTGGACTGGATACAGACAGAAGAAAATGTATTATTGCTGATGAAACGGGTAAGACTACTAAAGAAGCAGTATATGCAGGTGGAGATGCCGTTACAGGCGCTGCTACAGTTATTCTTGCTATGGAAGCCGGAAAAGCAGGCGCTAAAGGAATTCACGAATTTCTTTCAAAATAAATAAGATTGTATATATAACAGATGGAGCTGTATTTACGGCTCCTTTTGTTGTATTATAGGAAATATATAATATTTAATGAAAAGGAGCAGTTTATGCAGAATGAAAAACTTACAATAGTATTACCTGACTGTGATACAATCAGCAAGGGTGATTTAGACTTATCTTCATTAAGTGAATTTGGAGATGTTATAACCTATCCATTAACAAAACGTGAGGAATTACCAGAGAGACTTGAAGAAGCCGATGTGATATTATGTAATAAGATTTTACTCAACGAAGATTCCTTGAGAAACGCAACAAAGTTAAAATATATTGGATTATTTGCAACAGGATACAATAATGTGGATTTAGAATATACTAATGCCAGAAATATTACTGTATGTAATGCAGGAAGTTATTCTACAGATGCAGTTGCACAACATACGTTTGCTTTAATAATGAATTATTATAATAAGGTAGCAAAGTATGATAATTTTGTTAAAGATGACGGTTGGAAGAATAGTAAAATATTCTCGCCATTTATATATAATATGAGTGAGTTAGCCGATAAAACCATAGGTGTAATAGGTTTTGGAAGTATAGGTCAGAAGGTATGTGAAATTGCGAAAGCATTTAATATGAATATTATTGCATTTTCAAGGAATGAGAAAAATGTAAATAATATAATTAAGAAAAAATTTAATGATTATAGTAATATAAGATATGGAAGTATCAATGATATTGCGAAGAATTCGGATATTATAACAGTACATTGTCCATTGAATAATGCATCAGAGAAAATGATAAATGAAGAATTCCTAAGTAAATGCAAGAGTAACTGTTATTTTGTCAATACATCAAGAGGCGGTGTCATTGATGAGCATGCTTTATGTAGAGCTCTTAATAATGGAGTAATTGCAGGTGCGGGAATTGATGTACTTACAACAGAACCGATGGCAGAAGATTGCGAACTTCTGCATGCAAAAAATATTACAATTACACCACATGTAGCATGGGCACCACTTGAGACAAGAGAGAGATTATTAAATATTGTTAAGGATAATCTTAGAGCATTTATTAATGGAGAACCCCAAAATGTTATTAGATAATGAGGTATAGTTAATGTATAAAGACTAAGTTAACAGGTAAGTACAAAGTTAACGAATAAAGAATGAGGTAAACAGATGAAGAAAATAAATAATGTATTACTGTGTATAATTATTCTGACATTAATACTGACAACAGGGTGTGGCAGTAAAAGTAATTCTGCTAAGGAAGCTGCAGCATTAGAATCATCAAGCAGTATAACTACTAGTAATTTGAAAAGTACTACAATTACTGATGACTCAGAAAATGGTACAGCTTCTGATGACTCAGAAAATATGACAACCGATGAGTCGGGGAATCAGATAAATTCAGAAGATGATAGTAATTCGTTAAGTGGCAGTACATTAGGTGGCACACAGGGTAAAAGTGATAGTCAGAATAATGATAATGCTACAGAATTTTCATTAGTGATGGTTGGAGATGTGCTGCTTCATACACTGGTAAGCGATAGTGGTTTAATGGAAGACGGCAGTTATAATTATAGCCATTTATTTAGAAATGTAAGAAACGATATTGAAGAGGCGGACCTTGCACTGGTTAATCAGGAAGTAATACTTGGAGGAACAGAGCTAGGATTATCAGGTTATCCTGCATTTAATGGGGCATATGAAGTTGGAGATGCACTTGTAGAAGCTGGTTTTGATGTGGTTCTACATGCTACAAATCACGCACTTGATAAGGGCAGACGTGGTATATTAAATTGCATTAATTAATTATTGGAGAACTTCGCATCCGGATATGGGAGTTATAGGAATTAATGAATCACAGGAGGAGCAGAATAATGTCTATGTAAGAGAAGTAAATGGAATAAAAGTTGCTATTCTGAATTATACATATGGAACAAACGGAATTTCGCTTCCGTCTGATATGCCATATTGTGTAAATCTGTTAGACGGTGGGAAAATAGCTAAAGATATGGAAATTGCAAAGCAGATTTCGGATTTTATAATAGTATGTCCTCATTGGGGAACAGAATATACACATAATGAGACGGCAGAACAGGAAAAATGGGCAGAATATTTTACGGAACTGGGTGCAAACCTTATTATTGGAACACACCCACATGTTATAGAACCTGTGAAATGGGTTGAGGCATCGAATGGAAATAGAGCATTAGTATATTACTCAATAGGTAATTTCATCAATGCCACAAGTGATTACGGACGAGGTGTTGCGGATCGTATGATTGGTGCAATGGCAAAAGTAATAGTAGCTAAAAATTCAGATGGAAGTTTTTATGTAAAAGATTATAGTGCAATTCCACTTGTTACACAGATGATTAGTGGGCGTGGGCAGATTACTACATATAAATTAAGCGACTATTCCGAAGAATTAGCCGCTCAAAATGAAATTATATTAAGAGATTCAGTATTTTCACTGCAATATTGTAAAGAGCTATGTGATAGCGTATTTGGTGAAGTGAAACACAATTAGTACTTACTCAAAAATTTGCTGGTAGATATCTTCAATAAGCTTATCAAGATATGCATCATCCAGTTCACCGAATTTATCAGATATTGCCTTTTTAATAAATGCTTCACGTTCAAAATAAAGATTGGCTTCATCGGTCGAAGAGAAATGTTCATCGATGGAGTCTTTTGTATATGTATCAGTTATATAAGAGATAACTGAAGAAGTGAAGTCCTCCTCTGACTTTATCTCACTTTTAATCTTTCCTGCACTTTTTAAAGATACAATTCCACCAATAAGGAAAACATTCAGTAAAGCTCCCATAACTATATAGAACAGAATTCCTGAAAGTCCCTCAAATGCAAAATGAATTGGCAATACATCAAGAGCATTGAGAATTAAGAAAATGTCACCTAAGACACCTACAATTATAAGTGATAATGACGAAGAATGTAGGTCTTTATATTTATCTGATTTAGTAATATATTGTTTACCTGAGTTAGATATAAAATCTTCGCCTGAATTATCATTTGTAAATGCATCCTCAGATGTATTTGAATCATTGTCAAGCTCATCTACAAGCTCACATTCACAATCAGGACAAATAGTTTTACCCTCAACATACTTGTATTTACATTTAGGACAGTATGGCATATTAACCTCCGTTTCTGCATACATTTTCATTGCTGCCATAGAAATATTAATAAAAATAATAAAATAAATAGTAATTATAATTATTTGATTTAGTAAGATTATATATGAATTGCAATATAAAGTAAATGAATATATCAGATTTATAAAAGTATTGTGAAATAAGGTGTTATATGACAATACTTTAAAATTAGCAGATTTTAACTTTTATAATATAATTCATATGAATAAACGTTATAAATTGTTTATTGTATAATTCATATGGATAAACTTTATAAATTATTTATGATATGGTTCGTTGTTAATAATTCTGTATGAACGATAAATCTGTTCTAACAAAATTACGCGCATCAATTGGTGTGGAAATGTCATTTTTGAAAAACTTAATTTGTAATCTGAACGATTTGACACATTTTCAGATAAACCAAGTGAACCTCCGATTATAAAAGTAATGTGACTTGTGCCTGCAATTCCTAATGAATTGATTTTCTGTGCCATTTTCTCGGAAGAAATCATTTCACCATTGATTTCGAGGGTAATAACATATGAGTCATCGGAAATGTTTTTTAAAATACGTTCGCCCTCCTTATCTTTAATCTGTCTGTTAACAGTCTCAGATGCATTTTCAATGGTTTTCTCATCCTGCAACTGAATTATTTCAAGTTTACAATATTTAGAAAGCCTTTTAGAATATTCAGCTATTGCATCTGACAGATATTTTTCTTTAATTTTACCAACGCAGATAATTGTAATCTTCAAGTTTAAACCTCCGGTAATGTAGGATTTTAGATGAGTGTATTAAATTATATAATAACGATATAACAGAATTTGAAAATTTTAAATACTCAATCTTTGTATATTAATCACACTAGTCTAAATTATATAATTATATTTTTCAAAATAATCTTAATAATTTTACTATTTTTAATTGGAAATGACAAGGACTGTTTCGTTGCTTTATTTGCTTTATTGTGTTACATTAATAGAAGTACAAAATATTATCGGTTAAAAATACGGATAAGAAAGGTCATATAAAATGCAGGATAAAAAAGATAATAAGCTTAATAAAAATGTTAATATAAAAAATAAAAATACAGGAAATATAAATGGCAAAAATAATGATGTCCAAAATGCAGGTAAGCAAAATGTTAATGGTAAAAATAACAGTTTAAAGAATGCAGGTAAACAAAATGTTAATAGTAAAAATAACAGTTTAAAGAATGCAGGTAAACAAAATATAAATGTTAAAAATGTAAGTTTAAAGAATTCACATAAATCTTCTGTCTGTCCATATTCTATTAAATGTGGTGGCTGTGAATACATTGATATGCCATATAAGGAGCAGCTTAAATTAAAAGAGAAGCAGGTAAGAAAACTTCTTAATAAACATTGTGAAGTAAAACCGATTATTGGAATGGCCAATCCATTTAATTATAGAAATAAGGTTCACGCAGTATTAGGAAGGAACAGACATGGAGAGATTCTGTCTGGAATCTATGAAAACAATTCTCACAGAATAATTAATGTTGAAAGCTGTATGATTGAGAATAGAAATGCTGATGAAATTATACAGAGCATAAAAGGTCTGTTAAAATCATTTAAAATAAAGGTGTATGATGAGGATACAGGATACGGACTTCTAAGACATATATTAGTAAGAACTGGTCATAAGACAGGTGAGGTTATGGTAATTTTAGTATTAGTGTCACCAATTCTTCCGTCAAAGAATAATTTTGTTAAAGCCTTAAGAAAATTGCATCCTGAGATTTCTACGGTCGTAATTAATGTAAATGATAAGAAAACAAGTATGGTTCTGGGCAAACGTGATATTGTATTATATGGAAAAGGATATATAGAAGACGTGTTATGTGGAAACAGATACAGAATTTCACCACAGTCATTTTATCAGATTAATCCTGTTCAGACAGAAGTCTTATATAATAAAGCAATTAAGTTAGCAGGACTTACAGGCAATGAAATGGTTATTGATGCATATTGTGGTATTGGAACTATAGGTATTACTGCAAGTAGTAAGGCGAAGGAAATAATTGGTGTGGAATTGAATCCTGATGCTGTTAAAGATGCATATAATAATGCTAAGATAAATGGAATCAAAAACATAAAATTTACGTGTGATGATGCTGGAAAATTTATGGTTAAGATGGCTGACAATGGAATGACGGCTGACGTAGTATTTATGGATCCGCCAAGAAGTGGCAGCACAGAAGAGTTTATAGATTCTTTAGTTAAAATGTCGCCTGACAATGTTGTGTATATATCTTGTAATCCTGTAACTTTGGAAAGAGATTTGTGTTATTTTGAAAAATGCGGATATAGAGCTGAGGTTGCTTATCCGGTTGATATGTTTGCGATGACAAGCCATGTTGAAACAGTTTGTCTGCTGACGAAAAAAGCCCAGTAAATCAAAGGTTTCTGCCGATTTGGGGCAAAAATGGATGTGTGTTTCAGTTTCCGCAGAATGGTGGTGCGGAAACTGATTTACCACAGGGGTAAGATTTTCGGAATTGTTGATATACATTTTGGCAAAAGGGATACTTTTTCGCAAATGGTGAATATAGGGAAATTAATCGGAAGGATCCAATAGAGGAATGTTAACAGAAAAAGTTTTTAACATAATATGTCCAATAATTGAGAAAGACATGATGACTATAAAAAATAATGTAATTGATTATGCAATTTTGGGAAGTTCTTCTGGTCATTATGGATGGAAAGAAGTAAGGTTTTGTGATTTTGATATTTGGATATTTTGTAATAACATAAGTGATATTGGTATGATATCTGGAATTAGAAATTTAATTGAAGATATTAAGGCAGTAGTAAAAAATGAAAATATTATATTATTAGCAGATGCAATTAATGGTCCATATAAACCAGAAATTTGGAGGATTGATTCTAAAGATATATTATTTTTACACTTATTAATTGATGATAGTCAATCTTATAATGAACGTTCAATATTTACAAAACTAAGTTGGAGTAAGTACGAGGCATATTATAATAAATATTTGTTAAAAACACTTTTAGATAGAATGCCAACAGAATATGATTTGCTGCATTCAAAATGTGGTATTTTGAGAACATTAGACTCCTTACATTGTGGAGTTATAAAGTATAATCAAATTAATTTGTCTACAGGTTTACAATTGATTGTAGAATTTAACCGGGAATCGACACAATATATAGAATTTATATTACATTCTGTTATGATGATTTCTAGGAATAGAGCAAGGTTGTCGAAACAAAAAGAGGCAGATTGTTTAGAAAATACAGGTTTTGCAGAATGGTATGAAAAGATGTATGGTGACAGTTTTGTACGATTTATAGCTGAGTACAAGGCAAAAGTATCTGATTATGGTTATGGGGTAATAGAATCAATCACAGTTCTTGAAAAAATGACTATTTGTTGGCTTATAAAATTAAGGGACGAATTGGAGGAAATATATGAAAAGAAATAATTGGATTATACCGATTGTATCATACATATTAGCAGGATTTTCTTTTTTCTTTGGCAGTTATGATCCGTTTTGGAATTTTGTAAATCTAGATGAGGAATTAAGGACGCCATTAACTATTGGTATATCTATTTTAATATTATTAGTTGGGCATTTTATTAATACGTTACAAGTGGAAGAAAAACTTCATAGTGATGTAAGTGAATTAAAGATGCATATGAACCAGTTACCTAATCTGAATAGTTTGCGTATTTTGCCGAATGGAGATGAAGGTGTAAATTATTTATCTATGCGTATAAGGGAGGCGAGATTTATAAGAAATACAAGAATACCAGTTGGTTCTTCCGTTGCATACAATACAACTTATGCAAAAAAGTATATTAGTGAAACGAAAAAAATTTTGAAAAATAAGGATGTAATTTTTAAGGATATAATTGTAAAAGAAAATATTGAATTGGCAAATGAACTTATTCAAATATCGGAAAAGCATCAAAGTAAATATCAGTACAAGGAATTACATACATATGGTAAGGGTTTTTTAAATTTTATGATAATTGAAGATAAATTTAATATATCAGAAGTCGTTTTTGGTTGGCCAACTTCCGAAACTCAAGGTTATAGGGAAAAATGCTTTATCTCACAGGATAGTGAATTAATATCATTGTTTATAACGATTTTCGAAGAACTATGGAATGCTTAGAAGGAGGAATAATTTTGCATCCAAATTGGTACTATGATTTATATGATGAGATATTTGGTTGGAGTAGAGACTATCCAAAAGAAATAACTATGATAAACGATATTGTGTCACTGAAGAACAAAATTGTTGAAGAAATAGGAGCTGGAACAGGAAGGCATACAGAGCAAATATTGAAAATGAATCCACTTAAAGTAGAAGCAATAGATTGTGATATTCAGGCTATTGATTTATTAAGAGAAAAATTCAAACAAGTAAGTAATATTCAAATAATAGAAGGAGACGGTTTTATTTGGGGAAATACTGTAGATATTATAATTTGCCTATATAGTATTTTCCAGCAAACAGAGGAAGAAACAATTTTGAAAAAGAGGATTGAAAATCTTTTAAATAGAATTGAAACATATGGTTGTGACATATTTGTTGAATGCATTGATACGAACAAACATAAAGCGCAAGGATTTACGCTTATTTATGAGTCGGGACAAGATTATTTGGGAATAAAAAGTGAAAAAACGGATTTTGGAGTTAAGATAGTTTATCAGGGATATATAAATAACATGGATGTTATTTATGAAGTACCTATATGTAATTGCCCCTTGTATTTGTTTGAGGTAAATCCAAATATAAAATATGAAATAATTCCATTAACGCAGTCAGGAAGAAAAAGAATACTTCATCTATTTAAATAAAAGTTGAAGATTTATAAATCCGTATTTTATATGGGAGTAAAACACTTACCCCATCATTAATATGTGTAACATACTTTTGCCATGTAATATAAAATCAAAGTTCAGGGGAATATTGAAACCGTATGTCTGCTTTCAAAGAAACCTTGATTTTCTGCGGTTTGTGGG
>OGGZ01000171.1_pt1 | contig 77622 bp, 61 predicted proteins | sample 1571371 | NCBI WGS metagenome assembly OGGZ01 (sample SAMEA2582025, study PRJEB24529) | metagenome | biome: Human gut stool | place: China | collected 2011
GCATGTAATACGAGTTCGATTCTCGTACCCACTACAAAATGAAAATCAGCCCTTTAGTTAAACTAAGGGGCTTTTTTATTATATCTATTTTCCAATATATCACTCGTATTCTATTGAATTCCGGTTTACTCTATTAAATTTGATAGCAAATAAAATCTTACGATAATCACTAAACAAAAAGAGGAGCCATTATTAAAAACAGCCCCTCTTTAACGATAATTTCAATCAAGTCCTAATTAAAAGCAAGTATGGAGATAGCTTTAAAAACCCCATACACTGCCGGCATTGTTATTTGTCCGTTCAATAAACCAGACAAATGCACTTTTTACCTTTTTCATAACTAATAATTTAACTAATACCTAAAACTAACTGTTTTTAATCAAAAAGGGGAACAATCAATGTAACATTACATATCCCCAAATCATCGGATCAGCTTGTCCGATTTTACCTAACAATCTAATTACCTTTTTCATAACTAATCTTATATTTGTGTGTACCTTTTGAAAACGATGCAAATGTAACCGGTCTGAAAATAAAACGAATTGATCTAAAGCAAAAACAAATCTTTTTATCCCTATTTATTGATTTACGTCAAGCGTTTTTGTACTTTTGCAAACACAACCCAATAATAAGATATCAGAAGACGCTATGGACATATTAAAAGAAACAGTAGACGCTGTAGTTAATTCCAGATTTCCAGAAATGAGTAAAGAAGGACGCCAGCAACTGGCAGAAGTCTTGATACGCAAAAATGTAAATAAAGGTGAGATTATCCTGAACGAGGGACAAATAGCACACGATCTGATATTTGTAGGGAAAGGTATGGTTCGCCAATTTTATTATAAAAATGGTAAAGACGTGACCGAACACTTCTCTTATGAAGGTTGTATAGTGATGTGCATCGAAAGTCTTCTCAAGCAAGAGCCCACCCGGCTGATGGTGGAAGCATTGGAACAATCGGTTATATATCTTTTTCCTTATACAGTATTGCAAAAATTACTGGAAACATGCCCGGAGATCAATCTGTTCTACAGAAAGGTGCTGGAATATTCATTGATCGTTTCACAAGTAAAAGCGGACTCCTGGCGTTTTGAAACGGCAAGAGAACGCTATAATTTATTGCTCGAACATCATCCGGAAATTATCAAGCGTGCACCTCTGTCACACATTGCTTCGTACCTGCTGATGACTCCGGAAACATTGAGCCGGGTTCGTTCGGGAGTATTATAAGCTTGCTTAGCTCCGCCTGTATTCTTTAGGAGACATACCTACATAATGCTTGAAGTATTTACCAAAGAAAGACTGATTGGCAAAATGGAGGTATTCGGCTATTTCCTGTACACTCATTTCAGAGGACTTCAATAAGGCACGAGCTTCCAAAATTACAAAATTATCAATCCACTCACCGGCCGTCTTGCCACTCACCTCTTTCACCACACCCGAAAGATGTTTAGGAGTAAGACACAGTTTATTGGCATAAAACGTCACCGAACGATCTATTTTATAATTGGCGGAAACTTCACGCATAAATTTCTCAAAAAGCTCTTCCTTCCGGCTCTTAGGGCGAATCTCATTCGCAGGCATGTGCTTGCGGCAAAAATTATAGATATCATAAAACATAGCAGCAATAATACCTTTCGCTATCTCCTTACGGAATGCATTATCTCTCATCTTTACTTTTTTCCATAAAAAAGAGTGATATTCCATCATACACTCCTGCTCCTCTTTGTTCAGAGGGATACAAGGGTGTTCTTTGATATAAAACATAAAGGAGAGCAGTTCTTTCATTTGTGTAAAAGTCCGGTCGATAAACTGTGGTGAGACAGCAATAAAAACACCGGAAAAGTCATCGCTTCTACCTAAACTTTGAATGATCTGCTCAGGAAGGGTCATCAATAAATTGCCGGCAGTCAGTTTGTATTCCTGCAAATTTATGCAAACGGTACCTTCACCGGCAAGACAAACCGCTATTACGGCCGCATTTATACGGTTTGGATATTCATCCATAGGAATATCCCAAGCATCGTTGAATATAGCAAAATCATTGTCTATAAAATCTATCTTCCGCAGTCCGTGCTCAGAAGAGATGTTCACTTGTGGGATTACTTCATTATCCATTTTATCGTATTTTTTCGCAAATATATATATAAATTCCATTAATACTATCCCATTTCTCCATTTATTAGGAAATCTGAACAATCCTAAAGATAAATTCTTTATTATCCCCTATACAATGTTCATTTTCTGATTCTTAAATAAAAAAGTGCGATGCATTCACAAGAGAATGACATCGCACTTTTCACTGGTCTGCATTACCTTTTTTGAGAATCATGCAGAAAATATCCTATCGGCATAAATCAATTCGTTATCTTAACGCCGATAAAATAAGTCCTCGGTTGCGTGGGGCCATAAAAATAGCCGGAATCACGAAATTCACCCTTATCCAGATCTTTCTGGAAGCTATTAAAGATATTCTGTACCCCTGCATTCAGTTGTAATTTGATGTGGTCATGCAATATAAAGGTATAATTCAGTTTCAGATTAAGATCAAAGAACTGGGGAGTATTCTCCATACGGTCTTCATCAATATAACCGGCCATATGAGGCACAATCATTTTCCCGGTATAAGTACCCGACAAAGAAAAATCAAAATGATTCGTCGGTGCAGAAGTAAAAGTGAAATATCCGTAATAATCCGGAGTACGAGGCATACGACGGGTAGTCAGATTGGGAAGCCCCTCCTCAGTTTCCTCACGCCACACTACATCCCGGGTATAGCGGCTACGTTGCGCCGTAAATCCTAACTGGAATTGCGCTTCACGTCCGTGGGCAATCTTTGCATCGAGGTTTGCACCGTACACACGGGCACCATGTGCGTTACGGCGTTCTTTAATTATATCTCCGTTTTCATCCTCACCGATATTAGTAAGCATGAATACATGACGCAAATCCGTATAAAATCCTTCAAGCAGAATATTCGCCTGCCAGTGCCCGATTGGTAAAGTCCAGTCCACAGAGCCACTATAACTGTTAGAACGTTCTTCACGAAGGTTATCGGCCAGTTTTATCTGAATGCCCTCACCTCCTACGGCTGTAACATGCAGGTCCTCGTCATAAGCCTGCGGAGCACGGAAACCGGTAGAGTAAGTCAGACGTGCCTGAAATTTATCAGTAGGTTTATAAAGCAAGTTCACACGCGGACTAAAAATAAGCTTGTCAATCAGATTATGTTTATCCATACGCAATCCGACGAGCATTGCCAGCTGATTCATACGCCACTCGTTTTGGATGAAAGTTCCTGCCACACGGACGTTCTGTTTCATATCACGGTGATAGCCGGTCATAACATCGTGTAACGAGTTGTCTTGATATTCGAAACCACCGGTAAAGGTTGCAGGAGCAAAGAAACAATTATCCATCTGACCTACATACATGCCACCCAACACCCAAGTCAGATCTTTTGTCTTACCATAGGCCTGGGTATTCTGTTGCGCACCGTAATAACTGTTACGATCCGTATGTTGAATAGAGCCATATAAAGACATTTTGTGTTTTGCCTCGTTCCAATAATGATCGTAACTCAAACCACCGCTATTGATAATGTGTTTGGTCTGTTCGGTAATATCCGTTTCATGCGGTTGCAAGTCAAACTTATTCCCACCACGACGGAACTCGTTGGTGGTGTGGTATTCTATATTAATACGGCTATTGTAAGACGGACGGTAGTAAGCACGCATCCCGAAAGTATTCATATTCAGTTTTCCCAATTCGGAAAAGCCGTCTCCATCAGCATCATACGGATTACGGTTGCGATATGTCTCATAAAGAGCAATACCGTAACTATTATCCTTGGCTACCAGCGAGACATTCCCCCCCATGTATTGTTCCCAAGACTTACCGTTCATGTTCGACATCATACTGGATACCTGAAAAGAGTTGCTGACAGGATCTTTTGTGATAATATTAATCGTTCCTCCCACGGCATTGGCACCAAACAAAGCCGACCCGCCGCCACGCACGACTTCTACCCGCTCGATCATATTTACCGGAATCTGTTCCAGTCCATACACCCCGGAAAGGGCACTGATAATCGGACGGCTATTTATCAATATCTGAGAATAAGGTCCCTCCAGACCATTGATACGCACTTGCGGAAAGCCACAGTTCTGACAGTTGTTTTCCACGCGAAGCCCGGACTGAAAATTCAACGACTTTGCAAGATCAGTAGAATTTACCGCCTCAAAAAGTTTGGCGCTCATCACATTGACCACTACGGGAGCCTCACGACGGTTCACTTCATTGCGATTGGCTGATACAACAACTTCATCAGTCATAAAACTTTCCTCTTCCATCTGAAAATGGAGAACGGCCGTAAAATCCTTGCTGACTGTCACACTCTTTTGCTGGGTCTTATACCCCATCGCCTGCACTTGCAAAGTATATTCACCCGGGGTAAGATGACGAAATTCAAATTGCCCCTCATCATTAGACACGGCACCCGATGCACGGTATTTATCGGGGACACTTCCTCCGTTATAACTGATAATGCGTATCGTAGCATAAGGGATATTCTCTTCGGTTCCTTTCACAATAACGTGGCCGGAAATCATATTGCCTTCCTTAATAGGATTGACGGCATAAGTAATCATGCTCAGGCACAAAAGCATGAGCAGGATGATAGATTTCTTCATTCTGATATAAAAAATAGATATGTATAATGTATAAGTAAGAAAAAATGAATATTTATCCTATTCTTACTACCGGCGGAGCACGAAGAGACACTACACGCATGTGTGTCTCCGGCATAACAGGAATATCCGTTTGCTGCTGCAAGCAGTAAAGCAACGGACGTATCGCTTCTATATGGATAGGCGCATCTGCCTCCAATGAATGAAATGAGGACAGACGGGCAATGATTACAACTTCAATTTTAGAGTGGGTATGTTTGCCATGACTGGGGTGAGAATGTACTACCATGACTCCATTTACATAGTGTACATGGGTAAACATCGTAATGCTCACCTGATATACAATAAATAGCGTCAGCAACAGAAGGGATGATAGAACTCTTTTTACACGTCTCACCTGTTATACTCTCTTTGTTTAAAATTGAAAGTGCAAAGATAAGTATTATTTGGAAGGATTTTAAATAAAAAATGACTATTTTAACAATAGATTCATAAATAGCCGCAAAGTTGTTCAAGATATTCTTTATCAATCTCATCGAACATACCCAATAACTCACTATCGATATCCAAAACTCCCCACACTTCACCTTCTTTCATCAAAGGCACTACAATCTCTGATCGTGAAAGAGAACTGCAAGCAATATGTCCCGGAAACGCATCGACATCCGGTATTACCAAAGTCCTCTTTTCCCGCCAAGCCGTCCCGCACACCCCTTTTCCTTTTCGGATACGCGTGCAAGCTATCGGCCCCTGAAAAGGTGCAAGCACCAACTCATCCTCTTTCACCAGATAAAAACCCACCCAAAAGAAATGAAAAGTTTCTTTCAAAGCCGCAGTCACATTAGCCAAATTAGCGATCAGATCTGTCTCTCCCTCAATAAGAGACTTTATCTGGGGTAATAAAGAAGCATACTGTTCTTCCTTGCTACCGGATATAATATTCAAATTCTCAGCCACGCAGTTAGTGATTAATAATTTAGTGATAAGCGATAAATGATTAGTGACAAACGGTTAGTGATAAGTGATTGGCAGGCTGCGTTATGATGCCGAATGACACTAATCACTTATCACAAAATCACTAATCACTAAATAAGTATTTATAGTCTCTTTTTGCCGCCGGCCCCGTCCAGTCTTCAGGAATAAATTTCCATTGATTCAATGCACGGGGATCGAGTGTCCCTTTCTTCTCAATATAATTCATCAGATAGAAACGGAGATCTTTGTCCGTGGAAAAGATAATACGGTCTTTTAATTGTTCTTGGGGGATACCGGCACCTTTAGTCAAAAGTTCTCCTCCCCCATTGCCACGATATGAATTCAAAGCAACTTTATATACTTTATTCAAATCGAACGGTGCGCCATCCGCCATGCTGACAACCGTGATCTTCGCTCCTTTCGGTTTGGTCACATCTACCGTATAGATTATTCCTGCTGCCGAATCAAAATTAAAACTGAAATTTTGAAACGATGCCCGATCTTCCGCTCCTTCGCGACGTTTTTCCTTAAACCACAACAAATGATCTTGCGGAGATTTCATCTGATTGGTCCACATATAATAAGAGTCTTCAAGAATATCCTTGATTTCTTTTCCCGAGAGTGTCATCACATAGAGCATATTCTCATATTTATAAAGATTGAACATATCGCTCACATGAATATCCCCTTTCTTAATCTCCGCATCAAATGATAAAGGAGCAACCAGCGAGATGTCTGCACCGGAAATATCGAGTTGCAGCGAGTGAATGAAATCAACGAAAGCCGACGGACCGAAAAAAGCCGGGCGGGTAGAGATGTCTTCGGTAAAAGTCCCTATCTTTTTGGATACGAACTGTTCCACTGTATTGTACTGAGGAGCGAATTTCTGCATGAATTCTTCGCTGACACCATAATTCTTCGTAGCAGAAAGAACCCCTTTTATCTCTTTACTCTGCACTTTCCCGTCTTTCAGCTTTATCGTCACATCAACATTAGACACCACCGCCGCATTGCTTGCCGGATCGATAATCAATACAGAATCTCCTGCCACATTCGCAATCTTTTTGCATTCGCGCGCATGATCATGCCCCATCAATACCATATCAAATCCGGGAACATTCTTCGCAACGCTCAACGATGCATTTTCATTATATTTACCCGACATTAAAAAAGCATCCTGCCCGGCATGAAACAATCCGATAACAAGATCCGGTTTTTCCTTTTCACGGATAATTTTCATCCACTTTTTTGCAGTCTGCTCCATATCATCGAAACGCAGTCCTTTCCATAAATTCTCTGACAGCCATGCAGGAATGGCAGGCGTAATCATGCCCAATACGACTATCTTCACTCCGTCGCGTTCCATCACCTTATAAGGCTTTAAATGAGTTTCACCGGTAGCCGTATCAATAATATTGGCTCCTAATACCGGAAAGTTACATTCACTGATCCAACGGTCGAACACCCGGCGGCCGGTTTCCACATCATGATTCCCCATATTGCCCGCATCATAGCCCATGTAGTTCATCATTTCGGCACAAAGATGAGGCGAAACCGTATCTATATAATTATAATAATAAGCAGTGGGCTGCCCCTGCAAAATATCACCATTGTCCAGCAAAATAAGGTTATCTTTATAAATTTCCCGTTTTTTCCGTACAAAAGCATGAACACGCGCCAAGCTGCCGGCCCAGTCCTTTTGAGTTATAAAATTATAAGGATAATAATTACCGTGTACATCACTGGTCTGTACGATTTTCAGTTTTACTTCACGTTCCTGCGCTGTCAACGACAGAGCAAAGCCAAACAATACGACAAAAATAAAAGCAAACTTTTTCATAAAAATATCATTCAAATTCCAATATGCAACAAAACTACTCCGACACGGGCATTGAGAACACAAAGCGGGCACCTCCGGTATAATCCGGATCAACCCATATCTCTCCTCCCCATTTTTCAACGGTAAGTTTACAAATGGAAAGCCCTAATCCTGTGCCCTGTGCATATTCATTCAATTTTTCAAAACGCTCGAATACCAGTTTCTGCTTCTCTTTCGGGATTCCACAACCGGTATCGGTTACGGAAAAGAGTGCAAACTTCTGTTCCCCGTCCACCGAAAAGCCCAATGTTATAACCCCGTCTTGAGTAAACTTAGCCGCATTGGATAATAAATTAATTATAACTTGCTGCAAACGCTGCACATCCGTAGTCAATACAAAACTCTCATAATCGCTGGCAAATACAAATTTATTATTCGATTTACGGGAAAAATCAACGGAAGTCAGCACTTGCCGGCACACTTGAATCACATCACACGCCTCACAAGTCATTTGTACTCTATCAGCTTCCAGACGAGAGAGATCGAGTATGTCATTAATCAACCGCAGCAATAAGCTGGAGTTGGATTTTATAATCTCCGAATAAGATTCTCTTTCTTCATTGGAAATACCTTCGTCGGTCAACACATCAGAGAAACCTACGATAGCATTCAGAGGTGTACGGATTTCATGACTCATATTGGCCAAAAAAGCACTTTTAAGACGATTAGACTCTTCTGCACGGTCTTTTGCATCACGCAAATCGACTTCCGACCTCTCCAAGTCATCCTTCAAACGCTTGGTTCTGAAATAAAAGAAAAGAGAAACCACAAGTCCGCCTATCAAAATCATCAGGATTGCAAAAACAGCCCATATCTGATAAGTATATTGTTGATAGAACGAAACCGGCTGGTTGATAATTTCCATATCGGCAGGAAAAGACTTTACGTCCAGTTTCAGCTCTTTTACTTTCTTATAATCAAGTACGTTTTTACTGCCTATCACTTCCACATGACAAGCCGTATCATTGGGATTGGCAAATTTGCGGATAGCCTCACGAGCCATATCACGTCCCAATGGACGATAAGCAGGAATCACTCCGCCAATGGTCCAATACCCCAACCCTACCGATGCCGGAGCGAAAGCCGGAACATTAGGATTAGCTTCCATCATCATATAAGTGGCATTCCTCATAAAGTAACTCTCATTCATATCCACCCGCCAGGTTCCTACCATCGCCGCCGTATGCTCCGGCAAATGGTGAAACTTATCCATAATGCTATAAATCGTATTGGAACGCCCGTCCAATAATATCAGATCGAGTCCGGGAAATTTCTTCATTTCCTCCCTGACAAGTGCCTGCATGGCAACTCCGCCATAACTGTTATCCGAAATGAAAGCGATATGACGTGTATCAGGATAAAAATGCAAAATCATACGAATATTACCTTCAATGTCATAGTCATATATAAAACCGGACTTTACCCTTCGATGCCCCAAATGATCCGAAAAGAAATCCACCGTTTCGGGCATCCATTCCTTTAAGTCAGTAGTATCTTCCGGCAGAATAACCGCATTGCGACTTGTCAGACTACACATGACAGGTATGTTTGCCACCAGCGAGTCTTCTTGTGACAAATATGCCGCCCAAGCTTCCTGCCCTAATAAAATAATGAGTTCCGGACGTTCATTTCCTTTATATCTGGAAAGTATCTGCTGCATCATCCCTTTCCATTTGGGAGATTCAGAGAAACTCTTGCAGTTCATATTCTCAATTTCTATATTGTATTTCCCGCCACATTTGGTATATTCATCCATGAAATCGGAGATGGTGACGGAAGTTTGATGAGCGGCCGGATTATAAGAGCAAATGATCAGAATAGACTGTGCATCCTGAGCTGCATAAGCCACCGCCGGCAAAAAAAAGACGATGGTAAAGAGACAGGAGAAAACATATCTGGTAAATGACAGCATAATTCTTATTGCATGTATTTTGTTGCCGCAAATATACTAAAAATTAGTATCCAATAGAAGATTAATACGTACATTTGTCAGCAAATCATTATAAAAGCAATTATGGAATTATTTCACAAAATGATTTCTGCCGCCCTGAATATATCGGAAAAGCAGATCAACAACACTCTGAATTTACTAAAAAACGGCGCTACCATCCCTTTTATCAGCCGTTACCGTAAAGAGGTAACGGGAGGCCTGGACGAAGTACAGATAGAAAATATTAAAAACCAATACGATAAACTTTGCGAAACGGCCAAACGTAAAGAAACCATCCTCAGCACGATCAGCGAGCAGGGCAAATTAACCGCCGAGCTGCAAAAACGTATCGACGATACTTGGGATACCACTGAATTGGAAGACATTTACCTGCCGTACAAACCCAAACGAAAAACCAGAGCGGAAGCTGCCCGGCAAAAAGGCCTCGAACCACTTGCCGTAACACTGATGCTGCAACGTGAAAACAACCTCGAAGCCAAAGTCGGCTCCTTCGTGAAAGGAGACGTGAAAACAATAGAAGATGCCTTGAAGGGTGCACGTGATATTATAGCCGAACAGGTGAATGAAGACGAACGAGCCCGTAACGCCATACGCAATCAGTTCAGCCGGCAAGCCGTAATCAGCGCCAAAGTAGTGAAGGGCAAAGAAGAAGAGGCAGCTAAATACCGCGATTATTTTGAGTTCTCCGAACCTCTGAAACGTTGCACTTCCCACCGCCTGCTGGCCATTCGTCGTGCAGAGTCCGAAGGGATGTTGAAAGTATCCATCAGTCCGGATGACGAGGAATGTATCGAAAGGCTCGAACGCCAGTTTGTTCGTAGCAACAACGAATGCGGCCGCCAAGTAGCAGAAGCCGTACAGGATGCATATAAGCGTTTACTCAAACCATCCATTGAAACAGAATTTGCCGCCATCACGAAAGAAAAAGCCGATGAAGAAGCCATTCGCGTGTTTGTAGAAAACCTGCGCCAACTGCTGCTCGCCCCTCCATTGGGACAAAAACGGGTATTGGCCATAGACCCCGGTTTTCGTACAGGTTGCAAGATCGTTTGCCTGGATGCACAAGGCAATCTGCTACACAATGAAAACATTTATCCGCATCCACCGGTAGAAAAGAAAAAAGAAGCAGCCGCCAAACTCCGCAAGATGGTGGAAGCTTATCAGATAGAAGCAATTGCCATCGGTAATGGTACGGCCAGCCGGGAAACGGAATATTTCGTTACCACCCAGCAGTTCGACCGTCCTTTACAAGTATTCGTTGTCAGCGAACAAGGGGCATCGATCTATTCTGCCTCCAAAATAGCACGTGATGAATTTCCGGAATATGATGTAACCGTACGCGGTGCCGTATCCATCGGACGCCGCCTTATGGACCCACTTGCCGAATTGGTAAAAATCGATCCGAAATCAATCGGTGTAGGACAATACCAACACGATGTAGACCAGAGTAAACTTAAGAAAGCACTCGACCAGACAGTGGAAAATTGCGTAAACCTGGTAGGTGTAAATCTGAATACAGCCAGCAGCCACTTGTTGACGTATATTTCGGGGCTCGGTCCGCAGTTGGCACAGAATATCGTAAACTATCGTGCGGAAAACGGTGCTTTCGGTTCACGCAAGGAGTTGATGAAAGTCCCGCGTATGGGCGCAAAGGCTTTCGAACAATGTGCCGGATTCCTCCGCATTCCACAAGCCGTGAATCCGTTGGACAATACTGCCGTACATCCCGAAAGCTATTGCATCGTAGAGCAGATGGCAAAAGATTTGAAATGCAGTGTTGCAGAATTGATCGGTAATAAAGAATTACGTACAAAAATTAATATATCGGCATACGTGACTTCCACAGTAGGCATGCCGACCTTGCAAGACATCATGCAGGAACTTGAGAAGCCGGGACGTGACCCGCGTCAGACAATCAAAGCTTTTGAATTTGATAAAAACGTGCGTACAATCGATGACCTGCGCGAGGGGATGATACTTCCCGGTATCGTAGGCAACATTACTAACTTCGGTGCCTTTGTAGACATAGGTATTAAAGAGAACGGATTGGTGCATCTCTCACAGCTTGCCGAACGTTTCATCTCTGATCCGACGGAAGTGGTGTCCATTCACCAGCATGTAATGGTAAAAATCCTAAGTGTAGATTATGCCCGAAAACGGATACAATTGACCATGATCGGTGTAGAACAAAACTAAACACGATTTCTCCATACATCAGGTAACGTCCTATATTTTTTTAGACAGAAGAACAGGAGAACAAAAAATGAAATCAAATATGTTCTTCTGTTCTTTTGTCTAAAAACTAAAAAGACATCTGTTTTTTTCTTTCAAAATACCAAATGATGCATCCCGTCATCAGAATCATTAATACCGTACAGATAATAGAACCTTCGAATCCAAAATCCCCCCCATTCAAAATGTTATTATCCGGAAATTGCAACTGCAACAAAGAAGAACATAGTATAGTACCGCTTACTTTATACCCCAAAACCGGCCCCTGCAGCCAATTCCAAAACAGATGCAATGAAATGGGAAACCATAAATTACGTGTATAAAGAAAAGTAACTCCTAACAGGCATCCCGCCAACACCAAATTCAATAAAGGCAAAAAGGCAACATTCGGATTGAAGAAATGCATCAAAGAGAACAAGACAGAAGAAATTCCCAAAGAAAGAAATTTATTAAGCCGTGTCCGTAATAAACGTCCCAAAATATATCCACGTACCATTATCTCTTCCGTTAAAGCAACCAGAATAAAAACACCAAAGCTACCGGCCAAATCAACCACACTCAACTGTACTCCCGTCACTTTCACCTCTCCCGATAACAACGAAAGCCCAAAACCGACACCATATAAAACCACAGCAGCCAATAATCCATACAGGATATCTCTTCCACGCCCTTTGATGCTGAGCCCCAAGTCCGATAACGGCCGATGATCAAAATACTTAAGAATAAAATATGCTGGAAGAACCGCCGCCAATAATGTGGCCGACTGAATAATCGCATACTGGGAAAGAGTAAGCGAACTCGTTCCGGGAAGTCCGATGACGATATACCCCAACATCGAAAAAACCACGGAAAGAAATAAAAATGCCACCACATAGACAGATAAGCTTACAAGCACGTGAGCCCCTTTAGATTCTTTTTTCTGAATATCTTCTTGTTCCATTTTATAAATTGTTAATCCGAAAGCAAAAATAACTATAAAAATCAAAAAGGCCGGTTCAATCTCTCTTTTTTCTGTATATTTGTCTGAATAAAACTTCAATCATGAAAATAAAACATTTATTTATAGGTATATTATTAGCTACAACAGCGCTGAACGTAGCGGCACAACCAGTTAGTAAACAATATTTTGTTCCCAAAGCAGGAACATTGATTTCTCTAATGACAGAAGACGAGGCCAATAGCATTACTCACCTCACCCTGACAGGAAAAATCAATGCAGAAGACTTCAAACACCTCCGCGACGAGTTTCAAAACTTAGAAGTACTGGATATCTCTAATGCGGAAATCAAAATGTATACCGGTAAGGGCGGAACATACCCCGATAAAATCTATGTATATATGCCCAACTTTATCCCTGCTTATGCTTTTTGCCGGGTAGAAAACGGACAAGCCAAAGGAAAGCTCTCATTGAGGAAAGTCATTCTTTCGGAAAAGACTAAAAACATAGAAGACGCCGCTTTCAAAGGTTGTGACAATCTTGCCATCTGCCAGATTAAAAAGAAAACACCGCCCAACTTGTTGCCGGAAGGATTAGCAGACAGTATTACTGCCATTTTCGTACCCTTAGGTAGCAGCGATGAATATCGTTTGAAAAACAATTGGAAATCATTCGCCTTTATTGAAGGAGAGCCACAGGAGGTCACCCTGCAAGTAGGAGCAATGGGCACATTAGAAAGTGAAATCCAAAGAGCAGGATTGCAACCCAGAGACATAAACTTCCTCACAGTAGAAGGGAAGCTGGACAATAACGACTTTAAATTGATAAGAGACTATATGCCCAATCTGGTTGCCGTAGATATATCAAAGACCAATGCCGTATCCATACCCGACTTCACCTTCTCCCAAAAAAAATATCTGCTACGGATAAAGTTACCTCACGGACTGAAAGTAATCGGACAGCGCGTATTCAGTAACTGCGGCAGATTATGCGGTACTGTAGAATTACCTCCCAGTGTGACAGCTATCGAGTTCGGTGCATTTATGGGGTGTGACAATCTTCGCTACGTAGTGGCCACAGGAGACCAAATCACTACATTGGGCGACAGTCTCTTTGGCGAAGGAGGGGGTAACAAACTGATATACAAAAAATAGAATAAAGGGAGATGGGAGAATTGAAATTCTCCCATCTCAAGTTGCTAATTTGATAAATATAAACAGAGACCGTTTTTTGAACCGATGAGGAACCTTTGATGCGGAAAGATGATTGCAAACGACATTAATCACTGTATATCAAAGAATTAATCATTCATTTATCTAACAAATGAACTGATATTCTTTACCTGCAAGAATACGTATTTAAGACTATGTTAAATACTATCTTTTACCATTAAGAATACGCTTCTTTATAAACAAGAAATTAATCTTCTGTGAAAGGAGAAACAATATGCCGGAAACCGGATTAACAATGTTAAAATCAGATGTGCGATTTTCCCACTGAATTCATAAGAAAATGACCGAAATACTATCGGATGAACCGGAATAATTAAAAAATAAAAAAAACGAGCAAATTCTTTTTTAAGAATCCCTCGCCTCCCATAAGAAAAGCCAATAGGCTTTTCTTTTTTTGTTACCTCTTTTTTCCTGAATACTAATCTTTTCTTTACCTAAAAAAACTTCAACTACCTATTATTGTTATCCTTTTCAAATCCTTTACCTCTATTTACCTATTGAAGTTCTTATTTAATACCTTAAATCTAATACCTTAAATTTTCTTTTTTACCTTTTAAACTAATAGCAATTTCCCAATTGCACTGCAAAGATACAGCTTTTTTCCGTGTCCGCAAACGGTTTTATATTTTATAACACAATTTTATGGTTATAAATCTTTCACATCGCTCAACTCAACCAGCTTATTCACAATAGCATAGATCGTTAAGCCGGCAGCACTGTGTATTTGCAATTTCTTGCTGATATTCCTACGATGAGTAATGACCGTATGTATAGATAAAAACAATTTCTCTGCTATCTCCTTATTTGTCATTCCCTTCACTACGCAAATTACGATTTCTTTCTCCCGCTGGCTAAGAGTTTCCTGTCCGTCTCCTTCATCATCGGGTGCAATATTCTGCAAACGGATAATCTTATTGGAGAGCGTTTCCAAATCATCAAAAATAGAGATGGAATCATCGTATTTACTCAATAGCGTGGCATCGATAAACGAGCTTACCAATGCCACAACCCGGATACCTTTTCCAGTTGTTTCTTCACGGAAACGAGCTACATCAAAATAATCACCGAATGTGGGATTCACTACCAATATATCGGGATATTGCGTACGCAAACAATCATGCAGGGCTTCGACGGACAAAAGCTCTACCGGCTGAATTTTCAAATTGGGCAAACGTTTCAACGCTAAAGTAAGCCCGCTACGGATAATCACAGAATTCTCGGCAACAGCTACCCGGATTGTCTCATTATTTTTCATGATCCATCATCCTCCTTTCCAAATTCAGAATAGCAGGAACAAATATATAATCCTCTACCTTGCAATGCGATTCGAGTCCCTCCTCACAAGCATAGATATCAAACAAGGCAGCATTAAGCAAATTCGTATTCGCTTTGGCCGGACAATATTTAATAATGATGTTCTTCAACTCCGTCAACTTCTCTCCCACCTGATCGTGATGTTTCGAGAAAGTGCTGATCTGATAATTTTTCGGCGCATTGTTCTGAAGCAAAGCATCTACATACTTAAATACGGTTTTTTCTTCGTATTCCATATGTTTGCGTACTTCACGCATATATTCGTCGAAAAATTTCAATATAAGAAAAGAGACATCATTTTCCGAACAATCGATGGCTTCCAGCAGCTTACGCCGAATGGCAGGCAGACAAAAATCAAGGAAATAGATGTGGGCTTGGCGCAAATAGTCTACCAATGCCGGGATAGATAACTCATCCGTTTCTCCATCCATGCGTGAAAAGCCTTCGGCCATAAAATTCACCACGACAAGAAAAGTACGGCAATCCACCCCGTTCATTTCACAAACCTCCTTCACGGTTTTATCACCGAACCCCAACGAAAGCCCAAAACGACTCATAACCTGCAATAAAGAGTAATTATCACTGATAAGATCAATCATTTTATCAGAGGGCTTGTATTTTTGTAATCTATCCATATTATACCTATTATATATTACGAGTGCAAAGAAACGGATAATTTCGCGCGCGCGCAATCCCCATTTATAGGTATTTTGGAGATTTATGAATTACGAATTCTGATTTATGAATTATTATTTACTGATAAGTATAGTCCGCCAATCACCATTTTTTAGTAATTTTGCGTTCAACTGACAAATCATAATTTATAAATCATAATTCAAATTCATTCTCATGGCAAACGAATTAGCATTGAAATACGGCTGCAATCCCAATCAAAAACCGGCCCGTATCTTCATGAAAGAAGGCGAACTGCCTATCGAAGTATTAAACGGACGCCCCGGATACATTAATCTGCTGGATGCATTCAATAGCTGGCAGTTAGTACAAGAACTGAAAGAAGCTACCGGACTTCCGGCAGCCGCATCTTTCAAGCACGTCAGTCCTGCAGGCGCCGCCGTAGCAATAGAGATGAGCGAAACACTTAAAAAGATTTATTTTGTAGACGATCTTCCGCTTTCACCTTTGGCTACTGCCTATGCCCGTGCCCGTGGTGCGGACCGTATGTCGTCTTATGGTGATTTCATCGCTTTATCCGATACCTGCGATGTAGAAACAGCCCGCCTTATCAACCGGGAAGTATCCGATGGAGTCATTGCTCCCGATTATACGCCTGAAGCATTGGAAATTTTACGCAATAAACGGAAAGGGACTTACAATATCATCAAAATAGATCTTGCATATCGCCCCGCTCCCATCGAGCATAAAGACGTTTTCGGTATTACTTTCGAACAGGGACGTAACGAACTCAAAATTGACGAAACTCTGCTACAAGAGATGCCTACCCGGAATCAGGAAATTCCTGCTGAAGCCAAACGCGATCTGCTTATTGCCCTTATCACGCTAAAGTATACACAATCCAATTCGGTATGTTATGCAAAAGACGGACAGGCAATAGGTATCGGTGCCGGACAGCAATCACGCATTCATTGTACCCGCCTTGCCGGCAATAAAGCCGACATCTGGTATCTGCGCCAACATCCCAAAGTGATGAATCTCCCTTGGAAAGAGAAGATCCGCCGCGCCGACCGTGATAATACGATCGATATTTATATCTCCGATGACTACATGGACGTATTGACAGACGGCACATGGGAACAGTTCTTCACAGAAAAGCCAGAAGTGCTGACCCGTGAAGAAAAACGTGAATGGCTGGATACACTGACCGGTGTAGCTTTAGGTTCGGATGCGTTCTTCCCCTTTGGCGATAATATCGAACGTGCACATAAGAGCGGAGTAAACTACATAGCACAACCGGGTGGTTCCGTACGCGACGACCATGTCATCGAAACATGTGATAAATATAATATTGCCATGGCATTTACGGGTATCCGCCTGTTCCACCATTAATTGCATATATAAATAAGGTGTCGGTTTTTCATCATGCCGACACAGTCTCATCATATCCCCATTTATAATGATAACGTACGTGTTATTCCATTATAAATGGGGATTTCACATTTCATCCTTCGCCCTTATCTTTGCATTATCATAAAAAAAAGAAATTGAAAATGAGTAAGATTGGTGTTTTTTACGGTTCAACAACAGGAACCACAGAGGATGTAGCTCGCAAAATTGCAGAAAAGCTGAATGTTCCTCAAGGAGATATCCACGATGCTTCGACATTGACCGATGCATTGGTTAAAGAATACGATGTGCTGGTGCTGGGCACTTCAACTTGGGGCGCCGGTGAATTGCAGGACGACTGGTATGATGGTGTCAAGGTTCTGAAAAAGGCAGATCTTTCCCATAAATTCGTTGCTCTGTTCGGTTGCGGAGATTCCGACTCATACAGCGACACATTTTGTGACGGCATCGGTATTCTGTATGAAGATTTAAAAGATACCGGCTGTACATTTATCGGAATAACAGATACGGCCGGATATACTTTTGATGCGTCTGTAGCGGTAGTAAACGGTAAATTCGTCGGACTCCCCATTGATGAAGTGAACGAAGACAGCCAGACCGACCAACGTATCGATCAATGGGTAGAAGGACTTAAAAAAGAAATCAACTAAAGCCAGCCTGATTTTCCAAAAAATCATGCAGGCCCAATAAACTCTAATATTTTATCACAATCTTGCATTATGGCTACCGAAAGAATCATTCCCGGCGAAGTACGGATTTTCCTAAATCATATTTACGAGTTTAAAAAAGGAGTTCGCAACATGGTGCTCTACACAATGAACCGTGAATATACAGAATTTGCCATACGCCGTCTGGAAAATCAGAATATCAGCTATACGATACAAGAAGTAGGAACGAACAAAATCAATTTGTTCTTCGGCAAACCGGAGTGTATGGAGGCCATACGCCACATTATCACTCGTCCGCTGAACCAACTGACACCTGAAGAGGATTTCATTTTGGGAGCTATGTTAGGATACGATATCTGCCAGCAATGTAAGCGATATTGTGGGAAAAAAGAAAGTATTAAGATTGCTGTTTAGCGTAGTTTTGTATGTGTTAGCTTTGTTGTATGTCTTTTTTAGCGTAGAAGCCGTTTCATTAGGGGGAACGGCTTCTTTTTTTTCATATATATTCAGTTTTATAATTACCTATTAATACTGAGACTCGCGTCAATATTCATTATTTATAGGTATTTTCCCCCTTTCCATTCGCTTCTATCTTTGCAGCCATAAAAAATTATATAAAACATGAGAAAATTAACAAGCTTATTTATTCTCTGTTTCCTGTTATCATTCGGTAAAGTCACCGCACAGGAAAAAAGCTCAGTACAAGAAGAAAAGAGCTCTTATACAGAAGAATACGACAAATTCCGTTTTGGCGGATACGGTGAAATGGCGGCAAGCTATAAAGATTATGATTTTAACCGTTTTAAACATTCCAGCGGTTCTCCGAAAAGAAACAGAGGTGAAATCTCCATTCCTCGTTTTGTATTGGCCTTTGACTACAAGTTTTCTCCCAAATGGATACTCGGTTCAGAAATTGAATTCGAATATGGAGGTACAGGAGTAGCCCGTGAAATTGAATGGTTCGAAGAAAACGGAGAATACGAAACCGAAATTGAAAAAGGCGGAGAGGTAGCTCTCGAACAGTTCCACATTACACGTCTCATCAACAAATATATCAATGTTCGTTTCGGACATATGATTTTACCGGTAGGACTAACAAATACACATCACGAACCTATCAATTTCTTCGGAGTATACCGTCCGGAAGGCGAAACAACCATCTTACCGTCAACCTGGCATGAAACCGGTGTGGCTATTTTCGGAGAAGTGGGAAAATTCGACTATGAGTTTCAAGTAGTAAACGGTCTCGATCCACAAGGATTTCGAAGTGAAGACTGGATCTCCAATGGAAAACAAGGAGCTTTTGAAATCAGTAATTTCACGAGTCCGGCTTTCGTAGGACGTATTAATTACAATGGAGTAAAAGGCTTACGTGTAGGCGTTTCGGCCTATTATAATAAAACAGCGAAAAACGGAACAAAACCGGATCGTAACAATGAGTATGATTTTCCGGTAACCATATTTACCGCCGACATGCAATACAAAAGTCCGAAAAACAATCTCATCGTACGTGCCAATGCCGTATACGGGCAATTGGGAGCAAGTGCGGCACTTAGCACAATCAACAATAGTTCCTCCGGTGCTTCCGGTTATCCCAATACAACAGTTGCTAAAAACGCAGTCAGCTATGCAGCCGAAGCCGGATACAATATAGGCGCTTTCTGGGGCCCCAAAGCACCCCGAATCTATCCTTTCATGCGCTATGAATACTATAATCCGATGGAAAAAGTAGAATCAAGCAGCCAATTGGCCGACAAGCGTTTCCAATCTTCGGTTATTACTGCAGGACTAAACTATTATGCACTCCCTAATCTTGTTATAAAAGCCGATTATTCCAATCGCCGGATCGCATGGGGGAAATATAATAATGAAAATACAGTATCAGTAGGCATTGCTTACATCGGCTGGTTCATCAAGAAATAAGAGTATAATATCAAATCACAAAATTTAAAATAAAATGAAAAAGAGAAGTTTATTTCCAATCCTGTTGATAGGATTCACTTTAGGATTAACATCCTGTAATGAAGATTCTAAGAAAGAAGACATCACCACCAATCCGTTTGCCAATCTTCCGGCAGATAGTGGACAAAAACCTACCACTGAACAAATGGATGCAGCGATAGCCAATTTTGTCGATAATGTCGCAATACCGACTTATGCCGAATTAGTAAACAAAATGACTCTCTTAAAAAATGCAGTCGACAAATTCATTGCAAGTGGAACTAAAACCGACCTTGAAAATGCTTGTGATGCCTGGAGAGATGCCCGTAAGCCTTGGGAAGAAAGCGAAGCATTTCTGTTTGGAGCTGCCGACAAAAAAAGCTATGACCCAAGCTTGGATAGCTGGCCTCTCGACAAAGAAGGTATAGACCAAATTCTGGAAACAGGTAACTGGGACGCCATCGAAGGAGATGTAAATGAAGATGAAAGTGCTGTAAATCCTCCACAAAATTTACGTGGTTTCCATACTGCCGAATATCTGCTTTTCAATGAAGGTGATGCACGCGATATCGCCGACTACACCAACAACATGAAAATTTATCTACAGAAAGTAGTAACCCGTATGCTCTCTGACGTCACCAATATGCACAAAGGCTGGACAACCGGACTTCCCGGAGATGAAGATCTTCCTACGGCATACGGAGCTGCCTTGAAAGAACATAACGGCACATACGGTATCAGCAGTATTTATGTAGCTATCGAAACGATGTTGAATGACAACAACGGAATGGCTGCAATCGCCAATGAAGTAGGTACCGCCAAGATCGCCGATCCTGTAAACGCATGGAATAGCGGTGATAAAGAAGGTGGCGTACTTGCTGTGGAATCATGGTACAGCTGGAACTCACTGACAGATTATGTAGACAACATCGTCAGCATCAAAAACTGTTACTTAGGCGGACGCAATGGTGAATACAACGAAGCAGAAAGCCTTTCAGCACTCGTCAAAATCATAAATCCGACACTTGACCAATTAATTCGTCAGCAGATAGAAGATACAATGGATGCTATCAATGATATTCCCAAACCCTTCCGTAACAATCTGGGCGCAAGTGTAGAAATCAAAAAAGCACAAAATGCATGCGCTTATCTAAACACTGGTCTGGGACTCGTAAGAGGTAAACTGGCATCCAATTAATGAAATGAACGAAATACATACAATATGAAAATTAGCTTATTCATTCCCCTAAAGAATAGAGCTATCAGCACCATATGGGGATGCAGGAGCCTTACCGGAGCTTGTATCCTCTTTGGTACGTTGATAAGTTATACACTACAGAGTTGTGACAATCAACTTGATGATAAGCTTATACTGAAACCTAACGGTGAACCGGCACTCCCTGCCGAACTGTCTGCCGGATATTCTACCATATTCTCTTCATCACCAGATGCATACGACACGAATGCAGACTGGGTTACCGGAGAACTTCTGACACGCTTTAACAGAGGAGACGGCCTGTATGACGGTTCACGCGGAACAGGAAGCAACACAGGCGGAGGATTGGGACCAGTATATGCTGGATATTCCTGCGGAAGTTGCCATAAAAGTACCGGTCGTACCAAACCGGCCCTTGCCGACGGCGGTTCGGGCAACGGATTTTCGTCCATGTTAGTGTATATCAGCCGCAAAACCGGAGGATACTTCCCGGAGTACGGACGTGTATTGCACGATCAATCCATCTATGGTGTAAAAGCGGAAGGAAAAGTAAAAATAACCACTACAACACAAAAATTCCGTTTTCCGGATGGCGAAGAATACGAACTGATGACTCCGCATTACGAGATCTATCAATGGTATGCCGACAGCATTCGCCCGGAGGATTTGCGTATCAGTGTACGCCAGCCCCTACGTCATGTAGGGTTAGGCCAAATGATGGCGCTCGATCTCGACGAGTTGCAAAAAGTAGCAGCCAAAAGTAATTATCCCGAATACGGTATCAGTGGACGCCTGAATTATATCACTGAAAAGGGCGTAAAACAGATCGGATTATCGGGTAATAAAGCACAACATGCCGACCTCACCGTAGAACTCGGATTCTCATCGGATTTGGGGGTAACCAACGACCGTTATCCTCACGAAGTCTGTGAAGGTCAAAGTCAGATGATGGGATTTTCCAACTACGGGATTCAGATATCCACTGAAGACATGGAAAATGTAGATCTTTATATGCAGGCTTTGGGCGTACCCGCACGGCGCAATGTAACAGATGAAACTGTACAAAAAGGAGAGAAACTCTTCCACCAGGCAAAATGCCATTTATGTCATGTCACTACATTACACACCCGTCCAAGAGGTTCCAAACTTCTGAACAACACCCAGTTACCCTGGTTGGGCAGCCAAACGATTCATCCCTATTCCGATTTCTTATTGCACGACATGGGAACAGAACTGAATGACGATTATACCAGTGGCCTGGCTACCGGATACGAGTGGAGAACTACTCCTTTATGGGGAATCGGACTGCAGGAGACAGTTAACGGACATACTTATTTCCTGCACGACGGACGCGCCCGCAATCTAACAGAAGCTATCATGTGGCATGGCGGCGAAGGTTCTGCCTCACGCACTCTTTTCTCACGGATGAGCAAAGAAGAACGTGCTGCACTCATCACTTTTCTTGAAAGTTTATAATCAGATAAAAAACAACAACAAATGAAAAAGCATACATTTGCAGCCGCTTTATGCGGATTGCTAACCTTGACATCCACTCACCTGTCAGCACAGGAGGTAGACGATAAATATGTAGAAAACGATGTGGTATCCCTGGCAGGGAAGAAAGGATTTTCTTTCAGCACTAAAGCCGGTGATTTCCTCTTCAAACCTTATGCATTGGTACAGGCCAGTGCCTGTCTCAACCGATATGATGATCTCGGACTCGAAACTCCTTATGCCGATAACATCGCCAATACCGGTTTTGCCATTCCAAACGCCATATTGGGATTTACCGGAAAAGCATTCGGAAAAGTGACTTTCAACCTTTCCATAAATGCAGCTAAAAGCGGCGGAGCCCTGTTACAGCAAGCTTGGTTTGATATTGCAATGAAAGAGTCTCTCCGAATCCGTGTAGGTAAATTCAAAACACCTTTTATGCATGCATACCTCAGCACATTGGGCGAAACCCTGTTCCCGGTACTTCCTACCTCCAGTACGGCAACAGTCGTTCTTCCCTACGATCTTCCCTATGTCAACCCCAATTTTGCCACAGGTTTCGATTTGGGTATACAGTTACATGGGTTGATCCATGGTAAATGGAATTATCAAGTAGGCATTTTCAATGGTACGGGTGCAGATGTAAACGTTGCCTCCAAAACCATGTGTGATGATCACAAATGGTTGCCAGCTTTACTCTATTCCGGACGTTTTGCCTACATGCCCAAAGGTGAAATGCCCGCTTCACAGGGTGACCCCAATAATCTGAAAAGCGATAAAATGCTAATAGGCGTATCAGCATCCTATAATGCTGAAGCAGAATCCAAGAGTAGTAGCGATCTGCGGGTCGGAGCAGAATTTGCCATGATGAAAAATCGCTTCTATCTGGCAGCCGAAGCTTATTACATGAACATGCATTTCACTAAAATCCAGAACAAATCAGATGACATGAATTTCTGGGGCGGATATGTACAGGCCGGATATTTTATCACCTCCAAACTGCAAGGTGCATTACGCTATGATTTCATGGATCGTAACGGATTAGATACCGGTGGACTGCTAAACATGCCCGCTATAGGTGTAAACTATTATTTCTTCGGAAACAATCTGAAATTACAAGTGATGTACCAATACATGGGACGTACGGGAGACAATTCTCAGAATGACCGTGATGAAGCCGGTATCGGTCTTGCCCGCCATAACGCTACTGCTATGTTGCAATTTACTTTCTAAACAAGAACAATGAATTCTATTTTAAATATAAAAAACGGTTTATATATCCTTGCCGCATTATTCATTATTTCTTGCGACGAAGGAAAAATATATCCTGATGACACAGTAGATTCAGGCCGGACAGCCACTGTTACCCTCACCTTCGACGGACTGGGAGCATGGCCTAAAAAGAATTATCTTTCACTGGCTGCCATCGGAGAAGACGGCTCAACAATCACACTGACCAAACGAATCAACAAACCGTCTAAAAGTGATCAAAAGGTAACCATCCGACTGAACAATCTAAAAGAGAATACCAAAAGCATAGATATAGCTGTTATCAGTAACGGACAAAGCTTAATCTATTCATATTACTCTTTTCCGATTGACAACTCAATGGAGACAATAACGCTTCCTATCGAAAACTTAAATCTGGCAAGTTTCGATCGGATACAAAAGCAGGTTTTCGAAACCAGTTGCATAGCATGTCATGGAGGAAGTACCCATATTTCGGGCAACCTCAACTTGACCGAAGATAAAGCTTACGCAGCATTAGTTAATGTAGAAGCTCCTTTATCTCCCGAAAAAAAGAAATATGTATCTCCCGGAAATGCAGAAGAAAGCTACTTAATAGACATTCTGGAAGACAACGAATATCATAAGGATATGTTCAACAGCACCGGTAAACAAGAAATATTAGGACTGATAAAAACCTGGATAGATGCCGGGGCTGAAAATAATTAAAACCATATGGACTATAAAAAGTATATAAACGAAGATAATAATACCATAACAGATTTATCGGAATTTATTTGTGATAACGGAGTTTCGGAATACCAGGTAATGATACACATCACCCAGCCGAACCTCACCTATCAAGAACAACTCGCCGGTATATTAAATACTTTCACCAACTTACTGACAGGTGAATTGAAAGGTGCCACTGCCGTATTCAAACGTTATTTCCTCAGCGATGCCGCCAATCAAGCGGATACGCTGCTGGCATTGACAACCGAATATTCCGATTGTGCCCTCTCCGTTGTGGAACAACCCCCTCTCAACGGTACCAAAATCGCACTGTGGGCCTATCTGCAAACCAACGTACAAACGCGTGTACTGCCCAATGGACTATTTGAATCGGTGCATGGCAATTACCGGCATTTCTGGAACGGCAGCGCTTTCAATCGTGCAGCGAACTCCGAATATCAAACGCGGCTATTGCTCAACGACTATGTAATGCAACTCATGGAACAGCAATGTACACTGGCAAACAATTGCATTCGTACTTGGTTTTTCGTACAAAATGTAGACGTAAATTACGCCGGAGTAGTAAAAGCCCGCAATGAAGTATTTGTCACACAAAATCTGACAGAACATACTCACTATATCGCCAGCACTGGTATCGGCGGCCGGCATGCCGACCCTAAGGTAACCGTGCAAATGGATAGTTATGCAGTAAAGGGTATTTCTTCCGAACAAATACAATACCTTTATGCTCCCGATCATCTTAACCCGACCTACGAATACGGAGTCAGTTTTGAAAGAGGAACTTGTGTAAAATACGGTGACCGCCGCCAAGTATTCATTTCCGGCACGGCAAGCATTAACAACAAAGGAGAGGTGGTATATCCCGGAGACATTCGTAAACAAACTCACCGGATGTGGGAAAATATAGAAGCTCTTCTAAATGAAGCCGAATGTTCATTTGATGATGTGGCACAAGCGATTGTCTATTTACGCGATCCGGCGGACCATCAAGTTGTAAAAGAAATGTTCGAACAGCATTTCCCGTGTCTACCCAAAGTTATCCTCCTTGCTCCTGTTTGCCGTCCGGGATGGCTTATAGAGATGGAATGTATAGCAGTAAAAGCCGATCAAAATGAAAACTTCGCAAACTACTAATGAAACAATTCATAGTTAGCTGTTACTTGTTGATTATTGTATGTTTGGCTGCAACTACTTTTGTAGAGAAGGCTCAAGGAACCCCATTCGTCAATGAACATATTTATCATTCTTTCTGGTTCATTGCCCTATGGGGCATTCTGAGTTTATCGGCCTGCTGGTATCTGATCAAACAAAAGGTGTACAAACGAAAAGAGATTTTCTTACTCCACGTATCTTTTATTGTCATTCTTACAGGTGCTTGTCTCACCTATTTCACCGGACAGCAAGGCGTCATACATCTCCGCCAAGACAAGGTAACCACACAGACATTCAAAAATACGGATACACAAATGGAATATCCTCTCCCATTTGCCATAGGGTTAGACACATTCTATGTCAGTTATTATCCTGGTACGGAAGCTCCGGCAGACTATGTCAGCCGAATTTATACCGATGAAATTCCTTGCCGGAAAGCAGAAGTTTCCATGAACCGTATCTTCTCACATCACGGATACCGGTTTTATCAAAGTTCATTCGATGAAGATTTCCAGGGCACATGGCTCAGTGTCAACCATGATCCATGGGGAATTCCCGTAACCTATAGCGGATATGCCTTATTATTTATTTCAGCTTTATGGATACTGCTTTCCCCGAAAAGTAATTTTCGTCGGTTACTGAAGCATCCGTTGCTACAACGAATGGGGGTCGTTTTCCTCTTATGTTGCTGGGCCATTACAACCCAATCCAAGCCTATAAAACGAGAGGATGCAGATGTATACCGCACCAAACAAGTGATGTACAACGACCGGGTGGTACCTTTTAATACACTTGCCCGAGACTTCGTTATCAAGCTGACCGGAAAAGACAATTACCAGGGATTAAGTCCCGAACAGGTTTTGCTGGGTTGGCTCCTGTATCCGGATGAATGGCAGAACGAACCGATGATACAGATCAAGAATAAAGAGCTGCAACAACGCTTAGGATGTGGTTCTTATGCCCGCCTTACAGATTTCTTCGACCGGGAGAAAGGATATCGTTTACAGGAATACTGGAACCGCCTGCATCAAAGCGGCAAACAAGATGCATTATTAAAAGCAATCACCGAAACCGATGAAAAAATATCCCTTATCGCCATGCTGCGACAGGGGACATTGGTTCGACCGGTTCCTGATACCGGAGTCCAACGCTTGTCTGACAGAAAAATACAAGCCGAATTACTTTATAATCAGATTCCTTTTTCAGTCATTCTATATAGGATAAATCTTATGGGAGGAATATTGCTACTCCTTTGCCAATGGAGTAAGCGCCCCTTATTCCGCTTTCGAAGTTTTCGGAGAATTACTTTCTGCCTTTTATTAACCTCTTTCCTATTCCATACCTTCGGAATGATATTACGGACGTATATCAGTGGCCGCTTACCGATGAGCAACGGATACGAAACGATGCAATTTATGGCATGGATTATCATGTTGATAGCCTTGTGTCTGCAACACCGCTTTTCACTAATGGCATGTTTTGGTTTCCTTCTCTCCGGATTTACATTATTAGTGGCAAGCATCGGGCAAATGAATCCACAGATAACCCCGTTAATACCGGTACTCTCTTCACCACTGCTCAGTCTGCATGTTTCACTAATCATGATGTCGTACGCTTTACTCGGCTTTATAATGTTAAATGGCATTGCTGCCATCATCTATTTCCGGAAGAACGAAGAAGAACAGGTAGAACGCCTTACTTTACTCAGTCGTATTCTACTTTATCCTGCCACACTGATTCTGGCTCTCGGTATCTTTATCGGTGCCGTCTGGGCAAATATATCTTGGGGACGTTATTGGGCATGGGACCCTAAAGAAGTATGGGCACTAATCACACTATTGATATACGGTATCGCGTTTCATACTCAAAGCATCAAGGTTTTCCGTAAACCTATATTCTTTCATGTCTTCCTGATAGCAGCTTTCACAACTGTATTGATGACCTATTTTGGAGTAAACTACTTTTTAGGAGGAATGCACAGCTACGCCAACAATTAGCCTTCAATATCCAGTATACAGGCATCCTCATCAGCTACCGTGTCAACCAGCCCTATACACTTCCGTAACAACTCCTGCCCGCTTGAAAAGATATAGCCTCTTTTCCAAAGGAGCTTAATTAAAAAAGGATGAGTAATCAACCGTATCACTCATCCTTCTTTATTTTACTTTATAAACATAAAAAGTAACTTTTAATATACCGCCACTTTCCTATCATTTACAATATACAGCCCGGCCGGCAAACTCTTTGTCGTACGACCCTCAGGAGCTTCAAACGAAAGAATCGCCCGTCCGTCAATACCATACACCTGTACCTGACAAGCAGAAAGCGTTTCAACTATCAATTCACCTTTTCCTGCATAGGCACGAAAACCGGTATCTGCTGCCGGAGCCGAAACTATACCCGTAGACAATGATGAAATATCATGTCCTGTAAAGACACATGCGCGATAATTGTTATCACCGTTATTTATCACATTCAGCGTCCAGTCACATCCCGGGAAAGTGGCTGTCCGGTTGGCATTCATTGCCGAAACAAGCAAATCACCGACCACTACGCCCCCTTGGGTCGCAGTACTGATCGAGTTTTTCAAGGGATAAGTTTTCAGGCTATTGCTTGTAAGATCCGTATCGAGTGTATAAAGATAAGAAGCGGCATACAGATCGTATCCCGGAGCCAATAGATTACCATCTTTCGGAATAATATTCTCTACTTCAGTCAGTGCGCCGTCTATCATAATACCGGCTTGTACAGCACCATTTTCTGCGTTACACTTCAAAATAAAGGCACGAAGTCCGTTGGTCTGTTTATTCGGATTTTCCAGACAAACATTCTCACCATCCATAACATTGCCGTAAAAGCTACCCCCCATGTACAGTTCATTACCGGAAGCAGCCAGACACATCGGCTTCATGCGTGCCCCATCCTGTGTCACCGGATGTTCTACTGTCTGCAACAGACGCGCCCACTTTACACTTCCGTCTGCCGGAGCAATGCAAGCATAGAACAAGCAATCCTTTATACTGGGTGTCAAGCGATCGTTACCCAACATCACGGCAGACTCGCCATCCCCTTTCATATAGCCGCTAACGTACAAATTTCCATTATCAAGAACGATATTTTTGGGAATCTCGCAACTTATCACCTGTCCTTTTGTCACTACATTCCACTGTGCCGTACCTGCTTTATCCAATTTAACTACAAAAAGATCACCGCATGTTTTCTGTACATCACCATCCCAGCCCTCGGCATTACGGGGAGATGAAAGATTGGCATTCCGTCCGAAATTGATGGAAGTACGATAAGTACCCGTCAGATAGATATTATCCTCTCCATCCGCTACCATATCACGCAGATCAAAATTATCATAAAGTTTTTTCTGAGTACCACTGATGGTTACCGTTTTATAACCTACATCGATACGCTTCGTCCACTCCACTTTTCCGTCCTTACTGATCTTTGCCAACACAGGTTGATATACACCACCATACGTCTCATAATCAGGAGCATCCCATTTGACGGAAGTCTCTACCCCATCAGCATCAACCAACTGACAAACGATGTCACTTTTATAAGTCGAACGGCTCGAATGTCTCATTTTGAGAGCAATCACTACCCCGCCATCCGAAGTAGCAGCCATCGCACCATCTGAGAATTCTCCCACATTGGTATGAATCCCCCATAGCAGATGTCCGTCTGTTCCGACTTTATAAAGTGTCATGTTATAATTACCGTTTGTCTGCAGTACATCGGGTACCCCCGTACTGGTTTTCTCCGAAGCCTTTGTGCCATCAGCAATGTTATAGAAAAAATAATCCGTTGTCAGAGAGTATCCTTTACTTACACTCCCATCCGGATCATAAGAAGTTTCTTTATCACTGGAAGCAAAGTTATTCATAAGAAACACATATCCGTCTGACGATGCTTTAATTGCCTGGGGAATCTCAAGCCCCATACCATCTTGCGAAGTTACCCATTTCAATTGGGGTTCCTGTGCAGACAGGCCGGCTACAGACAACAGACCGGCCACAGCCATTGTTAGTAATTTTCTATTCATCATATTTCATAATTAAAGGATTTATAAACTAAAAGCGCGGTATCACATATTTATCCGTACCGGAAGTAAACGACAAACGTAATGGAAATACATATTTACCAATTTTCTCTGCCGCAGAAAGCTCTTCTGCAGGAAGTTCCATTGATTTAATCAACGAATAATCATCAGCATTCACTGCATAGTAAACTTCGACTTCAGGACGCGTCACACGCAATGTCCAATCGAACATATTGCCAAAAACAGCCAACGCCTCTTTCTCCGGATCAAAGGAAGGAATACCAACCTTTACTACCTCATAAGTCTTATTCCTAAGTACATAGAAAGACCGGTCGGCATCTGTCATGAAAGCCAATGTCTTCCGGTTTTTAAACTCCGTCACAAACACGTGCTTCAACTGTATCCCATCAGGCAATTCAATACTACGCACGTACGGTCTGCCTTTCATCTGTTTCAGATGAAACAATCGGCGATCGGCATCCAACAACAGATATCCTTCGTCATATTCCTTGCGCGTGGTAGGATTACCGGCTATCTCGGTGGCAGGAAAATGGAATCCTTTCTTCTCCATCGCCTCAGTAAAACGCCGGCTTTTCTCTTCGTCCACCGTATTGGAAGCCATGCGGATAAATTCAATTCCTTTTCCCGTAATACGGAAAACATCATCGGGCATCTGTAAGTCCACCCTGCCGGACATACCTTCGAGCAGAGGATAAAGTCCGATATGGGGAGCATTGATATCCGAAGGGACTACACGGAAATTAAAATTCTCCATCTGTGCCATGCGTGGTGTGACCGGCACTCCGTTGAGCGTATCCGGAAAACGTTCGTCCGACATCAATTGCCGGAAATAAAACATAGGAAGGATACTGTCAAACTGAGCTTGCGTATAAGTCCTGCCGGAAAGATCGCTACGGAGCATACCTTTATCACCCGACGGAGTCATCATGGCAAAATCTCCGATGACGGAACTATATAAAGTAAAAGGCGCTTTTGTAGAACGTGCCGTCAGGAAATTGTAACACCAGGGAAGCTGCCAGATCAGCAGACAGACGATCGTAAGTCCTAATAATAGTTGACTAAAAAGTTTCATTATCTATTCTTCTTTATTATAAATGTAATCCCTAATCTTGTTTCCCCTCTTTAAAACGTACAATAGAGAGCCAGGAGAATGTTCCTGTCAGCAACGTACATACGGCAAGCCACGGCAAAAATCCATTATAAGCTTCCGGCGTAGTAGAAAGGAAAAAGATACGTAACACCAGTACAGCAACAATCAGGTTGAATATACGCCGCTTCCATGAAGGTTCCAGACAAATCCAGGACACAAGCAGATATCCGGCTATTCCGGCCAAATACCAGGGAGCAGCCGTCAACAAGATATGACGGACCAACTCGGATGCCAATATGCCTTGCAAGTAAAATCCCATCAGTACATAATTAAATCCGAAACAGACCAACAGTACGAGCAAACCGTAAAGCAACATCAGCATGACCATACGCAACTGCGAATACGGAAGATGCAGAGTCAGTTTCAAACATTTACGGTGCATCTCCGGAACAAACTGTACCACAGCCAAAAGTATTCCGGCAAGTAAGGGAATGTACTGCAATAAATCAACAAATACGGCATCCCTTTGCAGCATTACTTCCCATACATGTTCCACTCCTTTCAGTGTCACCACCCGGTTGATACGGAGCATTGAATAACCGGCAAAACCCACTGTTACTACCAAAGCCAGCAACAGATACCAACGGGTCTTGATCCATTCTTTATAAAATATAGCATTCATCTTTCAATTCTTCTCTTTCAATATTTACCGGTAAGGCCGATAAAGGCGTCTTCCAGACTCACTTTCTCACTATGCAAACCGGAATAGGGTACTCCTGTTTTTATTAAAGCATTCTCCGCTTCAGCAGGTTGAAGGAAAGAGTAGGTTTCAAGCGTCCGGCGAATCACCGAAGGATGGTAGAAACCGTCCATCTCCTGCGGCTCATAGCCTTCGGGCACAGTACACGTATAACGACGTACCGTATCCAGCAATTCCTTTACCTCCTGTTGTACCAGTATTTTCCCATAATCCATGATTATACAGTCGTCGATCAGACGTTCCATATCCTGTATAATGTGTGATGTCAGAAATACGGTTTTATTCTCCGACCGTGCATAGTCACGCAGGTAATCGGTAAACAGGCGGCGATAGCCGGGGTCGAGCCCGAGCGAAAAATCATCCAAGACCAGCAGATCGGGATTTTGCGCAAGAATCAGTCCCAATGCCACTTGTGAGCGTTGCCCGCAAGACATACGGCTGATACGCTGCCCCGGTGCGACCTTCAATTTATCCATCAGTTCATAATAGGCATCTTTCCTCCACTGTCCCGGATAAAAAGCGGCATAAAACTTCTCGATTTGGGTAATGGTCATAAACTGATATTGCACATGGCCTTCGATCAGTAGTCCGATATTCCGTCTCAAAGCAGGATCCATTGTTTGAATGTCCTGTCCGAAAATACGGCATTCACCCGAACGGGGTTTCAGATAACCACTTAGAATATTGATAGTGGTCGTCTTTCCCGTACCGTTCTTCCCCAATAATCCGAGTATACGCCCTTTGGGAACAGTAAAGCTGAGATTTTCGTATATCAGGCGTTTACCGTAGTAATGTGTAAGGTTATTACACTCTATAATTTGTTCCATCTATTTCTATATGATAATAACTAAAAGCAGAATAAAAACAATAACGGGACAAGTATCCCCGCCAATAATTCTATTCCGCCCCTTCCTATAATTCCGTTTTTTCCTTTCAGCATAAACATGCCCGAAAGAGTTATTACAATCAGAGCCACTGCAAAGATATCGGCGAAATGTGTCCACCACTGTCCGGGATTATAATGAAGTCTCGTCATACCTCCTAATATAGGACGTTTCTTCACCGATTCATAAACGGCAGCTCCGGTCTGTATATTCACTTGCAGACTGGAACCGCCTTTTAAGAATACTTTCATCACCTCTTCGCGCGGAAAGTAATGTTTGGTATAGTTGCCCGCTTCTCCCAACGGTTCTAAAAGGGAGAGCACGGTTTTCTTGTTTATCTGAGCCTTTGCAGGCAAAGGCTCAGACAGAACATATTCCTGCTGTTTCACGGTGAAGTTCGGATTAATGGAATCCCGGTGATTCATCACGATCCCCGATATGGCATATATCAATACCATACCGGAGAAGAAAAATGATAAATCCCGGTGAATCACCCTACTCCACTTCCGAAAACTGCTGCTACTGAATTTCATAAGAAGAAGCTTCCACAAAATAGAATGACAGATAATCTTTACCGGTTTTGGCCTTTCTGTCGGCTATCTTCGCACGGAAATCAGCAATACGCGCTTCCGGGGTATTAGCCGTTTCACCACGTGCTTTCTTTTCGGTACTGCATCCGGCTTCGCCTTCACCATGTTGTTCGGCAGCTTTGGCCTTCAGTTGTGCTTCCCAATTCTGAAGGTAAGCCTCATCGATGCGCTGTTCTTTTAAATCGCCTGTCACACGAACAATCGAATTGACACATTTCTGATCGAACTTACCGACACTGCCACCTTCTACACGAATGGTCTGTGTATCGTCACTTCCCATTAGGAAAATCTTACGTCCGCCATGTTTACAGATATGTGTACACACACCTTCTATGGTAACCTCTTGTCCGGCAAGCTCACCGGCATTTGCCAAAAGGCTGTCTATCTCCATCGCTCCGGAAGCAACTACTTCCGTAGTCGCCCCTTCACTGTTTGCCTGCTGTTGCTTATTTCCGCAGGATGCATTGATTATACCAGCCACTGCAATAGCAGCAATTACCGTCATCTTTCTAATCTTCATTGTTTCTTGTCTTTTTATTGATTTACACTTTTATTTAACAGCCACTTTATAAGAAGCATCGCCTATTTTCAATATATACAGCCCCCGTTCCAAAGGATAAGATACCGTACCGGCCTCCGCTAACTCATTTATCAGGATACGTCCGTCTGTTCCGGCTATCATTACAGAGGTTTGTTGAGGAAGTACTACATACAAAGTAGCATTAGAAATCCACATACGAATAAAATCAGCCTCATCCTTTTCAATCCCTACACCACCTGTTTTGAAGGTAGCGGCAAGCATTACATCAGTAGCAGGCATCACAAAAGAATCATCCGTCAGTGTAGCGGGTTCTTCATTAACCGTCAGTACATCCAACTGGTAACCTTCATCCGGTGTGATGGTCAGTTTCACAGGATTACCGGCCACAGCATAGAATTCCGCTTCCTCATCCTGCGTCAACAGAACAGGTAAGGCAAGAGTACCGTTAACCATTTCCGTAGATACCGACACCTTATAAGCATCACCGGCTTTTACGCTGCTGCTTACCGGCGAGTGCTCTTCCGTATAGGTCCAGCCGGCAAGATCACTTCCCGTCGTACGATTCAAATAACCGGCATAAGCAGTCATCTCGTCAGCCAATGCTTGCGATTGTATATCTGCAATTTCAAGAGCCGTACCGGATACGTTTTCATTGGCAGCCTCGACAATACCTTCCTGACGGTAAGAACGGGTAACCACCGGATTATATCCATCACCTAAGATAGCTCCACCTTTAGCTCCGGAAACAACCTTACCCGTACTCAAACAAGCAATAACTTCTCCCTGAATGTATCCTACGATACCTCCAACTTTATCCGTACCGGAAACGGAACCGGTAGAAGAACTGTTGATAACCTTACAACCGCTACCGGCATTTCCGACCAATCCGCCGGCATAGGTAGAAGATGTAGTAATACGACAGGAGTCATTGTTACAGTTCAAGACAACCGCCTTCGAATTCAAATAACCGGCAATTGCTCCCAGATAATTAGTTCCCGTTACCGATGATTTACCGGAAATAGTGACATTGGCAATCGTATCACCGGAAACGTAGCCGAACAACCCACCATAACCGGTACCTGCATTCACAAGCATATTCTTCACACTATGGCCACGACCGTCAAAAGCACCCTTGAAATTCTTGGATGAACTACCGATAGGCAGCCAGGTAAAGGCAATACCATCGGCATTCTCGCGAGTAAGGTCAATATCGGCTGTCAAAGCCACTTGTTTACCTGCCATCATATCACCGCCATTGTTTACTTTATCAGTAATATAAGCCAATCCGAGCGGAGTATGAATTTCATAACCGGTTTCAGTCTCGGCATAATCTGTTCCGGCTACGGCCTCAGAAGCCACTTGATCCCAACGTCTCGGAAGACTGAACAAGACTTCTACTTCCACATCACCGGTGGCAGTACGGAAATTATTCACATATTCAGTTTGTAAATCACCGTTCACGCGTAGTGCGTAGAACACATACCCTTCATCCGGAGTAGTTGCAAACTCCACAGCAGTATTCTTCTTCACAAAAATAGTAGTGGAATCCTGTGCCAATACAGCAACCGGTTTCACTAATTCATATTTTCCATGTTCGGGCTCCTTCACGCTTAAAATGTAAGCAGATGCAGCAACAGTGTTTTTAGCATCAAAATTCGGGCAGGAGTTAGCTACCTTCACCCATTGCAAATAAGAAGTCAATTCCTTGTTATTCAAATAACCGGCAAAGTTCGACATTTCCGTGACAAGAGCCGATCCGTACATCTGCTCTGCAGTAAGGGCATTTCCGCTCGTATTCATATCGGAACCGGATGTTACCGTATTTTCAAGATAATAGCAACGGGTGATTGGGCCGGGGTTGTTTTGGTTATTATTATTACCGACAATACCACCTGCATATCGCTTAACGGCAGACACCTTGGCACTGCTTACGCAGTTCTTTATTTCGGAGAACATATTGATTTGTCCCACTATACCACCGGCGGTATTTTCATCAGCAGTTACATCGCCTGTATTATAACAGTTAGCTACTAAACTCTTGCCTGTACCGGCAGTCGGTGTTTGTAAGAAGGCCACAATGCCACCGGCTGTTCCTTTAGCCGAAATAGCCCCTGTATTAAAGCAATTGTATAGAACGCATACCGCATTGTTATCTCCTAAACGGGCCGTTATTCCTCCGGCCATATTCGCTGTGGTTGTAACAGTACCAGTATTGGAACACATTGAAATAACCGTCTTCGCTCCGGTTGCATCTCCCAAAACTCCACCGACATACATAGCGGTCGAAGTCAGGTTGGCAGCATTATGGCAGTTAGTCACCAAAGTATTGGATACGGCACCCGCCACTGCTCCTAAATACGTCTGTGCAGAAGAGATACGGCTATTTTCGCCAATCTTTATATTCTTGATTTCTGCACCATCGGCTTTTCCGACCAATCCGGCATACTTCTCTGCCGTTGCATTTATATGCATATAATCAACGGTATAATCAGCTCCATCGAATATTCCGTTAAAAGGATGATCGTCTGTTCCCATCGGCATCCAGAGTAAAGTATCTCCGGCAGCATTAGGTACTCCCAAATTGATATCACTACCCAAACGGATAAATGTATTTTCACTACCTTCGCCTGCATTTACTTTGGAAGCAGCATAAGCTAATCCTTTGGCTGTATAAATTTCATAGTTTTCTCCTTCTAACTTATAGTCCGCACCGGCCTCGGCATACTGCGCCATATCTGCCCAAGTCAAGGCTTCGCCGGAATCAAACAGCAGGGTTACTTCCACATCTCTTTCGGGCATGGTAAAAGTATTGCCCTCGCTGATCTCTCCATTCAGTTTAAGCCCGGAGAATGTATATCCTGCAAAGGCTTTTACATCTAAAGTCACTTGCGTTCCGGGAGTATGATAAAATGCCTGCGCATCATCAGTTGCCAACGGATGAGTAACAAGTTCGCCCATCAGAGAAACAGCTACATTAACACGATAGGCATTCGCAGCCACATCGGCATCAGGTACCGGATACCCCTCTTCACCCAGTTTCCAGGCAGTGGCGCCAAGTACTCCTCCCGAAAGAGCATTCTCATAACCGGCATTTGCCGTGAGCTCTTTGAGCAGGGCTTCACTCTTTAACTGCTCATCAGTCAGCACAGTAAAAGCGACCCCATTTTCACCGGATTTTCCTCCGTTATCCTTAGAATAATTACGGCTGATAAGCGTATAACTGGCACTTGCCACAATACTATATCCTTTTTTATCATCCAAGCTTACCTCACCCATATTAAGGTTGTTATTCAAACGCCCGCGAATACCGGCATAATAAGAACCAGCTACCGCTTTCCCAACAATGCCACCACCACGAATTACCGAACCATAATTTGCATTGTTCAACACGCGTGAATCTTCATAAAGATAACCGACTATACCTCCTGTATAAGAATTATCTGCATCTTTTCCCGTTACTTTACCATAGTTGACGCAATTGACCACTGTATCCGCTTTATTGGTACTGGCAGTAATACCTCCCACAGAACCGGGATTACTTACTTCACCATAATTCTTACATCCTCCAATGTAGCCGCTCACATTCATACGCCCGATGATACCACCCACATAAACATTGGTTCCTCCGGGAGAAGACACTGGCATATGATTGGTACAATTCAAGATACGGCTTTTAGTCAGAAGACCGGCAACAGATCCAATCTGGGCACTTGAATTGGTGGACGTAACAGAAGAGTTGGAACCGATAACCAGATTACGGACAGTCGCGCCGCTCAAATTACCAAAAAGTCCGACAGCTTCTATCGTTCCCGATACTTGCATGCCGTCAACAGTATGTCCCTGCCCGTCAAATGTTCCTTTAAAAGGAATATCGATCTTGTGGCCTTTGATATAAAGACCGACAGGAGTCCATAAAACAGTTTCTTCACCCACCGTCTTAGCTAAACTCACATCATTACCCAACTTAATGGTTTTCCCTTCGAACGTATATTGATAAGTATTCACCAATACAGAAAGGCCGGCCAATTCTTCCGGCTTTGTCAATGTGTATTCTGTTCCTTCTTTGTGTTCGGTATACCACAAGGTATCCGGTTTCTGGCTATCATCCGTCCAGCTAATACTCTGTGCAGCTAAGGGAAGAGAAAAGGCTGTCAACATCATTCCTCCCATTAGCAATAGTAATTTTTGTTTCATACTCATTTTACTTTGTTTATTAATATAAATAAAAGTTATCCATCATCTCTTTAAAAAGCGACTCCTACAGAAGCCGTCAGGCTATTTGCTGCAGAAGGCCGCGTATCGTGTCCATATACATACCGAAGCTCCAAAAACAAACCATAGGCCTTATGTCGGGAATAATCTCCCCTCATTGCTACCTGAAAACCCGCCTGATTGGCCGCCAAGTAACCATAATTGCCATATACCGGCTGATTCAACTTCTTTGCTTCTTCCGTTTCAACTGCCGGCAACTGCAATTCGGGGGTAAGGGAAGCAACATATCTTCCTCCCAACTCTCCACGCAGCAGCCAATGACCGCAAGGAAACATCGCTTTTAGCATCAACTGAGAATGCAACCGGTGAATCTCCATTTCACGACGAGGATATACATAACGGGTATTCATATCGGTATATCCTATGGAGGGAATGATTGAAAAAACAGTCCCCGACCGATACGTATATTCGTAAAAACCCGACAGTACCCCACGACTTATCCGATTCATATACATCTCATCTTCTGCTATCTGCGGATAAATATTACCGGAAGCGTCTCCGAACAGATTCTCCGTTCCGGTACGTTTGGTAAATGCGGCTTCCAACTTCATCCCCCAACGTGAAAATCTATCTTTGCTACTACGCCAGGCAATCTCTCCTCGCAGGTCATGTTCACCGACGGATGCCATCGGCAACTCGTTGAGGGAAGAAATTATTTTATCAAAAGAGAAATGATCGTAAAGCAAAGAAACGGCAAAACCTCCCTCACCGGCATCGAAAGGTGAAAGATTCACACTTCCGCCAAAAGAACGTCCTTTATAAAACGACTTTCCTTTTGCCCCACGAAAACGATAATAATCGGTACCCAATCCGGTGAAGTGATAAATATTGGGGACTCCCAATTCGTTATAAAACTGCAAATCGTTGGTCTGTTTATACTTGCGGGCATGCAAAGAATATCCCAATGCATAATGGTTGCCGGTTTTCCAAGACATGCCGATTGTAAAATACAAATCACCCGTCAGGTTTTTGGGACGGGGATCCGCATTCCGATACTCGATATCGGCACCATAAGACCCCTCCGCACCGATGGTATAGCTTCCTTTGCGATAAGCATATCCTCCGGAGAAATAATATTGCTCGGATTTCAGATCGCCACCTACTGTATCTCCCATCACATAAGGATATAACAGCAGATAATCCGAAGTCTCATTCCAACGCCGTCCTGTTTTCTTCCCGTTCTTATAGCGGGCTTCTCCCCACAGGCTGCTATTCCCCTTACGGATAAAAGAGCGCACATCCACAAAACCCATATATCTGCCATCCCCTTCCTCCGCCAACGAAGGCTGTTCTTCATGAATATACTCTCCTCCTGCACGCAATTCATTCAGTGTCGAGGGATGCCAGACGTATTTCATTGCCGGATTATCATAAACCAAAGAGAAAAACCCGCTTTCTGCCGTCGTACCGTTACTTCGCATACGCCCGTACAAAGACAGGCTGTCGGCGTCGGCAGCATGCAGCCCTAAAAAGGAAAAGAATAAAACAGTCATTAAATAGTATCTCATGATAGATGTCGGAGTTAAAGTCATTCTTCAACGGGTTGTACTCCGTCGTATGTCAACGTTTCTGCCTTCCTACCATCGGCACTTATCGCCGTATTTTGTTCTTCGATAAGAGAAGGTATACATTCTGTATTGAAATCGTCCGTCGAGTTATCCGTATCTTGCAATACCCTATGACCGTTCTCATCCAGATAAAGCATTTTCCGCCGGACACTCTTGAAATAACGGTCCTTATCATGATCTATCTTTCCGCAATGAGTCCATCCGGCATCTACGGTAGCCGGTAATACGTTCCATTGACGTTCTGCTTCCACACTACAATTCACTCCGTCGACAATCCAGTCGTTCGGCAGTTTATAAGCCTTCTGAGACCAGGGATAATTGCCTTGCGGACTCGATATAATGTATTCGTATTTATAAAAGAATTTTTTCAGATATTCCTCTTTCGGAACTTGCATACGCGCCAGCGCATACGAACGGAAACCGCGATTATGAAGCACAAAGACAGAAAGCGTATAGCAATACCATTTATCGAGGTTCTCCACCGTTTCACTGTCAATATCCATATTGTCCGGTGAAGTGGAGACATCATACCATTCAAAATTGGCTTCACTAAGATCAAAAGAGTTCGGATTGGCCACCTGATGGTTGATGCCGGTATCACAAATCACCATACTCTCACCGGGCTGTACCGGATGCTCCTCACCACTGCCCGGAACAACGTAAATGGCATGTACCGTCATCGTGTCCTGACGGATGTCCGGAGTATAATCATACTTCTGTGTAGAGACGAATTTGGATTCCACCAGCGCCAGACCATCGGCATACAACACATGGTCCGTGTTATTGTAGATTTTCACATACGAATCGCCATAATATTGTTTACCGCTCTCCCGTAACGTACCCGTAAAGAAAATTTCTTCGATAATAAAATCATCCTTATCAATCAGCAGATGGGTATTCATCGTTAATGACACATTCCCGGATGTAAGATTCACATTTTCCAAAGCGCCACGCAAGCGCCCTTTCACTGTACGTCCTTCATCTACATAGGTTACATCGGCTTTATAGAAACAGTTGTATAATCCCTGAGGCAATTCCGGTTTCTCTGTAGCCGGCACTTTTACAGACAATCCACTGGATATGTTCTGGAAAGTAAGGGTATCGTTCGCTATCGATGCACCGGACAGGTCGTCGGGAAGCTTCACGGTAACCCCGGTGACGGTTCTCGATACATCCTCCAATTCATTACAAGCAGTAATACCTGACAACAGAATAACAAATACCGATAAAAACAAACTCTTTTCGTACTTCATATATCGAATAATTTATTTATAAACTAAAATTCAACTCCATGCCGAAATAAGGTTCTACATTCCGGCGTACTGTCAATCCGCGACTTTTAAAGTCGGGAGTATAATCTAAGAGCTTATTGGCAAAAAATGCTAAATTAAGATACTTCCCTATCTTCTTCGTAACTTTCAGATTGACATAGAAGGCCATCGGAACGGTATATTTATCAAAAGTTCCCGAACTGATGGGAATAATCAGATGTTGCAGATAAAGGTCTTCTTTCGATGCCTCCGTATAGGGATGTTCCTGTCCATCCTCTGCCCACAGGTAGCTTTCGGGCACTCCGTCACGATAAAAAGCCTGCTTGCTGGTAAACCACATGCATTGCAACGAAGTAGAAAAAATCAATCCCCACTCCGGTATTTGCGTATCGAACATCAGGTTCGTGTTAAACTGCTGATAGACATTCCCGTCGTCCCAGTTATAGATACCAATGTACGAATCGGATATCGATTGGCCATCCACCATTTCGGATACGGTACGCGGCATACGGATACTGTTGGTGTAAGTGGAACGGAACCATGCCCCACTGAGATTTACCACCGTACGTAACGGCTTGATACGCTGTGAACGGAATTGGAATTCCACTCCCTCTTTCAGCAGACGGCTTCCATTGGTCGCTTTATTATATCCTCCCAATATTTTCTTATCAGTGTAGGGCAGATCGTCCAGTGACGGAGGTCCCTGCAAAGCCGAACCGGTAATCTTACTTGCATCGTACTCCTTATAAGCATAAGAGGTATAATTGGCCACATATCGAAAACCGGTATTCATGGATTCGCGGAAATAGCTTACCGACAGACGATTCCCCCCATAAGTAAAGTCTGCACGCAACTCCCATTTCTTATTACGCGCCGGACGTAACTCATAGTTGGTACGGTCTTCGATATAACTTCTTATGTTGAAGCGGCTGTTCTGCTCCGGATTCAGAACATCGTAATAGCCAAGCTGCACAATGTCTTTATAATAAGCATCGGGGAAGAGATAATCGAGCGTAGGCATCTTGGTAGTCCAACCGATACCACCCCCCAGTGCGATTTCAAGGTTATGGGTTTTGCCCAGATCGATTGCAGGGAAATTCCACAATCCGTTGATACGGGGATCCAGGTAAAACTTATTATTCAGAACGTATCGTTTGTCAAGCCCGACAAGTGCCATCGCACGTATACCCCCCATTAATTCCAGCTTATGGCGACCGATTTTCGCTGTCATTACATCTTCAATAAATACACCCACATTCTGTAATGCAGGAATGTCTTTATAAGCTCGCGGACGACTACTCCATCCTCCGGCAGCCAACGGCCGGGTGAGATCGTACACTTGCCCGCGACCGAAGTTCTTCGTATAACTCCATTCACCTCCCACCTTGGCGTTATTCTTTACCGGGCCATTGGTAAATGAAAAGTCTCCTTTCAATTTGATAAAGGCGTTGAACGGTTTTCCATCCGACAGATAATCTGCCACATACTCTTTAAAAAGGAGAGTGGCATCATGTTCGCCCTCACCCGTTGTGGAAGGGACAATCATATAACGCTGCGGCGCTACCAATTTACGACGCGTCAAACGATCGAACTGTGCATTGGCAGATGTGTTCAACTCGATGCCTTTGACAGCCTTTACTTTGGGAAAAGTCCAAAGGAAGTTATTGGTCAGAGCTACCCGGTTATAGGTAGATTTATAAGTATCCGTGTTGCCGTAGTTCAGTTCGGGATCTTCTTTGGCATTATCAAACGAACCGGTATAGTCAATACCCGGAGCATAGCGCATGGTCCAGTTATCGTGGCTATAATTCCAGGTAAAACGTAGAGAGGTATTCATCCGTTTGTAGTTCACTAAATTATTACGGGGATCCGGTTTGGAATCCAGATAACCTACATCTACATTCACTACCCCATCTTCAGCACCCGGCAAGGCAAATCCCTTTCCGGCAGAGAAAAGTTTACTGTATCCGTCTGCCTTGAAACGCGCATTGAGAGGGGTCAGTTTACGCACCTTTTTTATATTGACAATTCCACTCGTAAGGTTTCCATATTCTGCGGACGGGATTCCTCTTACCACTTCCACACTTTCGATGTCGTCCGTAGAAATAGAACGCATATCTACCCCCCGGTTAACAATGTTACGGCTGCTCTCCGCCGAATTATCCGATACAGGCGAAGCTTGAAGGTTAGCATCGGTATTGATCGGAATACCGTCTACAATAAATTGCGTACCGAGTGAAGTAATGGAATAATCACTCCCGGCATCTCCTTTGGTTCCATCTGCTTTGATCACTCCCGTTTCGCGCAAAGTGATCGTATTGGCAGACCCCATATCCGGATCACGTGACATACCTCCGGGCAACAACTCCAACAAATCGGCAAAACTGGTAGGTTGCAGATGTTGCATAGCCGGACGGTCTATTTTAGAGGAAGAAACGAGTCCTTTCGACTCAGTGGCAGTAATAACGACTTCTTTCAATTGGTTATCAGAGCGTAATCCGATAGTCATATACGTACTTTTCTTTAATTCTACCGTACGTTGTTGACGTCTGTAACCAATAAAAGAGACCGTGAGTTTATAAATGCCCGGAAAAACATCGGTTATCCGGAACGTTCCATCGTCACCGGCTATGGCCGAATAGCGGCGTGTCTCCTCACTTTCCAACAAAACGGTTGCATAAGGAAGCGTCTCATGAGTAACCGCGTCACGTATAATACCGCTAAATATTAACTTATCGGCTGTATAAGCGTTCCCTGCATATAATAATAGAAATAAAAATAAGAAACAATATCTTGTCTTTTTTTGTCTCATAAGTCCAGAACGTATTTCAAGCTACAAAAAAAGGCTAAAATAAGATAGCAGGAAATACCTATAGATTAGTATTCATTTACATTGCAGTACTTATATATAGGTAATTTTTTATCCATAACAATACAATGAATAATAATCACTTAAGATGATCAGATTCAAACAGGACAGCCGAAGAAGAAAATATCTAAAGATATAAAAAGGTAACGTTTTCCAACTAAAAATAAATAAAACGGTATGCCGGTAACCGCAAGCAGGGTATTTACCTCCACCAGGAACTATCCATACAAGCAGTATGCACCGTGCTCGATGCATCTAACCACGGTCTTCAGGAGACTTTAGCACGGTGCATAAACCAAGGCCCCCACTCACCCGGTAATGTCGAGAGGTAAAGGGTATCAATTGCCTGTGCCACCACCCCGAATGGCAATTGGCACATTGGCATATTGACGCATTGGCACAGTATTCTCAATAGCTAATCTTCACCCCTGCAAAAAAACTTCTGGGAGTGGCAGGCCCATAAATATAGTTGGAATCCCGGTTGGCTCCACGATCGAAATCTTTCTGATAAGCCTGAAAAATGTTTTGTATACCGGCATTGAGCTGAAATACGGTCGATTTACAAAACTTAAAATCATAGGCTGCTTTTATACCGAGATCGAAGAAATCGGGGGTCATAAGAGCAACTGCCGGGCGTTCGGGCATCTCTCCCATCGCTGCATTCTCGGCAGAGATGGCGGCACGCTGTACGAGCATGCTACCGGTATATGTACCAGACAGAGCAATGGTCAGCGGTTTTATCGGCGTATAGGTAGCGGTGAAATACCCGTAAGTATTGGGAGTACGAAACATCTTTTTCTCAGCCGGTGCATCATCGTCCCACTGATACGGTTCGTCGTAACGGCTACGCTGTAAAGTTACACCGGCCTGAAACTGGAATTGCGTCAGATAAGCCAGTTTGCCTTCCAATGTCAACCCCATCACTTTGGCACCGGAACCGTTATAGCGTGTCCGCACCAATACTCCGTCTCCCCGGTCTTCATACGGACCAAGAACAAAAACATCTTTCAAGGCAGTATAAAAACCTTCGACCAGGAGATTCACCTGCCATGCACCGAAACGGCGATACATATCGGCAGAAGCACTCAGACTTTGAGACTTTTCTTCTTTCAACCCTTTGGCACGTTCGATCATAGAAACCGTACCACCGACGTTTTCAATATGCATGTCTTCATCAAAGGCTTGCGGAGCACGGAAGCCCGAAGCATAACTGAGCCGGAAGTTAACATCCTTTGTCGGGTTGAAACGCAGGTTGGCACGAGGACTAAAGATCACATGATCTACCATATTATGCTTATCCAGACGACCGCCCAAAAGAATACCCCACTTTTCGTTTTTCCACTCGTTCTGCAGAAAACCGCTATAAATATTCACCGTCTGCTCGGTATGACGGTTGTATCCCCACATGTTATCTTCCAGATGATCACGGTTGTACTCCAATCCTGCCGTGAGATCGGCCGGCATGAAAAGACAACGCCCGAAGCTATACATGTATTGTGTGCCTCCCATCACAGTGAAATCGGTGGTCTTGCCATAGGCATTCGGATCTTGTCCGCCACCGTAATAGCTGTCCCGGTCGGTATTGGCAGCCGAAGTAAAAACACTGAAACGATGTTTCTCATTGGGTGAAAAGTAATCGAATTTCAAACTACCGCCATCAATGGCATGCTCCAGTTGCTCGGCGATATTGGCTTCATGAGGCGGACGGTTCAGCATATCTCCACCCCGGCGGAACTCTTGCAGATGATGATATTCAAAAGTAAGTTTCGAATAAGTACTGGTTTTGAAATAAGCACGGAAACCTACCGTCTGGTTCTTCAACTTCGGTAATTCGGTAAAACCGTCGCCGTCATAATCGTATCCCGAGCGATGACGGTTCTGCCCGAATATATAGACTCCCGCACGATGATCGTCGGTCACAAGAGAGAGGTTCAGAGAGGTATTGTTATCAAAAGAATTGCCCCCGCTGAAACCAGTGATCGTATGAGAAAGTTGGCTGGAATTGCGCAACGGCTCTTTTGTGATGATGTTAATCGTACCGGCAATGGCAGACGAACCGAACAGAGCCGAACCACCGCCACGCATCACCTCCACCCGTTCGATTATACTGGCAGGAATCTGTTCCAGACCGTATACTCCCGACAACGCACTGAATACGGGACGAGAGTCTATCAATATCTGCGTATAAGGACCATCCAGCCCATTAATACGAACTTGCTGGAAACCACAATTTTGGCAATTGGTCTCTACACGTACACCGGGTTGGAAATTCAACCCCTGTGAAAGCGTACTGGAATTAGTCGATTCAAACAGCTTTAAATCGACTACATTGACAAGTGTAGGCGCCATACGCCGGGTAGTCTCATTGCGATTGGCAGAAACCACGACCCCATCGAGGGCAATGGCGTCTTCCTCCAGTTCGAAGTTCTCTTCCAGCGTTTTTCCTTTCTTCAGGGTCACACTGCGGGTGATGGTTTTATAGCCCACCGAACTCACTTCCATCACAAAATTCCCCTCCGGGAGGTTCTTTAGGAAATAATGCCCCGTGGCATCTGTCACAGTTCCGATAGTCGTTCCTTTAAGGGCAATTGTAATATACGGCAAATGTTCCTCACTGTTCTTATCGAGTACATGGCCGATGATATTGGCATCGGACTTTTTCAATTCGGAGTGTTCCAATGGAGCGGGTTGTCCAGACATAGCAGAGGTAAGGGCACAATACAGGCCCGCAAGAATAAATATATATTTCTTCATTTTCGTTTGTTTTTTAGGAAGTAACCGCACGGTACAGGTATAGGCGGACCGTGAAATAGCCTCATACTCCCATATAGGAACATGATAAGCATACTTCTCCCCTAACCGCCATCCGGCAGCCACTTGTTTTGAATAAATTAAGAGCAAGAATAAAACAGGCTCTCAGAGATTTTTCTTTTCCACAGACATGCGGAAGTATTTACTACAAACGAAAAGAAGGAGGTGCCCTCAATGAAACCACTCCCACACAGGGAGTTAAATGCCCCGTCCGCTGCGGACACCACAAAAGCGTACAAAGCAGTAAAGCGATGAATGAGGCAAATACAGGAAGAATACCTGCATCAGTGGTCTGAAAATGATTTAAGAAATGGATTAACTGGAACTCGACCGTAGTGTGGCTATGCTCGACCCCTTTTTTGAATGGATGGGAATGGACAATCGTTACCCCATTCACCACGTGCGAGTGAGTGAAGAGCGTAATACCTGCCATGTACGAAATAAACAGTACAGGAAGGAACCATTTCATGATATTCAAATACAGTCGTTTCATCTTGTTAGTCCCGGGGCAAAGATAAGCAGATTCATGATACAAATCAACCCTTACCGGCAATGAATCAGCATTATACCCTCCATTGGGTACAACTAAATACATCTTTTCATCATTATTAGGTATTTCGTGTTTACCGAAACCTCTCCATCTTTGCAACTAAACAATTAATAACACTCGGCGATATGCAAAAGTTGAAAAGCGACATACAAAAAACAATACTCGATGCAGCAGAATATCTTTTTATCCGTAAAGGATACAAAAATACTGCCATGCGCGAGATTGCCGCAAAAGCAGATGTAGGGCTGAGTAATATCTATAACTATTTCCCGAACAAAGACAGCTTATTCAGGTACATTTTGCAACCGGTAGTCGACGAGCTCTATACCATGCTCTACAACCACGACATAAGCAAAGCAAATCTCGAAATGTTCACCAGCCATGATTATCAGAAGAAAGAGATAGAGTTGTATATGGCATTGGCAGGACGCTATCGCAAACAACTGAAACTGCTCCTGTTTCATGCGCAAGGCTCCTCATTGGGTAACTTCCGCGAAGATTATACCAATGAAATGACACGTGTGATAGACATCTTCTTTAAAGATCTGAAAACAAAATATCCGCATCTGAATATACAAGTCTCCAACTTCTTCGTCCATCTGAATACCGCCTGGCTATTCACTTTGCTCGAAGAACTGGTGATGCATCACATAAAGAAAGACGATATGAAAATATTTATCTCCGAATACATTGCCTTTGAAACGGCAGGATGGAAAGAGCTTATGCATGCATAAGCTCTTTTTTTTGAACGTTCCGGAACATTGTTCTTTTTTGAACGAAATCCGTATAACTATAATAATAGAATAAATATGAAAGAAAAAGTAACCATCAACGACCAAATAGCAAATACGCTATTTATTCCGCTTTACATGAGGTTTAAAGAGAGTCGCCGTCCCAACGGTATTATGAACGACCACCTCGCCTGTGAACTGATAAACCGCATCGACTATGACTTTTCACAATTCGACAAAGCTCCACTCAGCGAATTGGGCTGTGTGGTACGCGGCTGTTACTTCGATCGGAAAGTACAGGAATTCATCTTACGGGAACCTTCCCCGATAGTAGTCAATATCGGCTGTGGACTCGATACCCGTTTCCAACGAATCACAGAACGGCGCAATGCCACATTCTACGAACTCGATCTGCCGGAAGTAATCGATCTGCGAGAAGAATTTCTCCCGATAGAACCTGCCGATATTAATCTGCGCGGTTCTATGCTCGATACCGACTGGATGGATCGGTTGAAATCGAAACACCCTCAATCCCGGTTTATCTTTATCATCGAAGGAGTAGTCATGTATTTCACGAACGAACAAGTGAAATCCGTACTATCCCACCTTTCCAAGCGCTTTCCGGGCGGAGAGATTCACCTCGATGTTTGCGGGTCTATGTTCCAGAAGAAAGGAATAAAACCCGACGCATTGAAAAATAATAATGAAGCCCGTATGTTGAGCGCCATAGATAACGGACGTGTCATAGAACAATGGATACCGCAACTGAAAATGACGGATAATATCCTTTATCAAAACATCGAAAAGAAACGTTGGGGAGCATTCGGCGTATTCTGTAGGATGTTTCCGGGACTTTCGCGTAAATTCAGTCACCTCTTAGGATATAAAATTATAGAATAATGGAAAAGAAACAAAAGAAAGGAGTCGCCCGCCTGTTTGAGATAGCGGGTGAACGAAAAGGTCTGTTGATACTGGCCGGCATCTTGTCGGCAGGAAGTGCCTGTTGCATGCTGGTTCCTTATTTATCAGTATACCAGGTAGCCAACGAACTGTTGCAAAATGCAGGAAACATCTCACAAGCAGACAGCGGACACATGATTCGATGGGGATGGATTGCCTTTGCCGGCCTGACAGGCGGATTACTGCTGTTGTATGCTTCACTAATGGCATCACACGTAGCCGCTTTCCGTATCCTGTACGGACTAAGGATAAAACTTGCCGAACATATCGGCCGGTTACCTCTTGGCTACTTAAACGGGACTTCGACCGGAGCTATCAAAAAGACAATGGAACAGAATATTGAAAAGATAGAAACATTCATCGCCCACACCATCCCCGATCTGGTGAACGTATTGGCAACGGTGGTCATCATGTTCACCTTATTCTTCACCCTCAACGGGTGGATAGCAGCAGTCTGTCTGTTGGCTATCGCATTGGGGATAGGTCTTCAATGCACCATGATGTTCGGCAAGGCCGGTCAGGAATTTATGCAGACCTACTTCGATACACAGGAAAAGATGAGCGCCTCTGCCGTGCAATATGTACGGGGAATGCCGGTAGTCAAGATATTCGGGCAAAGCATCCGTTCTTTCCGGCAGTTTAATAAAGAAATCGAAGCATACAAGACCTATGCTCTGAAAGTATGCGATACCTATCAACCCGGAATGGTGGTTTTCATGGTGTTGCTCAACTCCATCGTAACTTTTATCCTGCCGGTAGGATTACTTATCCTGAGCGGGCAACCTCAAAACATCGCCTTCGCAGCCGTCTATCTCTTTTTCATCATCTTGGGACCGGGTGTAGCAACCCCGATTTACAAATTGACTTTCCTCGGTTCGAGTACAAAAGAAATCGATGAAGGAGTAACCCGCCTTGACCGGATTTTTTCGGAAAAAACAATGCCGGAAAGCTTAAATCCTCAGAAGCCACACGGGTATGATATTACTTTTACCGACGTCAGTTTCGCCTACGAAAACAAAACGGAAGCCACGCGGACAGATGCTTTACACCATATCAACTTCACAGCCCGTGCCGGAGAAATCACAGCACTGGTAGGTCCGTCCGGTTCGGGAAAATCGACGATAGCCAATCTCATACCCCGTTTTTGGGATGTGGAGCAAGGGGAGATCAAAATAGGAGGCACTAACGTAAAGAATATTGCCACAGAGCAGTTAATGGACCTTGTGTCTTTTGTTTTCCAAGACTCATTCCTTTTCTTCGATACGATTTACGAAAACATACGCGTGGGTAATCCCCATGCTACCCGCGAACAAGTGATAGCTGCCGCACAAGCAGCACAATGTGATGAATTTATCCAACACCTCCCCAAACAATACGACACGATAATCGGAGAAGAGGGCGTCTACCTTTCCGGTGGTGAAGAACAACGCATCTCCGTAGCACGTGCCATTCTGAAAAACTCCCCTATCCTCGTACTGGATGAAGCAACCGCCTTTGCCGATCCCGAAAATGAATACAAGATGCAACTTGCCATTCAAAAACTCATCCGGGATAAGACAGTCATCATTATCGCGCACCGGCTATCATCTATCCTATCGGCCAACCGCATTGTGGTGCTGAAAGAAGGATGCGTTGTGCAACAGGGCACACACGAGGAGCTGTGCCGGCAAGAGGGCGTTTACAAAAAAATGTGGGATGCTTATACCGATGCATCTCAATGGACATTAAATAAATAAGGAGGAAAACAATAATGAATGCAATAAACAACATAACGATCGGACATCCCGAACGGTTACGCAAACCGGTAGGCTACACCATGCTGGCCAACTTGGTGAATATATTCCCTTTCATGCTTTCTATCGAAGCAGTCAACGTATTGTTCAAGGCTTACGACGGAAGCGGAACGGGACTGGATACTACCCGCCTTTGGTGGATATGCGGGCTTTTAGCTGTATACATGATTGCAATGGCTCTTGCCGAACGGGCCTCATTCCGCCATAACTTCCGTAGTGCCTACGAACTAAGCGCCGAAGGACGCATCAACCTGGCCGAACATCTGCGTAAACTTTCGTTAGGATTCTTCAGCCGGCACGATCCGGGAGACTTATCGTCCATGATGATTACCGACTTCACCATGGCAGAAACAGGTATTTCACACCATCTACCACAATTGATGGGGGCACTGGTCATGCCTATACTGGCCTTCTTCGGTCTTCTGTGGATTGACTGGCGGATGTCCCTTGCCATGTTCATAGCCTTACCGTTGGCCGTATTGGTGCTTATCTTAAGCAACCGGATACAGATCTCCTTAAGCAAAAAACAGATTCATGCCAAGATAAATGCCGGTAACCGTATGGAAGAGTATCTGTTAGGCATCCGCGTAATGAAGGCATATAACCTGTTGGGCGACCGTTTCATCCGCCTGCAAAATGCTTTTCTGGAATTAAAACGTGCCAGTATGCGCCTTGAAGCATTAATGGGACCCTTCATCCTGCTTTCTGTTACGTTAGTACGTGCCGGACTGACGTTGATGATACTTTGTGGAACCTACCTGTTATTGGGCGGGGAATTATCCGTGCTGACTTTCGTCATGTTCCTTATTGTCGGTTCACGGGTATTCGATCCTCTTACCTCGGCACTGACCAATTTCGCAGAGTTCCGCTATTTCTCTTTTGCCGGCGGACGTATACTGAATCTCATGAAAGAACCGGAAATGCAAGGCAACCGGGTATCTCCCGAAAGCGGTGATATCGTGATGGAACACGTATCCTTCGGCTATCAGAAAAAAACGGTGTTGCATGATGTATCGGTAACAATGAAAAAAGGAGCGCTTACCGCATTGGTAGGTCCCTCCGGAAGCGGCAAAAGCACTTTATTGAAGCTCTGCGCCCGTTTCTACGATCCACAAACAGGAAAAGTTTTCTTTAACGGAACAGATATATCGAAAGTAGACCCGGAATCACTGATGAAGCACATCTCTATGGTATTCCAGAATGTCTATCTCTTTCAAGACACGATAAAGAACAACATTCGTTTCGGCAAGCCCGATGCTACCGATGCCGAGATAGAAGAAGCCGCCCGAAAAGCCTGTTGCCACGATTTCATCATGAAGTTGCCCAAAGGATACGAAACTCTGGTAGGCGAAGGTGGATGTACTCTTTCCGGTGGCGAAAAGCAACGCATTTCCATCGCCCGTGCCATCTTGAAAGAAGCCCCGGTCGTACTACTTGACGAGGCTACCGCTTCTCTCGATCCGGAAAATGAAGTGGATGTTCAAAAAGCTATCAATACCCTGATTGCCGGACGTACGGTTATCGTGATAGCCCATCGATTGAAAACCATCAAAAATGCCGATAAGATCATCGTTTTGGAAGAAGGACACGTAGCAGAACAAGGTACACACCAAGAGTTACTGGATCAAAAAGGACTTTACCACCGCTTATGGTCCATACAGGAGAAAACAATGGGTTGGAAATTATAAATTGTGCTACATACATCAGTCGTTTCCAGTGTCGTACATCAATAATAAATTCATGTCGGATATTTATGTATTTTATAAAATAAAGAAATGCATATATCCCTGTAGTACTTAAGATATATTCTTTGTACACACAACATCCGGGTGTTGTAACTAATAACATCCGGATGTCTTGGATTACAACATCCGGATGTTGTGAAGGCGCAAAAAGAAGATTACTTTTTCATATATAATGACTATATTCACAAAACATTGAAAAAATTAAGATTATCATGACCGGCTCTTTAATTAATCGTTATCTTTGCAACAAGGCTTATCCCAAAAGAGTTGAACAAATAAAAGGATAAGAATTTGTTTAAATCATGAAACAATTAATAGCATGTTGCGGATTAGATTGCGAAAGTTGTGATGCCCGTATAGCCACTGTCGAAAATGACAATGAATTAAAAGAAAAAACTGCCCGGAAATGGAGTGTGATGAATAATGCTCCGGAGATTACGGCAGCAACCATAAATTGCATGGGTTGCCGTGCAGACGGAGCGAAATTTGCATATTGCAGCGAGTATTGCGAAATCCGAAAGTGCGTACAAAAGAAAGGATTCAACACTTGTGGTGACTGTATGGAATTGGATACTTGCCAGATAGTAGGTTCCATTTTTCAGCATGCACCTGCAGCAAAAGAAAATTTAAAACAATAAGACGATACATCAATCATTGTCCGACATAATAAAAACAGAAAAACAACTATGAGAACCAAAGACTGGAAAGCCATAAATACACCTCAAATACTTGTAGTAGGAGAAGATTCAAATCTGCAATGGTCCGAAACAGTAGCCAAATATGCCATGTTTGCCGATTATTACTTCCGTAATTTTCCGGAAGATCATGGAGAACGAAGTAGAAATGTAGAATCGCGCAATCTGTTTGATTATATAATGGAACTTACCGATCATCAACTGACACCGGAAGATGTATATATAACCAATCTGTGCAATGATGAAGTGGAAGCTGCACCCAAGGGAAAAAGAACATTCATCCCGGAAGAAAAAGCAGCAAAAGGCATCGAACACATCAAATGGATTTTATCAGAAAATCCTTCGATAAAATGTGTATTGGCCATGTCCTTACAAACAAACTACTGGCTTCAGAAATTGGGTTTCTATGAAAGTAATGCCGATTTTCTGCAGGCTGCCGAACCCAGACGCATCGGACAACAAAACTTTCCCCCATTTTACCAACCGGTAGACGGCAAAGCATTTATCAGTATCTGCGGCAAAATTTATAAAGCAACGGACTTTCCGGTAAAAGTATTTCCCGTTCTTCCGGCCAAAGACTATCCACTGTCCGAGCAAAACAGAGAACGTTATGCAAAAGGATTGGAACAGGTAACCAAATTTTTTAGGGAAAATAAAATTTTCCAAGAGCCTGTCTAAATATTACTCGGCATTCTTTTGAAAGTTATTTTTAAGAATCGACTGATATAGCATTTAGATTGTATTGGCAAATTATTTAAACCGTTTCAGATTGCTTTTATTAAAGACCCATTCCGTGGTATGAATTGTCTCCTGAATCAGGAGACAATTCATACCACGGTGAAAGAGAACGATTCGATGGATTAACCAATAGGTGTATCGACTTTCGATACTCTATCCGTATCCGAAAAGAGTACACAGTAGCCATGTGGTACTAACAAGAAATAATTTCTTCATCCGAATAGTCTCTGATTTTCAACTCAATCGTTTATCGTTTTTAATAAACCACCGTTGCTATGATCTGTATAAAAAGAATAAGGAAAACCATAGCAATGGGATAAACTGTCGCATAAGCTACACTCGGAATATTACTATCGACCATCGAATCGGCAGCAGCAAGTCCCGGCGTACTGGTCATTCCCCCTGTAATGGTTCCCAACAGATCGAGCACGTTAATTTTAAATGCCAGACGTCCCACAAGCACGGCGACAAGCATGGGTACGATTGTAATAGCAGCCCCAACACCGAATAACAATAAACCGCTTTCCTGGAAAGTAGCAACCAGGTTCTTTCCGGCGGAAGTACCCACTTCGGCAAGAAACAACAGCAGCCCCAACTGTCGCAATAGCTGGTTGGCAGGGCCGGACATAGACCAAAGGATAGGCCCCGTCTTACCTACTGCACTCAGCATCAACGCTACCATTAATACGCCTCCTGTCAATCCCGGAGAAAAAGAAAGACTATCTGAGAATGAGATATTGAGTTTACCGAACAAAACTCCGAGCACAATTCCCATCGCAATAGGAAAGAAATCGGTATCCGACAGTTTCTTGGCATCATTGCCCAACAAACGGGCTACTCCTTTAATGCCTTCTTTCTCGCCTACCACCATCAGCTTGTCCCCAAACTTCAAAGCCAAATCAGGAGACGGGGAAAGATCGATACCACTTCGACGGACACGCGTCACCGTACATCCGAAATTCCGTTGCAAGTTCAAATTCCCCAATTGTTTATTAATCATATCTTTCTTGGTAAGCAGCAATGATTCTATTTCCTGCGTTTTATCCAAGGGGAGCTCTCCCTCTTCACGTTTGCCGACCAGCACAGATAATTGATCCAAAGACTCCTCACTGCCCACAGCCTGAATATAATCTCCTTCGCAAAGCACCGTATGCGCCGTAGGTATTGATATTTCCTCGTCATGCTTCAAACGGGAAATAACCGCTCCTGTCATCGCACGGGCATTAATCTGCATCAAACTGCGGTTAAAAACACTTGGATTGGAAACACGGAAAATACAGGTATTCAATTCCGGAAATTGTCCGCGACGTTCTATTTCCAATCGACGTGCTTCCTGATCAAGATCGACACGCATTATCTTAGGAAGTAATTTCACAAAAAGAATAACCCCGATCACACCAAACGGATAAGCAATACCATAAGCGATGGATGCCAACGGAGAGTTCGTACTGTCGATAGCCACGGCAAGTCCAGGTGTACTGGTAAGTGCCCCGGCAATCAGTCCCACCACACTGGGAGTATCGATATCAAACAAGTACTTCAAACCAACTGCTGTGAGAGAAGCCGAACAGATAATAAGAATTGTAATCAGGATCAATGTTTTTCCTTTACTCCGAAAAGAATCGAAGAATCCGGGACCGGCCTGAATACCAATAGTAAAAATAAAAAGCACTAAGCCGAAATTGCCTAACTCTTTAGGAATAACAACTCCGAAATGTCCGAAAAGCAGGGCAATAAAAATCACTGCCGATACATCGAGCGATAGCCCCTTAATCTTAATTCTTCCCAACATGAAGCCTAACGCGACAATGAGAAAAAGCGCGAAATAAGAGGAATTCAATAAATCAGTAAACATAGGTTTAAAAGGGTTTGTTAGTTTAGGCAGGCAAAGGTACGCAAAAAAGCCTCAATCAGCAAGTTTCTTTATCACAGGTGCTGCCTTCGCATTCAAACTCAAGAGTGACATGATGAATACCGGTATCCTCTAACACATGCCTTATAAGGTGTTTGGCCTCCTCCATATGGCACATATCATCCAATACGATATGAGCGGTAAGTGCCGTCTCGGTAGTACTTAATGCCCAGGGCAGCCATATGCAGATAAGTACCTTTCACATGGAGGTCTCTCTCCTTATCCTTCATAAAGAGCCAGGCGGTAAAAGCGGTAAGATACTCCTTCCTGCCAGTTAGTTCAGAGAAAGATCCTGCAAAAAGGTAAGTCCGAAGTCTTGCAACATTTCTTCATCTGTTTGTAAAAGTACAAGTGTTTTCAACTCTTGCAATTCCGCATTTGTCAGACAGAAATAAACATTCTCCGATGAAAGCCGGAGAAATATCTTACGATTACTCATCAAGCCATGATTCATCCGAGCCGCTTCCGTCCCATTAATGCCGACTACATAATTACGAAAATGTAAAAAACCATCTTCAGTGAAACGAAAAAAAAGATTACCGAATTCAAGATGATAGACTTTGCAATGATCACAATAGGAAATCATCCCGGAACGGGTTTTATTGATTAGTTCCATAACAATAACATATATTTTGTAAGTATGAAACAAAGATAAGCCACTCTCTAAAATGCTACAATACGCATATATAGTGATTTACACCTTCTTTATTAGCATTTTTCAGGTATACCGGTATTCTCTCTCTCCCTAATTATAAGTATCATAAAGGCGGTAATACCTACAAATAGTGATTGATCATTCTTTTGTCCGTTCATAACTTTGCACTGAAAAATAAACATACAATTATGGTTACCCCGTCAAGGTCTCCCAAAAGACAGTTACATTATCGCAGAAACCTCCTACTGCTTCTTTCAATTCTGATTATTGGAATTGTCTGTCTTTGTGTTTCGTTGACAATGCACGACAAAACCAATGCTGACTGCCACTGTATCCAATGCCTGACAAATCGCATTCCGGAGGATGGAGAGTATCTCTATAATCGATATCTGCCGCTCATCAGTCTTGTATGGATCTTGCTGATATTCCTGCCAATCTATTTTCTTAGCCACAAAAAGAAATAAACCGTATCATTGACATAAATCAAAAATTCACCAAAAAGAACAGCCTTTCTTCCGTGCCTCCTATTTTTTTAATTACCTTTGCCCGCAAAATAGCACTATTTGTCTTGAGAAAACAGATATTTTTCAGAAAATATTAAACCAAAATCTAATAGCCGTGTTATAAACATCATTGTACGACTCTCCTAATGGAGATAATAGGAAAAGGTATTTGGATTTAAGGATTAATAAAGAGAATAATTTATGTTATCAGGCGAACAAGTGGAAGATATTTCCAACATAGACAGTTGCCAAGCAACAGTTACTTCCAAAGAGACGATACAAACAGTTACTGCATACACTACAAGTACGGTAGTCTCAACACCGGTACGCAGAACATTCGAAGAACAAAAGCCCTTCATTTTTGTCATTGTCGGCTTTGCTGCCTTTTACATCATCGCCCTCATTATTGCCCGGATTGTAAAAAATCAGTTGGCGCACTAATTTCAACTCTATATATAAAACAAGCCACCGGAATGACTACTAACAATATCATTCCGATGGCTGTCCCCTTTAAACACCTTTAAACAAAATGGAAAAATATGCCTCGATCTAACTAAACTAACTAACCCTTAGAGGCATATTTTTGAGGAGGCTGATCACTCAGCCTCTTTTCTATTTACGAGCCTCAGCAATGTAACCCAATGCTTCGGCACATTTAGCTGTAACATAAGCCCAATCTTCAGCAGCGACTTTATCTTTCGGGAAGAGTTTAGACCCCATACCGACACAGAATACGCCAGCCTTAATCCAAGCTGTCAGGTTCTCCTTGGTCGGTTCCACTCCACCTGTCACCATCAATTTAGACCATGCCATCGGAGCCATCAAACCTTTCACAAAATTAGGACCATACACATCTCCCGGGAATACCTTGCAAAGATCACAACCTACTTCCTGTGCAAAACCTACTTCGGATACAGAACCGCATCCCGGAGTATAAGGAACCAAACGACGATTACAAACCTTTGCTATTTCCGGGTTAAACAACGGACCCACCACAAAATTAGCACCCAACTGAATGTAAAGGGCGGCAGTAGCCGGATCAACGATAGATCCGATACCCATAGCCATATCCGGGCACTCTTTGGCAGCAAATTTCACTATTTCGGCAAATACCTCCTGAGCAAAATCACCACGATTGGTAAATTCAAAAGCACGAACACCGCCGTCATAACAAGCTTTCACTACTTTCTTTGCCACTTCTGCATCTTTATGGTAGAATACAGGTACCATGCCGGTTGAACCTATTTTATCCAACACAGCTATTTTATCAAATTTTGCCATTTCTTTTATATTTACGATTTAACAATTTACGATTGAAATTTCTTTTAATTATATAAAAAACAATACGATTAGACTTGTTTAATCTGATGAGCCTTCAAAGTAACAATTGAACTGACTATAATCTTATAGAGTTCATTAGCTTCTTGCAATAAGTCTTGCAACTTCTCTGCCTTTATCATACCACTATCCCTTATAGTTTCCAACCAATGTATTGTTTCATCAAGTTCTTCTTCTACCATTTTCAGTTTATTTAAGAAATCCTTATCTGATCTACCTAAACAAGCCGCTCTATAATTAGCAGCAGGAGAAGTACCCGAGCGAACAATCTGCTTGGCAATAGCGTTTCCGGAAATCGTATTGGGCATACCATCTACCATCTTTATTATTCTCAACGAGAACATCTTAAATCGTTTTTTCAAATCTTCAGCGTCCATCAATGAAAGTAATTCCAATCGTAAATAGTAAATCGTCTAATCGTAAATAAATTTATCGTTGAACACGTCCGCTTGCATCTCCACCGGCCAGTGCTTCCACCTCTTCTACCGATACAAGATTGAAGTCACCATTGATTGTATGCTTCAATGCAGAAGCAGCTACGGCAAATTCAAGAGCCTCGCCTTGATTCGGTTTTGTCATCAAACCGTGAATTATACCACCGGAGAATGAATCGCCCCCACCTACACGGTCAATGATCGGATCGATATCATAACGTTTTGAAGTATAGAACTCCTGCCCGTTATAGATCATCGCCTTCCAGCCATTATGAGTAGCAGAGAAAGACTCACGCAAAGTAGAGATTACATATTTAAATCCGAATTCTTTCATCATCTGCTGAAAAATACCTTTGTAGCCTTCAGCATCGGTATGACCTGCTTCAACATCAGCATCCGGTTTGAATCCCAGACAAAGTTCTGCATCTTCCTCGTTACCAATACATACATCTACGTACTTCATCAACGGTTTCATGATAGACTGTGCTTTCTCCTTTGTCCACAGTTTCTTACGGAAGTTCAAGTCCACAGAAACAGTCACACCGTGACGTTTAGCAGCCTCGCAAGCCAAACGGGTCAGTTCAGCAGCTTTATCAGAAATAGCCGGAGTAATACCAGACCAGTGGAACCAGTCAGCACCTTCCATTATAGCGTCAAAATCAAAATCAGAAGCATCTGCTTCGGCAATAGAAGAGTGAGCGCGGTCATAGATTACTTTGCTCGGACGCATAGAAGCTCCTGTTTCAAGATAATAGATACCTACGCGATCACCACCACGGGCTATAAAGTCTGTTTTAACACCATATTTGCGCAAAGCATTTACGGCAGACTGACCAATTTCGTGTTTAGGCAATTTAGATACGAAGTATGCATCGTGACCATAATTTGCACAACTTACAGCAACGTTAGCTTCACCACCACCGTATACAACATCAAAAGAGTCAGATTGAACAAAACGGGTATTACCCGGAGTTGATAATCTAAGCATGATTTCGCCTAACGTAACGACTTTCTTTCCCATAATTCTATGTTTTAATGAAATAAGTAATTAATATTATTAAGTTTCAATTTATCATTTCAAGCCCTTTTCAGCGCTTAACTCACTGATACCATGCATTGTAGTTTAACACTTATCATACATTGCATAGCTTTCGTGTGCGGGCACAAAGATACAATAATTTTCGTAATTACAAAAATTGTTATATATTTGTGTCGAAAATATTAATATTATTATTGTGTACGAGCACAGTGCTATTTACTATTTGACGATTTATTTAAAGAATTTCTCATGAAAACAGAAATAATAACATCAAAATAATAAATAGCTAAATAGTAAACAGATCAATGAATAAGTTACCTGATAGAATTAGAATCAAAGATATCGCCCGTTTGGCCGATGTATCAGTAGGAACCGTAGACCGTGTCATTCATGGCCGCAGCGGAGTTTCGGAAGCAAGCCGTAAACGGGTTGAAGAAATTCTGAAGCAACTGGACTATCAACCCAATATGTATGCCAGTGCACTTGCATCCAACAAGAAATACACCTTCGCTTGCCTTTTGCCTAAACATTTGGAGGGAGAATACTGGACCGACGTAGAAAAAGGAATCAACAAAGCGCTGAGTACGTATTCGGATTTCAACACCACAGTAAAAACCACCTATTACGATCCATACGATTACCATTCTTTCGTTGATGCCAGCAACGATATTGTCGCACAGCATCCGGATGGAGTGATGGTAGCTCCCACCATACTCAAATACACCCAAATATTCATAGAGCAACTGACCGAACTGGATATACCTTATATATATATAGACTCTAACATAAAAGAAATACCACCGTTGGCTTTTTTCGGTCAGAATTCCCGCCAAAGTGGATATTTCGCCGCACGCATGCTGATGTTATTGGCAAGAGATGAAAAAGAAATCGTAATCTTCCGTAAAATACACGAAGGTATTGTGGGCTCCAACCAACAGGAAAACAGAGAAAAAGGATTCAGGCAATATATGAAAGAATATCATCCTTCGTGCAACATCCTGGAGCTCGACCTTCATGCCGAACGAAATGATGAAGATGCTCTCATGCTCGATGCTTTCTTCCAACAACATCCTACTGTGCGTAATGGAATTACATTTAATTCCAAAGTATATATCGTCGGTGAATACCTATTGAATCGCAATAAAAGCGACTTTAATCTCATCGGCTATGACCTTTTAGAACGGAATGTCGCCTGCCTTAAACAAGGTAGTGTCTATTTTCTCATTGCCCAACAACCCGAATTACAAGGATATAACGGTATTAAGGCACTATGTGACCACCTCATTTTCAAGAAAGAGGTAAATTGCATCAACTATATGCCCATCGACTTGCTGACGGTGGAAACAATCGACTATTACAGCAATAAGTAAAAGGATTTACGATTATAAATAAAAAGGACATCATGGAAACAAAGTTTTTAAAAATCAATCCTGCTGACAATGTAGCCGTAGCTATTGTCAACCTGCCTGCAGGAGAAAGTCTTTCAGTGGACGGTATCGACATCACCCTAAACGAAGATGTGCCCGCCGGACATAAATTTGCTTTGAAAGACTTCGCCGAAGGAGAAGATATCATCAAATACGGTTATCCTATCGGCCATACCAAAATGGCAAAAAGGCAAGGTGACTGGATGAATGAAAATAACATAAAAACCAACCTTGCAGGACTGTTGGAATATACCTACAATCCGATACAGGTATCACTCGATATTGCTCGAAAAGATCTCACTTTCAAGGGGTATCGCCGTAAAAACGGAGATGTCGGTATACGTAATGAGATATGGATTATCCCCACTGTAGGTTGCGTAAACGGTATTATCAATCAATTAGCCGAAGGATTACGCCGTGAAACACAAGGTAAAGGCGTAGATGCGATTGTCGCCTTCCCTCACAATTATGGTTGTTCACAGCTGGGCGACGACCACGAAAACACGAAAAAAATTCTTCGTGACATGGTGCTTCATCCCAATGCGGGTGCCGTATTAGTCGTTGGATTGGGATGCGAAAACAACCAACCGGATGTATTCCGCGAATTCTTGGGTGATTACGATCAAGATCGTGTAAAGTTCATGGTTACCCAGAAAGTAGGTGATGAATATGAAGAAGGAATGGATATGCTTCGTGAATTATATGCTAAAGCAGTGAAAGACGAGCGCACCGAAGTTCCCCTGTCCGAACTGCGCGTAGGATTAAAATGTGGAGGTTCTGACGGTTTCTCCGGTATTACGGCAAATCCGTTATTGGGTATGTTCTCCGACTTCCTCATAGCACAAGGCGGAACCAGCGTGTTGACGGAAGTGCCGGAAATGTTTGGTGCAGAAACAATCCTAATGAATCGCTGCCGTAACAAAGAGTTGTTCGAACAGACTGTCAAGTTGATCAATGATTTCAAAGAATACTTCCTGTCTCATGGTGAACCTGTAGGTGAAAACCCGTCACCGGGAAATAAAGCCGGCGGTATTTCCACTTTAGAGGACAAAGCTTTGGGATGTACACAAAAATGTGGAAAAAGCTATGTAGAAGGTGTATTGTCCTATGGAGAACGTTTACAGGTCAAAGGACTTAACTTGTTATCGGCCCCCGGAAATGACTTGGTAGCTGCTACTGCATTGGCCTCTTGCGGATGCCATATGGTATTATTTACCACCGGACGTGGAACTCCTTTCGGTACTTATGTCCCCACAATGAAGATATCTACCAATTCAACTCTGGCAAAAAACAAGCCGGGATGGATCGATTTCAATGCCGGTGTGATTGTTGAAAATGAACCGATGGAAAAAACATGTGAACGTTTCATCGATTACATCATTAAAGTGGCAAGCGGAGAATTCGTTAACAACGAAAAGAAAGGATATCGTGAAATTGCTATATTCAAGACAGGAGTAACGCTGTAAAAAAGAAGCTAAAAGTTAGAAGTCAGGAGCCGGTAGTCAAAATCAGAAGCATGTAGCACGCAGACATAAACATGCTGAGTTGATTTTAGCTATCGGCTACTATTTTTTTATATTGATCACTTAGCGTCCGCCAACCACTAACTACTAACTACTATCTGCTAACTACTATCTGCTAACTTCTATCTTCTTATTATTATCTTTGCACTCCAAATACAAGTACAATTCAAAGAATGAACGAAGAAAAGAATATAAAAAGAGCATCCGGCTGGTGGGCACTTAGTCCTCTACTTGTTTTTCTATGCCTATACTTGGCTACTTCAATTATCGTCAACGATTTTTATAAAGTACCCATCACTGTCGCATTCTTAGTATCCTCATGCTACGCTATCGCTATAACAAAAGGACTAAAGCTGGATCAACGAATATACCAGTTCTCCGTTGGCGCTTCAAACAAAAACATCATGCTCATGGTTTGGATCTTTATTCTTGCCGGAGCTTTTGCCCAAAGCGCCAAACAAATGGGTGCCATCAATGCAACAGTAAACCTCACTCTACATATACTTCCGGACAACCTACTTTTAGCAGGTATCTTTATAGCTTCCTGCTTCATTTCGCTCTCTATCGGTACCAGTGTAGGAACAATCGTAGCTCTTACTCCGGTCGCTACCGGATTGGCACAAAGAACAGGAATAGATATCCCTTTCATGGTAGCCATCGTAGTAGGCGGTTCTTTCTTTGGCGATAACCTGTCATTCATCTCCGACACCACCATCGCCTCTACCAAAACACAAGGTTGTGTAATGCGCGACAAGTTCCGGGTAAACTCCATGATCGTAGTCCCAGCCGCACTCATTGTACTGGGCATTTATATCTTTCAAGGATTATCAGTCATTGCTCCGGCACAAACACAGGAAATCGAATGGCTTAAGGTCATACCCTATCTCGTTGTATTGGGAACAGCCATCGCCGGTATCAATGTAATGATCGTCCTTCTTCTCGGTATCATCAGTACAGCTATTATCGGAATTCCCACGGGCAGTTTCAGTATATTCGAATGGTTTGGCGCAATGGGTAGTGGCATCACCGGAATGGGCGAACTTATCATCATCACCCTATTGGCAGGAGGCATGCTTGAAACAATCCGCTATAACGGAGGAATCGATTTCATTATTGAAAAGCTCACACGTCATGTCAATGGTAAACGTGGTGCCGAACTAAGTATTGCCGCCTTGGTAAGTATCGCCAACCTTTGCACAGCCAACAACACCATCGCCATTATCACTACCGGCCCGATTGCTAAAGACATTGCCGGAAAATTTAATCTCGACCGCCGAAAAGTAGCCAGTATTCTCGACACCTTCTCCTGCTTTATACAAGGTATCATTCCTTACGGAGCGCAACTTCTTATGGCAGCCGGATTAGCCAATATCTCTCCCATCAGTATCGTTGGAAATTTGTATTATCCTTTTACGATGGGCACATTTGCATTATTAGCCATTCTTTTCCGCTATCCACGCCGGTATTCATAAAAACAGAAAATGCCATCATACTGCGATTTCGATTTTAGAAACAGAACCACTGCCTTGTTTCTTTAATCGAAAAACCTCGTTTATATCCATAGCAAAAATCAAAATTCGCATCAGAAATTCATTCATAACTTTTAGATTTATAGCACTTTATTACAAATTCCAAGTTCACTGATTTAAAAATATTATCTATCTTTGTGCCCTCCAAACAACAGTAATAGAAAAATATGCTAAATCATAATTCCGACAAGTTCACCCGACTAACTTCCATGGCGCAGATTGGTTGGTTTGAAGTTAATTTAAAAACCCAACAATACACTTTATCAGAATTTGTTACGGATCTTCTATGTCTCGAAAAGAAGACAGTCGGTTTTAATGATTTGTATCATCTGGTTCACGAAGATTATCGCGAACATTTAAAAGAAGAATTTAAAGTCCTTCACAGCCAACGCATATTCGAACAGATTTTCCCTATCCACACAAAATATGGAATGAATTGGGTACAACTGAAAATGGAATCCGATTCAGATATCGGCCAGGCAAATATCCACTGGTTCGGTTATATCAGATGCCTCGATGATATTGAAAGCACTGAAAAAGGATTGGGTAATAAAGAAGAACTAAATAAATTACTTTATCGCCAAATAAGTATATCACATTCTCTATTGTCATTTCTGCAAACAGACGATATTTCCGATACAATCCGGGAAATTCTGAAAGATATATTGATACAATTCAATGGAGACCGGACTTACATATTTGAAATATTCCCGGAAGAAAAGATTCAAAACTGCATTTATGAAATAACAGCAGAAAATGTATCTGAAGAACAGGAGTCACTCCAAAATATTCTGTTCGATGAATCCTCGTGGTGGAACGAGCAGATATCCGGTCAGAAAGCCATTATTTTAAATACACTCGATGCCATGCCTCCGGAAGCAAGATATCACAGAGAAATTTTAGAACGCCAAGATATAAAATCTCTCATGGTTGTCCCATTGCTATCCAAGAAAAGGGTATGGGGATATATGGGTATAGACATCATTAAGCAATGTCGTAATTGGAGCAATGCCGATTATCAATGGTTCACTTCATTGGCAAATATCATCAGCATTTGTATTGAATTATATAAATCCGAGCAAAAAGCCATAGAAGAACAGCAAATATTACAGCATAAAGAAGAGGTGCTCAATAACATTTTCCAAAACTTACCGGCCGGCATCGAATTATACGATAAGGACGGTTATCTGACAGAAATCAACGATAAAGAACTCGAGATGTTCGGTATCGGGAACAGAGAAGACGTATTAGGAGTAAACCTGTTTTCCAACCCTAACATACCGGACAATATTAAAGACAACCTCAGAAGACAGGAAGATGCTTTTTTCAACACAAACTATAACTTTTCCGCCATAAACGATTATTATCCTTCTCTGAAAAAAGATACCATCAATATAGTGACCAAAGCTACGGCATTGCGTGACTCTAAAAACAATTTCACAAACTACTTACTCATCAATGTAGATACCACAGAGGCTGCATCCGCCCGTTCGAAGATAAAAGAATTCGAAACCCTGTTCGCCCTTATAGGCGATTATGCAAAAGTCGGGTACGCCGTATTCGATGCCTTAAGCCGTGATGGTTATGCCCTTAGTAGCTGGTATGATAATATCGGTGAAAAAGATGGAATTCCCCTCCCCGAAGTTATAGGCGTTTATCGGAATGTGCATCCCGATGACCGGGCAGTTTTAAAGGAGTTTGTAGGTAATGTCAAACAAGGACAAGCTACCTGCCTGCGTAAAGACATACGTATCAAAAGAGCATCCGGTAACTATTCCTGGACCAGCGTCAATGTACTTGTAAGAGATTTCCGCCCTCAGGACGGAATCATTGAAATGGTCTGTGTCAACTATGATATCACTCCACTGAAACAAACGGAACAAAAACTTATCATTGCCCGGGATAAGGCCGAACAGTTAGACCGGTTAAAATCAGCTTTCTTAGCTAACATGAGTCATGAAATCCGTACTCCCCTCAATTCGATTGTCGGTTTCTCGACTTTACTGACCGAAACGGATGATTTAGAAGAACGCGCAGAATATATCAGCATCATACAAAGGAATAACGAACTATTGTTACAACTGATTTCAGATATATTGGATCTTTCCAAAATTGAAGCCGGTACATTCGATTTTGTAAAAGAGAGATTTGAGATTGAACAAGCCTGCCAAGAGATTGTACAAGAGCTCAAAGCAAAACCCCAAAAAGGAGTAACACTTCTTTTCGAATCGCATGCTTCACCCTGCCATATATATAGTGACAAGAACCGATTTACTCAAGTCCTCACAAACTTCATCAATAATGCCATCAAATTTACCTCACAAGGCAACATCACCGTAGGTTATGAAATAACATCCGACAATGCAATAAAAATCTATGTACATGATACCGGGTTAGGAGTTCCCAAAGAAAAGCTCGACAATATATTCGACCGTTTTGTGAAGTTAAACACCTTTGCTCAAGGTACCGGAATCGGATTATCGATCTGCAAAAGCATCATTACACAAATGGGAGGTGAAATAGGAGTCGAATCGGTCGTGAATGAAGGTTCGTGCTTTTGGTTCACACTTCCCTTGCAACAAGGGAAGTGAACTTTGAAAATTAATTGATTCATTTCCAAAATGTTAATTTCATCATAAGATATATATTTAAGTAAAACATTTCCTATCTTTATTCAGCTAAACATTCTTTTCTTATATTTAAATCAATACTTTTAATGAAAAAATGCGTCATTATAATCCTTACCTTTTTATATATAATACAAGGAACTGCAAAAGATACCCGAGAAATAATCATACGTGGTGACAGTGCTTTCCCACCTTATGAATTTATAAACGACAAAGGAGAACCGGATGGTTTTAATATTGATCTAACCCGTGCCATTATGGACGAATTGAAGCTACCCTACGACCTGCAACTGGAAGATTGGTCGGATATACTTCAGCAATTCGAAAAAGGAGAAATCGATCTGATTACCGGCATGGCAAAGTTCGAATCTCCTCAAAACGGCCCGTCCAAACTGAGCAAAGCCCACAGCTATATAAACTACAAATTCGTCTGCCGGAAAGATGCCCTTATCCAACATACAAAGGATTTATCACACAAAAACGTTATCGTACAAAGGTATGCCCTACCTCATAAAAAGTTAAAAGACATGGGATATGATTCCCATCTTATTCCGGTTGACAATATGATGGAAGGATTGAATATGCTATCCGAAGGTAAAGGTGATATGGCAATATGCCTTGACAACATGGCGCAATACATAATTTACAAAGACGGACTAACCAATCTTAGTATTATAGATTCCGAATGGCCATTACAAGAATATTGCTTTGTAGGTAGTGACACCCAATTATTAGAACAAATAAACTCAGCCCTTCTGAAATTGAAGAAAAACGGAGTATATGACCGGATACATGTGAAATGGTTGGGAGAAAAGCCGACATTCAGTATTCCTACATGGTTATATTTCCTTTTGGGGGCTCTATTACTCACCGCACTATTGCTATCCATCTTCGTCACAATCTATAAAAAAAGAGCCCAAAAGGGAGAAATTCTACTTAAAGAAGAAAATGAAAAACTCAATGCTTTATTACTCGAAAACAAAAATTTTCTAAACCGATATCAGACAGTATTCAATACTACTCTGGTGGGACTAAGCTACTATGATAAAAAAGGTATATTGGTAAGCGTCAATGATGAGATGGCCAGATTATTTCAAATGGATAACAAAAACAAATTGCTGAAAGAACAACTATCCATATATGCGAACCCTGTTTTGCGAAAGCACGGTATTATAGACGAGCAAAACCAAATTCACGAATTTCATGGTATATTAAAATACGACATGCGTAAAGAGCAATGTCCGCAATACTTCGCCCGCTTTACCCCTTTCGATCAGATATTCTACTTCAAAATGGATGTTACACCCATAAAAGACCAGGAAGGAGAGCTTATCGGTATTTTAATTACAGCCATAGACCGGACGGCCGAGGAAAAACATGAACGGCAAATGGCCGAACAAGAAGCAAAACTCAATATGGCAATGAATGCAGGCAATGTCACTGCATGGATTTACGAACTGCACACACAAGAGTTCATGTTACGCGGCAATATGCGCACTGAAAAAGGACTCAATATGGAGAAGTATTTAGGCATGCTCCATCCGGACGATCGCATAATACAAAAAGAGCTATTCGATACAATCTTACATGGACAAAAAGAATCAGCGGAAACCGTATTCCGTTATATGCACGAAGACGGCACTTATCACTACTACGATAGTCGTATGATATCCAAAAAAGAAGAAGACACTGTGACAGCCATATTGGGAACCCAGAAAGATATAACACAAGAAGTACTTAACAACAAAATTCTGAATGACACGATTGAAAAACTCCGTTTCGCCATTCAGACGGCAGGTATGGCCATGTGGGAATATAATTGTGACACACAACTGTTCACCACATATAATGAACCGGTAGCAGATTACAAGGACGGTGCAGTAATCTCCATGAGCACTTACGACTGTTATTCACAAAAAGACGACGAAAATCTGGAACTAATTGAAAAAGCAGCGGGTATCGTAAAAGACAGGAAGGATGAATCTTACAACTTCATTGTAAAAATGAAGACCAAATACGATTCGGATTGGCAGTATTGTACAGTACGCGGTGTCCCTATGGAGAAAGATAAAAATGGAACGGTCATAAAGTATCTGGGTGTCAGATTAAATATCACCGAACAAATCAATTATCAGAAATTTTTGGAACGGGAAAAAGAAACCGCCCAACAAGCCGATAAGCTGAAATCTGCATTTTTAGCAAATATGAGCCATGAAATCCGTACTCCGTTGAATGCCATCGTAGGCTTCTCCGAACTGCTTCAAACCACAGAAGACGTTAATATGCGAAAGGAGTTTATGAATATCATCAACAATAACAACGAACTGCTGTTAAGGCTTATCGGTGATATTCTGGACCTGTCGAAGATAGAATCGGGACTTATGGAATTAAAGTTGGAATCTTTCGATTTGGCAGATGCATACAAAGAAACCTTTATGGCTCTGAAGCAACGATGTACTAATCCCGAAGTAGAGTTTATCGGCCATAATCCCTACAAGAGTTGCTTGGTAAAACTGGATAAAAACCGTCTGGTGCAGGTAGGAACGAATTTTATCACCAACGCTATAAAACACACTGACAGAGGTCGCATCACTATGGGATACAGTTACATTGACGGAGGCATAAAATTATATGTAGAAGATACCGGACATGGTATACCGAAAGAAAAACAGCACAAGCTATTCCAACGTTTTGCCAAGCTCGACGACTTCACGCAAGGTACCGGTTTAGGATTAGCCATTTGTAAAGCAATCACTGATGCACAAGGTGGTAAGATCGGTATGGAAAGTGACGAAGGAAAAGGAAGTAAGTTTTGGGCCTGGTTTCCTTGTGAAGCAGAAATTGAGAGATATGAGGAAACGGAAGAAATTGCAGAGGATATCCTAAGAATGGGGCATAATCCGACTCTTAGCACTTCACAGGAGTCTTGTACCAATGATGTTCAGAAGAAATCCATATTAGTAGCCGAAGATATCGACAGTAATTATATGCTGGTAAAAGCCCTCCTTAAAACATCTGAATTAACCCGTGCCTATACAGGTAAAGAAGCGGTGGAACTTGCATCAAGCCATCATTATGATGCCATTCTGATGGATATGAAGATGCCGGTTATGGGTGGTTTGGAAGCTACCCGGGAAATACGGAAATTCGATACGGAAACTCCTATCATCGCCGTTACTGCCAACGCTTTCGAGTTCGACAGAGAAGAAGCCATGAGGGCAGGATGCAATACGTTCATAACGAAACCCCTCAACAAAAAAGAATTGAAAGAAGTATTAGGTGACTAAGAGTCTGTTTAAATTTTGCTCAGTATTATTCTTAAGAGAAAAAATTAAACAGTCTCTAAGAATTAAGTGATTTTATTTTATGTAAATGGAAATATCTCTTCATAAACAGAATATAAATAACGCTTAAAAGCAGTATAGCTCCCCCCATGTACCAATAGCCATTATTTTGATAGTCATTATTCTGAAATAAAAGATAGCCTATTATCACCAATGCCTGTACCAGCATATATACAGATGAAACCACCATATGAGGGATCTTCAGTTCATTCGCCATAATCTGATACAGATGTTTCCGGTGTGGCAAACCGATATTCTCGTGAAGCATCAGGCGATGGATTATCGTCAGTACACTATCCACACCGTATACGGCCAACAGGATAATCCAACTGAAATCCTCCGTCCGGATAACTAACTTGCCGATAAAGAACAGCAGAACGAATGCAATGCAGACAGAACCGACATCACCGGCAAAACACTTGGCACGTTTCCGGAAATTGAAGAAGTTGAAAACAAAGACACTGCAAAGCACCGTCAGAATAAAATCCTGTTCTACGAAAGAAACGACCGCCTCATTGATATAAGCAAGGGCTACGAGAACAACCAATGAATATCCGCCGGTGATGCCATTGATGCCATCCATGAAATTGTAAGCATTGATGATACCCGTACAAACGATCAATGCCACAAAAAGCGTCCACCAGGGGAGTGAAAACAACCCCCATTGATAAAACATCAAAGCCATGGCGGAGAAATGAAACACCAGTCGGAGTACCTGTGAAGTGGAACGGATGTCGTCCACAAAACTGATAAAGGTGATCAATGTCAAGGCAAGCATGAACCAGGGGTATTCAAAATGGCTCGTCAGAAAATAAGCCAATACACCAAAATAAAAGATGATCCCTCCACCACGCAAAGTAATGCGGGTGTGAGAACTACGTTCATTCGGCTTGTCGATGATATTACATTTATCAGCGATGCGGAAATAAAAAAGTTCTGCAAGGAAGAGCAGAACTAAGATGATTAGATAATACACAGTCTTATATATTTAAAAAGTATCTTCGATCATGGAAATAATAAAAGAGCCAATCATCTGATTATAAACGGATAATCTTGACCCGATCACAAATCACTCAAACGATTGTATGGTCTTTATCAAGCCCTCTTTGGCAGTCACCGGCATTTTTTCAATGCCCAATGCGTTCTTTATTTTGGCATTACTAACCACATAATTCTCCGTCAGCTTCCGAAGACGCTCCTTGTTTAAAGGCAGATGCAGTAGGCTTCCAAGCCCGGCGAAACCTTCCATCAAACTTTTATTTATTTTCCAGATATGCGGTTGCTTGCCCATAGCCTCACAAATGGTAGCAATCAATTCATTCGTAGACATCGCTTCATCGTCTCCCATGTGATAGATACCGCCCGGAACAGCTTTCGTCAGCAATCCTTCTATCACATAACAAAGGTTATCGATCGAAGTAAACGAACGGCGGTTCTCAAAACTGCCCAATGGCCAGGGAATACCTTTCTTCACCACATTATAAAGCAGATTCAGATTTCCCTTATTCCCAGGCCCATGAATCATGCAGGGACGGAGAATATACACTTGCCTATCCAACCCCAAACGACCAGACTGACCAACAGCACCACAAACTTCTCCTGCTCCCTTCTCAATTTTCCCTTCTCCCTTTAATATGTATTCCTCCGCCTTAATTTTACTCTCGCCGTAAGGACCTACCGGAGCAGGAACGACATCCTCCGTCAGTATATCCCCCACCACACTGTCGGCAGCAGCTTTCACTGAACTGAAGAAAATAAATTTCTTGGAAGAGGACTCTAAGAAGAAATCGAATATCTTCCGAGTCAGACCGGTATTGATATCAAAATAGGCTTGAGCCACCGATTCGTTCTTGGTATCGTGAGCTTTACCGGCAAGATGGATGATGGCGTCAAACTGAGGCAAGTGGTACAATGGGAAAGATGTTGGTTCAATATCTTTCCAAGAAAAAGTTTTCACCACACCGTCTTTCACCGGTGTAACAATATCCAAACCGTAAAGGGTGTGCCTGCCTTTCAAAGAAGAAACAAGATTGGAACCTACAAAACCGTGAATACCGGTTATTAATATATTCATAAAAACAATATATTTTACAAGTTATACCATTTTATTGAGAATTTTATTCTAAAGATCTCACTAAATCAACATACTGTTTCGTCACAACTTCTTTTGAATAATATTTTTTAATTATATCAAGTCCATTTTTCCCCATTTCTAATAATTCGCTTTTGCTGACAGATATTAGCCAATTGTACATCTCATCAATTTTCTTATTATAGTCATTTTCTGTAACAAGCTTTGCACAAGCATAATTTTTCAAAAAATTCATAATAGGACTATCAATCCCTGAACATACTAATAGTGGTTTAGCGCAAGACATGATAGTATATACTTTAGACGGAAAACCTTGCATTTCCATTTCCGGATTCATAAATATAAATTGTATATCAGAATACGCTAAAATGTTAGGCATCACCTCTCTGGGCTGATAAGGCAAAATATGAACGTTTTTTAAATCTAACTCTTGTTTCTTACTTTCTATAAAAGCTTTCATTACCCCTTCACCTACCACAAAATACTCTATGGGGATGCTCTTTGTTTTACAAGCCAAAGAAATTAAAGGCTCCCAAGATTGAGCAAATCCAATATTACCCGCATACAACAATTTCAATGAATTTGTTTGAGGAAACCAATCCGGATTAAGTTCAACTGTATTCTTTATTTGTGGATTATAAAGTTCAGTATCCACAAAATTAGGAATAATATGGAGTTTCGATTTATCTTTGAATCTACCAATTATCGTATTGTAAAAGACCTCATCTATTGTTGTTATTGCAGAAGATTGATCATATATATATCATTTTCCGTAGAAGGGTTATAATCAAACCATCCTTTTTCTTTAAAATATCAGGATATATTTCTTGCACATTATAAACGACCTTACATCCTTTCAATTTTGCCAACCAAAGATTTATTAATCCGATTGTTAATGGTGGTGAAGGAGACAATATGACATCTATATTTTTTTGAAAAAGTCCTATGAAAAAAGAAACAATATGCCAATAAATAAATCCTAAGACACGTAATTGCGTATTTTTAAACTTCTTTTGAGGAACATGTATTACTTTCATGCCACAAAGAAAACTTTCCTTGTATATTCACCAGACCTTCCATCTTAATGATTGTTCTGCCAATTGTTCTTCAACTACGTTATAGTGAGGAGTTGTACTTAGCACTATAACATCATAGCCGTTTTTTATAAATTCCAAAGCAATATCTTTATAAAGGTAAGCTGTTGATACTCCATCCGGACTAAAAATCAAGCTATGTATCAATATCTTCTTAGACATATCTCAATATTTTCTCCAAACCATTTTATTAATCACCCCTGTATAGCTTTGAATCAACTTCACCACCTTGGTCGAAACATTCTCATCCATATAGTCGGGAACATCCAAAGCTAAATCGCCATTCCGGTTCATAGCAACGGCAGTATCTACCGCCTGAAGAACCTGTTCCGCAGTGATACCGGCTAAGATGAATACACCTTTATCCAAGGCCTCAGGGCGTTCGGTAGAAGTACGGATACAAACTGCGGGGATAGGCATACCTTTCGAACTGAAAAATGCGCTCTCCTCAGGAAGTGTCCCACTATCTGATACCACACAGAATGCATTCAACTGCAACTGGTTATAATCATGAAAACCTAAAGGTTGGTTTTGAATAACACGTTTATCGAATTTGAAACCTCTTTGTTCGATGTGTTTTTTCGAACGCGGATGACACGAGTAAAGAATCGGCATATCATATTTTTCTGCCATGGCATTCACTGCATTCATCAGATTGAAAAAATTGGTTTCCGTATCAATATTCTCTTCCCTATGGGCAGACAGCAGGATGTATTTTCCCTTTTCCAGTCCGAGCCTTTCGAGAATATCGCTTGATGTAATTGGTTCCAGATTGGCAGAAAGGACTTCCGCCATTGGAGAACCGGTTACATAGGTACGTTCCTTCGCTGTACCTTCATAGTTCAGATAACGTCTGGCATGCTCACTGTAGCACATGTTCAAATCAGAAATATGATCCACGATACGGCGGTTTGTCTCCTCCGGCAGATTCTCGTCAAAGCAACGGTTGCCCGCTTCCATATGAAAAGTAGGAATATGAAGCCTTTTGGCGGAGATCACCGAAAGGCAGGAGTTCGTATCCCCCAATACCATGACGGCATCCGGTTTCAATTCCACCATCAGCTGATAAGATTTGGCCAATACATTACCCATCGTTTCACCCAAGTCCTTACCCACCACATTCAAATAATAATCCGGCTCGCGCAGACCGAGGTCTTCAAAGAAAACCTGATTCAGCGAGTAATCATAATTTTGTCCGGTATGGACCAATATCTGGTCAAAATACAAATCACACTTCTTTATTACTTCCGACAGCCGGATGATCTCCGGCCGTGTACCTATGATGGTCATCAATTTCAACTTACCCATATCCTCTATTTCACTTTATAGTTTTCATTCTTGTCACAAGGCTCAAAATAAGTATCACCATCCGTCGGATCATACCATTCGTTAATCCAAAACTGGGTGTAAAGATCTTCATTACCGATGTTGGTTATATTATGTGTATGCCATACGGGCATATCCACATAGGAAGGTTCCCAGCCGTCCAAATAGAAATCCAACACTTCGTCCGTACCGATCCTGCGAAGCTGGATACGTGCCCTGCCTTTGATGACTGTAAAGCGTTCTATTTTGCGGGTATGGTAATGGTTGCCACGGGTAATGCCGGGAACGGTAGTGGAAAAAGAAACCTGACCGCCAATGCCTAACTTTACAGTCTCTACAAACAACCCGCGTGGATCTTCGTGTTTCACTAATTTACGGGGGTAAAGGGAAGGGAAATCCAGATAACTGCAAAAAGTATTAAAAAGGTTCACCTCATTCCTGTCTTTCAACACCGGGATAAAACCCTGATCGAAATACAGTGCTTTATAACCATTCAGCAAATCCAAAACTCCTGTTACTTTTTCCTCGAAGTCATAAGGAACTTCGTCACGTTCAATGACAGGAGTATCCGAATGATATACAGCCTGTATTTTCCCGATGATGTGCTTACATAAGTTGCCTACATAGACCAGTTTCACATTTCCATCCTGTAATACCCTTGGTTGTTCGCCGTGCGTCAGCTTATGGCAGAAAGTAGCAATAAAGGAGTTGTAATTAGGGCGTCCGAAAGGGCCGTAAACATTGGGAACAACCATACCGGTAAAAGAGGCTCCGTTACGTCCGGCCCATTTTTCCAGCAGTTCGCGCCCCTCCCGTTTCGATCTGCCATATTCGTTATCACGTTCTTCCTGGGTAGAAGAGGAAAACAGTACATGAGGAGTTACCTTTTCGGTTTCCATGGCGGAGATCAACTGTTTCACCAAGCGGAGATTCGTATCATAGATCACCTGTGGTTCAGGATGACGATTCATTGCAGCTAAATGTACTATCACATCACACTGCCTTACAAAAGTGCGCAGACGGGTATCACTTTCAAAGAAAGAATCTTCAAAAGGGATACGCACGACGCTATCAGGGAGCAAGCCGAGTTCGTTGTAGAGATGACTCCCCACAAAACCCGGTTGGCCCGTTATGCCAACGTGTATCATGTAGAAATTAAAAAATTAGAGAGAAAAAGAGATGAAAAAGATTTTTTAGTCAAAATTAAGAATATAAATCCTTGAATTTCTCATCCAAATCGGATAATAAATCCGAATGGTTCATAAACTCTGTTTTACAAATTAAAAGATAAGAGCTTTTTTTAATATGAAAAAAATGTTCGAAGGAATCTTCCGTAAAATAAATCGCCATAAATCGTCTATAGACTCTGAAACGTTTTGTACTGACATCAGATTCATCCTGCATATTAGCACCAATAAAACCAAACGATGCGCGTGGATTTATGTGACTGATTTCCTGCATAATTGCAACACAAGTATTTATTACTGGACGGGCTTCGTTCAATCCAGTCATCAAGCTATATTTTGCCGGGCTATTTCGATGAGCTTTCAAATGAAATTTTATGGCATAAAAATCACGTTGATAGACCTCCACCCAAACCCAATACCATTGATGAGATTTTGAAGATTTAAAAGTGTATAGTAATTTATATTTTAAGAAAGTGTTTATTGGATTAATCTCGTCAACCCTTTACACAAAATGATAAGGATAATGGAATATTTCCATTATCTTACATCAGATAAGGGTATACATCGATGCGTAGACGTTTTAACTCTTCATCCAGAACTTTGACAAAGCCTGTTCCCGATAACAACTTTTCCTTTTCTTCTTTAGAAAAAGAACCTGCTATTTCGTCCAGATTCACAACATTTCCTTTCAGTACTCTGCTGTTTTTTACTTTTTTCTTCAAATTCCCCATATCAATTACTTTTTGTATTACAAAGTTACAAACACTTTATGGATAAACAATCTTTTCTGCATTTTTCTTTTCCGCCTATTATTAATATTTTAGAAATCAATTACAAATTCAAATCTTCCCGGATAAAATCCAGGTTCTGCAAAAGCCGTTTCATCCCCCCTATATCCAGCCGATGTGTATTATGGGAATGGTAATCTTCTATTTTAGAAACTTCCTCATTGCCCTCTACAAAAAACTTGTCATAGTTCAAATCACGCGTATCACAGGGAATGCGATAATAATCACCCATATCCACCGCCTTTGCCATCTCTTCACGGGTGACAAGCGTCTCATACAGTTTCTCTCCATGACGCGTACCGATTACTTTCACCTCCGTATTGCTATGATAAAGTTCTTTCAGGGCATTTGCCAATACATTTAGGGTCGCTGCCGGAGCTTTCTGGACAAACAAATCTCCATTCTTCCCGTGTTGGAAAGCATAGATTACCAAATCCACCGCATCATTTAGTGTCATCATAAAACGCGTCATGTTAGGATCGGTGATGGTAATAGGTTTTCCGGTTTTCATCTGTTCCACCCATAAGGGAATTACAGAGCCACGACTCGCCATTACATTGCCATAACGGGTACAGCAAATGGTGGTAGTAGCATCCTCCCCTAATGCACGTCCTTTCGCGATGGCAACCTTTTCCATCATCGCCTTGCTGATACCCATGGCATTGATTGGATAAGCGGCTTTATCCGTTGAAAGGACTACCACGTTCTTTACACCATGGGCAATTGCCGATTCAAGTACATTGTCTGTTCCTATGACATTTGTTTGGACGGCCTGCAAGGGAAAAAACTCACAAGAGGGAACTTGTTTCAAAGCGGCGGCGGCAAAGACATAATCAACACCTTTCATGGCACCGTCCACCGACTGGCGGTCACGAACATTGCCAATGTAGAACTTTACTTTAGGATTCTGCAACTGATGACGCATGTCATCCTGTTTCTTTTCATCCCGAGAGAAAATACGGATTTCTTTGATATCAGAATCAAGAAAACGACGTAAGACGGCATTACCGAAAGAACCGGTACCACCGGTAATCAATAAAATCTTATCTTTAAAAAGTGACATATTATATTTTTATTCAACATGAGTATATACAAACACAAACTATATTAAAATAAACACATAGCGAAAAAGTAAATTTGGGTAAAACGTAGCGAATTAGCT
>OGGZ01000172.1_pt1 | contig 77300 bp, 84 predicted proteins | sample 1571371 | NCBI WGS metagenome assembly OGGZ01 (sample SAMEA2582025, study PRJEB24529) | metagenome | biome: Human gut stool | place: China | collected 2011
CTTTGTTCGTTCATTGTTTAATTTACAAGATACACGCCCCGCACTCGCGGAACAGTTGGTATTTTACCACAAGCAGTTTCGTTTGTCAAGAAGTTTTTTCGACATTCTTCACATTTTTTGAAACCGTTTGTCGTTTGCCGTCTTTGCAGGCGACTTGTTTAGGATACCACATCGAGCTCGCTTTGTCAAGAACTTTTTTTCGAATTCTCAACTTTTTTCGTTCGTCCGTGTTCCCGCCGCGGCTCTCGCCGACAGCTTTGTTAGAATACCACCCCATTCCCCATTTGTCAACACCTTTTTCCCGTATTTTTCAACTTTTTTATCCCTGTCAGAAGGTGGGGTTATGAATCCGCTATTGCATCCTTGCCGCAGTTATGATATACTCCCTATTACCATATAATAACAGGAGCAACGACATGAAATACCCCTATCTGCTGCTGGACGCAGACAACACATTGTTTGATTTTGACGCGGGAAACCGGCACGCTTTTCATGAGGTGTGCGCCCGATATGACATCCCGGACACGGAGGAGAGCTTTCAGTGCTATGAGCGATGCAACAACGCCATGTGGGCGGCCTTTGACCGGGGCGAGTGCACCAAGGACTTTCTGGTGGTGGAGCGGTTCCGGCGGTTTCTGAAGGAAATGGGCCTGGATCGGGATGCGGCCCGGTGCAACGAACTGCACCTGCAGGTGCTGGGACAGAACACCCTGCTGCTGCCCCACGCCTTGGAGGTCTGCCGGGGCCTGTCCCGGGAGCACCGGCTGTACATCGTCACCAACGCCGTGGCGGCGGTGCAGCGGTCCCGGCTGGCGGGCAGCGCCATCGCGCCCTATATCACCGGGGCCTTTATTTCGGAGGAAGCCGGGTCCAGCAAGCCCAGCGCCGCATACTTCGACTACGTTTTTTCCCGCATTGACGGCATCACCCGGGAGAACTGCCTGCTGGTGGGAGACTCCCTGTCCAGCGACATCCGGGGAGCCAATAACTACGGCCTCCCCTGCTGCTGGTACAATCCCAAGGGGACGGCCCGGCCGGAGGACCTGCGGATCGACTACGAGATCCGGGATCTGCGGCAGCTATACGACCTGGTGTGAAAGACTTTATAAGGAGTGATTCAGATGCATCCGAACTTTTCCCAGCTGACGCCCCGGTGGTTCAAGCGGGCCTTCGTGTATACCGGGAACATCGACGACTTCCGCTATCGCTTTGAAATGGACAAGGACAACGGCCTTCTGCACACGGCGGTCTACACCGTGTACTGCTTCGAGGTGGCCAAGGACGTGCAGCAGCAGGACTTCCCCTGGGACGACCAGGGCGTGGAGCAGCTGAAGGCCTGGCTGCAGGAGCGGTATGACCACTATACCCGGGAGGGCAGCCTGTAAGACAAAAAAATTTCCTCTGCAAGCATGCAGAGGAAATTTTTTATTTCTTATCCCAGGCCTTCAGGTCCTTCAGCTCGTTATACAGCCGCAGATAGCTGGCGTGGCGGCTGCGAGGGATCTTCCCTTGATGGACAGCCTCCAGCACGGCGCAGCCCTTCTCCTTGGTGTGGCTGCACCCCACAAAGCGGCAGCCGCCTACATAAGGGGCAAACTCCGGGAAGGTCTCCGGCAGGTGCTCCTTCAGCTCCAGGTCCAGCTCCTGGGTATCAAAGGACGCAAAGCCCGGGGTGTCGATGACATAGGTGTCCTGCCCCAGGGAGAACAGCTCCACATGGCGGGTGGTGTGCCGTCCCCGGCCCAAGGCCTTGCTGACCTCCCCCACCGCCAGGGAAAAACGGGGGTCCAGGGCGTTGAGAATGCTGGACTTCCCCACGCCGGAGTTGCCGGTGAAGGCGCTGAGCTTTCCGGCCAGCTCCCGGCGCAGCTCGTCGATCCCCTGGCCGGTGACGGCACTGACCCGCAGCACCCGGATGGCGGAGCCGCTGTATATCCCGTACAGCTCCTCCGCCGGGTCCAGGTCGCACTTATTCAGGCACAGCAGCACCCGGCAGTCCTTCAGGGCGGCAATGGCGCTGATGCGGTCGATGAGATACGGGTCCGTCACCGGCAGGGCGGCGGAGGCAATGATCACCAGCTGGTCGATGTTGGCCGCCGCCGGGCGGTCGAAGGCGTTGCGGCGGGGCTCCACCGCCTCCACAAAGCCCTCGCCGCCGCCCAGCTCCCGGACCTGGACCCAGTCCCCCACCAGGGGGGACAGCCCCTCCCGGCGGAACTTGCCCCGGGCCCGGCATTGCAGGGTCTCCGCCCCGGTGTTCACATAGTAAAACCCGCTGAGGGCCTTTTCAATGCGTCCCCGGATCAAAACGTGATCTCCTGGGCCACGGCCTCGGTTCCGTTGATATACAGCTTGATGGTGGAGGTGGAACCGGCGCTGCCGTGGAAGGTGTAGGTAAAGGAGGCGGTGCCGCCGTCCACATAGGTGGAGTGGATGATGCTGCCGTCCTGCATGACCTCGATCTTCATATTGCTGTCGCTGTGGTACTGCTCGGGGATGTCGAACACCACCACCCGCTCAGCGGAGCTGGCGCCCTTGCTGACGGTGAACACGATCTCCGTGCCGGACTGCACCTCGGTGCCCTGCTGGATGCTCTGGCCGATGACGGTGCCCTCGGGCTTATCGCTGAACTCATACTGATGCTCGCCCACGGTCAGGCCCAGGGCCTCCGCCTGCTGGGCTGCGTCGTCAATGTGCATGGTCACGAAATTGGGCACGGTGAGGGGCTTGGTCTCCGGCCCCTTGCTGACGGTCAGCACCACGGTGTCGCCCTTGTTCAGAGGCTCACCGGCGGCGGGAGAGCTCTGCATCACCTGGCCCTCCGGCACGTCGGGGGAATAGGCCTCCGCCCGCTGGACATCCAGGTCCAGATGCAGGTTGCCCAGCTCCGTCTTGGCCATCAGGAACTCCTTGCCCACCACGGTGGGCATCAACGTTCCATCCTCCTCCGCGCAGAGGTAGACCTTGATGACCAGATTGTTCTTGCGGCTGCGGCCGCCGGCAGGGTCCTGCTCCACGATCTGGCCGGGCTCGTATTTGTCGCTGGGCTTGGTGCCCACCACCTCGATGCGGAAAATATCCTTAATCTCCGGCATGGCCTCGGCCTCCTCCAGGGTCTTGCCCAAAAGGTCCGGCACCTGGTGAGAGGCGGTGCCATTGCCTGCGTTGAAGCCGCCGGCCACCAGCTTGAACACCACAAAAATCAGCACCAACGCCAGGGCAAACCCGCCGATGACCAGGCCCACCACCTTGCGGCTTTGCTTTTTCTCCTCCTCATCCTGGGCCACGGTGCTGTTGGCCTTGCTCACCGCTGCCACCTGGTTGGTGGGCAGAGGTTGGGTAGGCTCCTGGCACACCACGGCGGCCTTCAGATCCTCCCGGATATAGTCCATATCCACGGCAGGGTCCTTGCGGAACTTCTCCAGATCGTCCAGCATGGCGTCAGCGGTCTGATAACGCTTGGAGATGTCCGGGCACATGGCCTTCATGCAGATCAGCTCCAGGGCCTCGGGGATATCCGGGTTCAGCTCCCTGGGGGCCTTGGGAACAGCGCTCAGATGCTGGATAGCCACGGACACGGCGGAGTCACCCTGGAAGGGCAGTTTGCCGGTGAGCATCTCGTACAGCACCACACCGGCGGAATAGATGTCGGACCGGGCGTCCACCCGGTCGCCCCGGGCCTGCTCCGGCGAGATATAGTGCACGGAGCCCAGGGTCTCCTGGGTCAGGGTCTGCCCCTGGTCTGCCAGACATGCGATGCCGAAATCGGCCACTCGGACGCTTCCATCCCGCAGGACCATGATGTTCTGGGGCTTGATGTCCCGATGGATCACGCCCCGGCTGTGGGCATGGCTCAGGCCCCACATGATCTGGGTGATGAAGTGCAGCGCCTCCCGCCAGTCCATCTGGCCCCGGCGCTCCATATACTGCTTCAGGGTCACGCCGTCGATCAGCTCCATGACGATGTAGTCCACGTCATCGCTGCACGACACGTCGTAAACCGACACGATGTTGGGGTGGGACAGCTGGGCCACGGCCCGGGACTCATCCATGAACCGGCGGCGGAAGTCGGCGTTCTGGGCCAGGTCGCTGTGCAGGATCTTCACCGCTACCAGCCGGTCCAGCCGGTGACATTTGGCCTTGTAGACGTTGGCCATGCCTCCCCTGCCGATCAGCTCCAGTATTTCGTAGCGATTATCCAGCATTTTACCAATGTAAGGATCCATATCGTCAATTCCTCCTTCAGTCGTTCATCAGCAGGATGGCCGTCACGTTATCCGGCGCGCCCCGCTGCTTGGAAATGGCCATCAGCCGCTGCAAGCAGTCCTCCGGCTGTCCGTTATGCAGAATTTCAAACATAATTTCCTGGTCCGTGACGGTGTTCACCAGGCCGTCGGAGCACAGCAGCAGGAAATCCCCGGGCTTCCACTGCAGGGGGAAGCCGTCTGCCTCCACGGCGGGGTCCGGGCCCAGGGCCCGGGTGATCAGGTTGCGGCGGGGGTGGCTGCGGGCCTGGCCCGGGGTCAGGTCGCCCTTTTCCACCATGTCCTCCACCAGGGAGTGGTCCCGGCTGATCTGGCGCAGGCCATCGGCTCCGGCCAGATAGGCCCGGCTGTCGCCTACATTGCTGATGAGGACCTTATCTCCCTTCACCAGGGCGGACACCAGGGTGGTGCCCATGCTTTTCAGCTCCGGATGACCGGCGGCCCGCTGGCGTATGGCAGCGTTGGCCGCCCTGACGGCCTCCTGCACCGCCCGGTCCGTGTGGCCGGAGTGCCCCGTCTCCGTCAGGGTGCGGATGAAGGTCTCCACCGCCACGGTGCTGGCGATGCTGCCCCCGGCCACGCCGCCCATGCCGTCGCACACCACGGCCACCGCATAGCCGCCGGGCAGCTGGGCAAAGCCGAAGGCGTCCTGATTTTCATGGCGTATCAGGCCGGTGTCGGTGATCTCCCAATGCTTCATTCAGGGTCCTCCCCCTTTCTCTCCTCCATGGCGCGGCGGCGCAGCTGGCCGCAGGAGGCGTCGATATCCCCGCCCAGACTCCGCCGCACGGTGGCGGTGACGCCGTGGGACTCCAGCCGCTTCTGGAAGGCCGCAATGCGGCGGCTGGGCTTGAAGGGGCTTTCCACCACGTCGTTGAGGGGGATCAGGTTCACATGGCCCGGCATACCGGCGATGCGCCGGGCGATCAGGTCCGCCTGCCAGTCGTGGTCGTTGACCCCGTCGATCATGGCGTATTCAAAGGATATGCGCCGCCCGGTCCGGCGGAAATACCGGTGGCAGGCGGCAAACAGCTCCTCCACGTCCCAGGCCCGGTTCACCGGCATGATCCGGGACCGGGTCTCGCTGTCCGGCGCGTGGAGGGACACCGACAGCGTCAGCTGCAGATCCTCCTCCGCCAGGGCGTCGATCCCCGGCACCACGCCGCAGGTGGACAGGCTGATATGGCGCATGCCGATGTTCAGCCCGTCGGGATGGTTCACCAGCCGCAGAAAGCGCAGAACGTTGTCCCGGTTGTCCAGGGGCTCTCCAATACCCATCAGCACGATATTGGAGATCTCCCGGCCGGAATCCAGCTGGGTGAACAGCACCTGGTCCAGCATCTCCCCGGCGGTCAGGTCCCGGACCTTTCCGGCCACGGTGCTGGCACAGAAGGCGCAGCCCATGCGGCAGCCCACCTGGGAGGAGATGCACACGGTATTGCCGTGGTGATACTGCATCAGCACCGTTTCGATGCAGTTGCCGTCCGGCAGCTCCCACAGGTATTTTATGGTGCCGTCCAGCCGGGATTCCTGCTTCCGGGCCACGGTGGGCACGGAGATGGTGTATGCCTGGGCCAGCTGCTGGCGCAGGGGTTTGGATAGATTGCTCATTTCGTCGAAGGAGCGCACCCCCCGGTGCAGCCAGGTGAACACCTGTTTGCCCCGGAAGGCGGGCTGGCCCATGTCCGCCAGCACCCGGGTGATCTCCTCCTCCGTCATGCATCGCATGTCCGTCAATTTGCTCAGTCCTTTCTGCGCATCCGGCAGATATAAAACCCGTCGGTGCCGTGGCGCTGGGGCCACAGGGTCACCTGCCCCGGGCAGGGTCCCACCGGCAGGGGAAACGCCGTCCGCACCGGCTCAAATTCCGGGTGCTTGTCCAGGAAATCTCCGGTGACGTCCTCGTTCTCCTCCGGCAGCACCGTGCAGGTGGAATACACCAGCGTGCCGCCGGGGCGCACATAGCCGGAGGCGTTTTCCAGGATGGCCCGCTGCACCAGCGGCAGCTGGGCCAGCTCCTTGGGGTTCTTATAGCGGATATCCGGCTTTTTCCGGATGATCCCCAGCCCCGAACAGGGCACGTCGGCCATGACCACATCGGCCTGCCCCTCCCAGGCGGCGTGCTTCTCCCGGGCGTCGGCAGTGGCCGCGCGGATGCAGGTCAGCCCCAGGCGCTGTGCGCCGCTTTCGATGAGCTTCACCTTGTAGGGGTGAACGTCGCAGGACAGGATCTGTCCCCGGTCGCCCATGTCCATGGCCATAGCGAAGGATTTCCCCCCCGGTGCGGCACACACGTCCAGTACCCGGTCCCCCGGGGCGGCGGAGGCCGCCATGGCGGCCAGACGGGCCGCCGCGTCCTGGACCAGGAACCGTCCCTCCCGGAAGGCGGGCAGGCTGCGCAGGTCCCCGGTGCCGGTGATCTCCAGGCAGCCCTCCAGCCAGGGGTGGGGCTCCACGGTGACACCGTCGCCCCGCAGCTCCCGCTCCAGGTCCTCCGCCGTGGTTTTCAGGGGGTTCACCTGGATGCAGGTGGGAACGGCGTCGTTGTCCAACCGCAGGAACTCCTGGGTCTCATCGGGGCCGATCAGGTCCAGCAGCCGCAGCACCAGCCACTTGGGATGGCTGTACCGCAGGGACAGGTAGTCCGCCGTGGACCCCTTGGGCAGGTCCGGCATATCCATCCAGTGCTCCACAAACCGCCGCAGCACGGCGTTGACCATACCGGCGGCCTTGGGCCGCCCGTGGCGGCGGGTCATCTCCACCGCCTCGTTGACGGCGGCCCGGTGGGGCACCCGGTCCATAAACAATATCTGATAGCCGCCGATGCGCAGAATGCTGCGGATCACCGGCTCCAGCCGCTCCGGCTTCTGGGCGCACCAGCAGCCGATGTAGTAGTCCAGCAGCATCCGGTTCTGCATCACCCCGTAGCACAGGCGGGTGGCAAAGGCCGCGTCCCGGCTGTCCAGCCCGTTTTGGGCGATCAGACGGCGCAGGGCCTCATCGGACCAGGCGTTGGCCTTGTCCACCTGCATCAGCGCATCCAGGGCCACGTCCCGGGCGCTGCGCTTCTCCCGGGGGCTCATGCCTCCACCTGCAGGGGATGGCCCCGCAGATAGTCCGCCGCCGCCATCCGGCGGCCCCCCTGAGGCTGCAGCTCCAGAATCCGCAGCAGATGTCCGTCGCCGCAGGCCACATCGATGCCCGCCTTTCCGGCGGCCGCCACGGCGCCGGGGGCTTTTCCGGTCTCGCCCAGGACCTCCGTGCGGAACACCTTCACCGTGGCGCCGCCCAGCTCCGTGGAGGCGCAGGGCCAGGGAATCAGGCCCCGGACCTGGTTATGGATATGCCCGGCGGGCTTTGTCCAGTCGATCATGCCCATGTCCTTGGTGAGCATGGGGGCGTAGGTATAGGCGCTGTGATCCTGAACCGTGCGGTGAGCGGTTCCGGCACGAAGCTGTTCCACAGTTTCGGACAGCGCCTGGGCCCCCAGCTCCGCCAGCCGCGCCGTCAGCGTCTGGGCGTCCTCCTGGGGGTCAATATCGGTTTTCAGCACATGCAGAATGTCCCCGGCATCCAGCTCCCTGGCCATGTACATGATGGTCACGCCGGTCTCCCGCTCCCCGTTGAGGATGGCCCAGTTGATGGGGGCCGCCCCCCGGTATTTGGGCAGCAGGGACGAATGAACGTTGATGGAGCCATAGGGCGGGGTGTTCAGAATGTCCTCCGGCAGGATGCGGCCATAGGCCGCCACCACGATCAGCTCCGGATGCAACTCCCGCACCAGGGCCAGAGCCGTGCCGTCCCGCATTTTCGTGGGCTGATACACGGACAGCCCCTGGGACAGGGCGTATTCCTTCACCGGCGAAAAGGCCAGCTTATGCCCCCGGTTTTTGGGGCGGTCCGGCTGGGTGAATACGCCGCAGATCTCGTGCCCGTCCTCCACCAGCCGCTTCAGGGACGCCACCGCGAAATCCGGCGTGCCCATAAACAGGATCCTCACTCCTCGTCGTCTCCCTCTTCCTGCTGGATATACTCCTCCAGCTCCTCCTCGGTCAGCAGATGGTCCGTGCGCTCCACGAACAGATGACCGTCCAGATGCTCGATCTCGTGGCAGAAGCACCGGGCCGTCAGGGCCTCGTCCTCCACCTCAAAAAATGCGCCGTCCCGGTCCTGGGCCCGGACCCGCACCGTGTAGGGCCGGGTCACCACGCCGAACTTTCCCGGAACGCTGAGGCAGCCCTCCAGCCCGGTCTGTTCGCCGTCGGTAGCGATGATCTCCGGGTTCACCAGCTCGATGATCTCGTCATCCTCGTTCATCACCACGCACACCCGGCGCAGAATGCCCACCTGGGGCGCGGCCAGGCCCACGCCGCCGGAATCCAGCAGCGTGTCCTTCAGGTCGTCCAGCAGGGTGTGAAGCCGGCCGTTGAACTCCGTCACCGGGCGGCACACCTTGGTCAGGCAGGGCTCCCCCTGCAATACGATTTTTCTCAAAGCCATGGTCGTATACCTCTTTTATCAGTCCATCAGATTACAATCGGTGTAAATATGCAGCGCTTTGTGCTCCGGCCGCCGGGAAAACTCCTTCATAAACGCCGACAGCAGGCCCCGCAGGGTCTTGTCGTTGCGGCCGATCACCGTTACCCGGTAGCGGTAGCGGTTGTTGACCTTCACCACGGGAGCCGGGGCCGGGCCCAGGATATCCAGGGCCATGCCGCGATAGGGCTCCTGCCCGGCGGCGGAACGCAGTCCGTCCCGCAGACCGGCGGCGGCCCGGCGCACCGGGCCCTCCTGGGGGCCGGTGACGGTGATGAAAAACTGGTCGGCAAAGGGTGGGTCCCGCCGCAGCTGCCGCAGGCGGATCTCGCCGTCGTAAAATCGGTCATAGTCCTGGTCCGCTGCGGCCAGGATCACGTCGTTCTGGGGGGTGTAGGTCTGGATCACCGCCCGGCCGGGCTTGTCCCCCCGTCCGGCCCGGCCCACCACCTGGGTCAGCAGGCTGAAGGTCCGCTCCGAGGCCCGATAGTGGTCCACATACAGGGACATATCCGCCGCCAGGACGCCTACCAGCGTCACATTGGCAAAGTCCAGCCCCTTGGCCACCATCTGGGTCCCCAGCAGAATGGGCACCCGCCGCACCTGGAAATCCCGGAGGAGCTTCTCATGGCCCTGGCTGACGGTGTCGGCGTCCATGCGGAGGATTTCCGCTTCCGGGAACAGGGCGTGCAGCTCCTCCTCCGCCCGCTGGGTGCCCACGCCGATGTGCTTCATGGCGCCGCCGCACTCCGGGCAGGCTTCGCTGCTTTTTTCGGAATAGCCGCAGTAGTGGCACATCATCCGCCCATTGGCGGAGTGATAGGTCAGATACACGCTGCACCGGGGGCACTGGGGCACATAGCCGCACTGGGGGCACAGCAGCTCCCGGCTGCTGCCCCGGCGGTTGAGAAACAGGATGCTCTGCTCTCCGGCCTCCAGATTCTTCTCCAGCTCCCGGGCCAGCTCCCGGCTGATGCAGCCGGCGTTGCCGTCCCGCAGCTCCCGGCGCATATCCGCCAGGATCACCCGGGGCATCCTGTGTGCGTTGTAGCGCCGCCGCAGCAGCGCCAGCTGATAGTCCCCCCGGCGGGCGTAATACGCCGTTTCCACCGTGGGGGTGGCCGAACCCAGCAGCAGCCGGGCGTTTTCCCGGAAGCAGCGGTATTTGGCAATATCCCTTGCGTGATAGCAGGGGGGATTTTCGGATTCGTAGGAGCTCTCCTGCTCCTCGTCCAGGATGATGAGGCCCAGGTTCTCCAGCGGGGCGAACACCGCCGACCGGGTACCCAGCACGATGTGTGCCTCTCCCCGGCGGATGCGCTTCCACTGGTCGTATCGCTCCGTCAGCCGCAGGCCGCTGTGCAGCAGGGCCACCTGGTCCCCGAAGTAGGCGGAAAACCGGGCCATCATCTGGGGCGTCAGGGCAATTTCCGGCACCAGGATCATCACGGACCGGCCCTGGGCCAGCAGAGTCTGGGCCAGGCGGATATACACCAGGGTCTTGCCGCTGCCGGTAACCCCCTGTAAAAGCGTCATACCGGGGCAGCCATCGCGGCACTGGACCAGGATCTCGTCATAGGCCCGCTGCTGCTCGTCGTTGAGGGTGATCTCCTCCGCCGCCGCGTCATAGTCCCGGCGGGAGATGCGGTACTCCTCCTGGCTGCGCAGGGACACCAGCCCCGCCCGCTCCAGGCTCCTGATGCCCTGCCGGGACACGCCGGTGTAGTAGCACAGCTCCTGCACCACGGCGTCACCGTATTTGGCCAGGAAGGCCACGGCGTCATACTGCCGGACGGCGGATTTTTTCTTCCGCTCCATCCGCTCCAGGGCCTCCTCCGGCTCCAGGGCCAGGCAGGCGATCTGCACCACCCGGTCCTGGACCTTCCGGGAGCCCTGAGGCTCCATCTGCAGCAGTCCCCGCTTTTTCAGGGCCGACAGCACCCGCCCTCCGGTTTCCCCCAGGGCGGCGCACAGGTCGTCCCGCTCCATGGGGCCGTCCTGCAGCAGGCGGCAGGCCGCCGCCTCCCGCCCCGATAGGTCCTCCGGCAGGGGCTCCCCGGTCAGGGACCACATCTCCCGATAGCTGTACCACACAGCGGCGGGCAGGATGGTGCGGATGGCGTCGTAAAACGTGCAGAAATACCGCTCCCGCATCCACAGGGCCAGGCGGATCTCCCGGTCCGTGATGACGGGCTCCCGGTCCACCACGGACCGGATGGGCTTGATGGGTTTGTCCGGCATCCCCTGCCCCAGGGCCAGCACGACCCCCTCGCTGACGCGGTTGCCCCGCCCGAAGGGCGCCAGCACCCGCATGCCCACGGCGATGTCCGTCCCCTGGGGGATCAGATAGTCATAGGGCTTGTCAATGGCATAGGTTGCCGCCGCCACAGCCACCTTGGCGATCTGCGGCATGGCGATTCCCCCTTCTGTCCCGTCACGCCTCGTCGGAGATGGCGGTGTCGATGGACTTGGCATCGAAGCGGCCCTCGGCCACCTCGTTGATGGCCAGGGTCACGGGCTTCTCGTCCAGGGGTTCGTCGCGGTGCTGGGCCTCGATGGCGATCTGGCGGGCCCGGCGGGCCACCACGTTCACCATCATATAGCGGTTGGGAATGTACTGGGTCAGCTTGTTCATAGCGGGATAGAGCATCATAATAGCATTACCGTCCTTTATCAGAAAAAATTTTTAGTCCTTTACCAAATGCATCCGCTCGGCGGGCTTGAAGTGCTCCACGCGGAAGATATCATTGAGCTCAGCAGCGGCGCGCTCCACGTCGTCGTTGATGATGAAATAGTCGTAATCCACGGCCAGGGCCATCTCGTCCCGGGCCCGGGTCAGCCGCTGGCGAATCTTGTCGGCGGAGTCGGTGCCCCGGTTCACCAGGCGGCGCTCCAGCTCCGACCAGGAGGGCGGAGCCAGGAAGATGCGCACGGCGTCGGGCCGCTTGGCATAAATCTGCTGGGCCCCCTGCACGTCGATCTCCAGCATCACGTCCCGGCCCTGATCCAGGGCCTCGTCCACGGGGATGCGGGGGGTGCCGTAAAAATTCCCGGCATAGCCCGCGTGCTCCAGCAGCTGATCCCGGTCGATCATCTTCAGGAACGCGTCGTCGTCGATGAAGTGATAGTGTACGCCGTCAATCTCACCCTGGCGGGGTCCGCGGGTGGTGGCGGACACGGACAAAAACATGTCCGGATGCTCCCTCATGGCGCTTTTGAGCACCGTACCCTTTCCGGACCCGGACGGGCCGGAGAGAATGAATATTTTGCCTTGCTTTTCCAAAATCAGATCTCCTCCTGCATGAAATCCTCCGCCGACAGGCCCAGGCGGGGGCCCAGCTTCTCCGCCGGCAGGGCGGAGAGCACCACATGGTCGCTGTCCATCACCAGCACCGCCGCCGTTTTGCGGCCGTAGGTGGCGTCAATGAGCATGCCCCGGTCCCGGGACTCCTGGATCAGCCGCTTGATAGGCGCGGAATCCGGGCTCACCACGGCGATCAGGCGTCCCACGGACACCAGATTGCCGAAGCCGATATTCACCAGCTGCACAGCGGTCCCTCCCTTACTCGATGTTCTGCACCTGCTCGCGGATCTTCTCCACCTCGGCCTTCATGGCCACCACGTCCTGGGTCACAGCCAGGTCGTTGCACTTGGAGCCGATGGTGTTGCACTCGCGATTGAATTCCTGCATCAGGAAGTCCATGTCCTTGCCGGTGGGCCGCTGGGCCTGCAGCATAGAACGGAGCTGGGCCACATGGCTGCGCAGGCGGACGGTCTCCTCGTCTACAGCCACCTTGTCGGCAAAGATGGCGGCCTCGGTGAGGATGCGCCCCTCGTCCATGGTGGTGGAGGCCAGCACCTCCCGCATTTTTTTCTCCAGCCGCTCCCGATAAGCGGACACAGTCTGGGGCGACTGCCGCTCCACCCGGCCCACGGCGGTCTCGATGGTCACCAGGCGGCCCGCGATATCCTCCGCCAGGCGGCGGCCCTCCACGGCCCGCATATCGTTATAGGCGGCCAGGGCCTGGTCCAGCACCTGGCAGATATCGGCGGCCACGGTTTCCAGGTCCTCCTCGGCCTTGGACACCGTCAGAACATCCGGCAGCTTGGCCAGGGCCATGGGCGTGATCTCCCCCTCCAGGGAGAACATATCCCTCAGCTGGGTCAGGGCCTGGTAATAGCCCCGGGCCAGGGGCTGGTTCACCGTCACCACGGACACGTCCGCGGCGCTGGCGTCGATGGTGACGAACACGTCCACCTTGCCACGGGACACGGCGGCCCGGACATGGGCCTTCACGGCGTCCTCGGCAAATACGTAGGCGCGGGGCATTTTCACCGTGCAGTCCAGAAAGCGGTTGTTGACAGAGCGCACCTCCACGGTGATGTCCCGCTGGTGCAGGGTCTCTCTGGCCCGGCCGTAGCCAGTCATGCTTTTGACCAATGTAAACTCCTCCTATCTATCGTCCCTCAGCAGCAGAAATAGTATCCGCCGCCGCCAAACAGGCAGTTCATGCAGGCGCAGGCGGCGCAGAGGCTGGTGCAGTTGTCCCCGGCGCAGCTGCCGGTGGACACATGCCCGTATCCGTTGGGGCGGTACGCCGCGCCGTTTCCGTTTATCATATCCAGGGCCCGCTGATATTTCGCGTTGCCCGGGTCCATCTGCACCGCCGTCTCATAATAGCGCCGGGCCTCGTCCATCCAGCCCCGCTTATAGCACACGGCCCCCTTCAGGAAGTTCCACTCCCCGTTGTGATCCGTCTGGGCGTTGAGCAGCTCCTCCGCCAGGTTCAGGTTTCCTTGGGAGATGGCCAGCCGGATCCGCTGCCACGCAGCGCCGTAGGCGCCGCTGTAGCCGGTGTTATAGCCGGTATTGTACCCCGCGCCGTAGCCGGGATTATAGCCGGAGCCGTAGCCGCTCTGGCCGCCGGACTGGGCGGCCTTGCGCTGATTGCGGATGGTCTCGTAGGCCTCGTTGATCTCCTTCATCCGCTCCTGGGCCAGGTCCTCCAAGGGATTGTCGTGGTAGTTGTCGGGGTGGTATTTCCGGGCCAGGTTCCGGTAGGCTTTCTTCACTTCTTCGTCTGTGGCGGTGCTGGGGATGCCCAGCACCTGATAGGGATCGCGCATATCAGGCGCCTGCCTTTCGTTGTTTTCTTCTGCGTCCTTTGCGGAAAGTGCCGTTCAGCACCGCCGCGCCCACCGCGTACAGGCCCTCGTACACAACACTCTCGATAATGGCCCGCCAGGGGCCGAAATCCGCCAGCTCAAAGGCGGCGGCCATGGCCCGGACGGAGCTGTCCAGGGTAGCGGCCAGGGCCGCCCGGTCCTCCGCCGTCAGCGTGCCGCACTCGGCGTGAAATCGGTACACCAGTGGGTTATAGCTGCCGGACTTCACGTCCTTTTTCAGGTCGTCCGCCGCATCCACCAGATAGATCCAGCGGCCCAGGTGGTACAGCAGCTGCTCCAGCACCCGGCGGCGCACCGGGTCCGGCTCCTCCTCCGCCGCACCGGCCAGCAGCGCCGCAAAGGCGTCCGCCGCCCGGTCCATGGAGGAACACCTCTCCCCTTCCAGCCGGGCCAGCTCCTCCAGGTGGGCCCGGGTCCGCTCATCGAAGCCGGGCCGCCTGGCCCGGGCCTTCCGATACGCCCGGCCCAGGGCCAGCAGCGCCGCGCGGTACGGCAGCCCCCGGAAAAAGCCGTGGTCCGCCACGCCGTCGGTCAGCTGCCACCAGGTGAGGATCACGCTCAGGTCCGCCGCCGCGTCGAAGGCGGGCTGCCGCTCCAGGGCGTCGCAGCCCCGGATGGGGTGAGCCGGGCACCGGCAGTGCGCCGTGGGGCATTCCGGCTCCCGGGACAGCAGCATGGCCAGAAAGGCCAGGTCATAGTTCAGGATCATCCGGGCCGCCAGGCCGTATCTCCGGCCCAGACTGCGGCACAGGCCGCAGTAAGCCGCCTGGAACCGCTGCTTGTCCTCCGCCGTCAGGTGGCCGTCCGACGGCCGCACATAACCGAACATCAGAACTCCCGGACGATGGTATAGGTCAGGGTGTCCCGCTTCCGGGCATAGCCGTCATACAGCTTGATGGGGATAAACGACACCGCCGCCGCCGCAATGGCCACGGCATAGCGCCAGCCCTCCGTCAGCCCCGCCGACAGGAAGTAGCCCAGCAGGAAAAACACCACCGGCAGCATATACACCAGCCAGGTCACCGCCAGGACGGCCCGGGTGGAGCTTTCCACCACCACCTTGTCTCCGGGGCGGACCCCCACGGGGTCCCGGGCCTCGGCATAGACGGAGGCCCCGGTCATGCCGCAGCCGGCGCACTCCTCGCAGTCGTGTCCGCAGGCGGACTTGCGGGGCACGGAGATCTGCACATATCCGTCCCGAAGGATTTTTTCAACAGTTGCCACTTGTGTCATTTTGCTCAGTCCTTTCGCTTGGGGAAAAATCTCTGTTACGGCAGACGCTCCACGTCCACCACGATCTGATACGAGCCCTTGACGCCCACGTTGGCGTAGTTGGCCACCTGCACCGTCACCGGCACCGTGTGGACCCCCGGCTCCGTGATACCGCTGAGGTCCACGGTAATGCGCAGGTCCTCTGCGGTGATCTGGGCCATCTCGCTCTCCAGGCCCCGCAGCAGAATATTCAGGCTCTCCGTCACCGGCACAGCGGAAAAGCCCGCCGGCACGTTTTCGCAGTTAAAGGCCGTCACGGTGACATTGCGCTCCGTGACCCCCGTGACCACGATGGTCACGGTGACTGGGCCCACGTTCTCCGCCAGGGTGGTACCCTCCGGGGCGGTGACGCTGTAGGTCAGGCTCTGGGAGGGCTGGAGGTCCTGCAGGTACAGGGTGTCCAGCACGATGGCGTCGATGGTGTCCAGCACATCCTTCTCGCCCACCAGGGTCACCTTGTCCGGGGACACGGTATACTGCATCGTGTCCAGAGTGGACCCGGCGGCGGGGACGAAGTTGACCACCAGATCCACCTCCTTGGAGGTCTTTACCGGCAGGGTAGCCTGCACGGTCTTCACCTTGGAGCGGACGGCGGGATTGTCGATCTTAATGTCGTTATAGTCATACAGCTCCCACTCCAGGGCCCGGACCACGGTGCGGTCCGCGCCGGAAATGTCCAGGGTCACCTTGGCATAGGCGATGTTCAGCAGATTGTCCCGCTGGCCCCGCAGGTTCAGCTCCGCCGGATCCAGGGTCAGCTCCCCGGCGGTGAAGCCCTTGGCGGTGCTGCCCACGATGTCGCAGCGGATGGGCACGGTCTTGCTGTCCATCTCGCCCACGGTAACGGTGACGCTGTAGGCGCTGGCGTGATCCACGGAAATTTTGCTGCGCTGGATGTCGTCCTGGAAGTACACCTGGTACGACAGGGTCTGCTGCCCGGTCTCCTGAATGGTGCTGGTGTCCGCCACAATGCGGACCTTGCTCTTGTCCAGCTTGAACAGCTCGCTGCGGGGACCCTTGAGCACCAGGTCGATGGTGGTGTCATAGCCCGACAGCAGCATCAGGTTCTTTTCGGCCAGGCTGGTGTCCTCGCCGGAAAACTCCACGGGGACGTTGTTGACCTTCATGGTCACCTCCACGGAAAGCCCCCGGTCTACATAGACCCACAGGGCGATGGCCACCAGGATGGAGATGACGATGCGGATGACCTTGCGGCTCTTGTCGGGATTCTGGTTGGTGTTAGTCTTGGTTTCCATTCTGCTCCCCCTTTCTATGGGCGTGCAGCAGCTCCCGCAGGGACAGGCGGGGCTTGTCCGGCTCCTCCTCCGGCTGGGGCATCAGCTCGTTGCGCAGCAGCTGCCGGAGCGTCTCCGGCATCAGGTGCCGCTTCAGCATGCCGCCGATGGCCACGGAGATGGAGCCCGTCTCCTCCGACACGATGACCACCACCGCGTCGGAGTTTTCGCTCATGCCAATGCCCGCCCGGTGGCGCATACCCAGGTCCCGGCTGAGATTCACATTCTTGGACAGCGGCAGCATGCACCCGGCGCCCAGGATCCGGCCCTGCCGGATGATAACGGCGCCATCGTGCATGGGGGCCTTCACGAAGAAGATGTTCTTCAGCAGCTCGCTGGACACCGCCGCATCCAGGGTGGTGCCGCTGCGGACGATCTCGTCCAGCAGCAGCTTCCGCTCGAACACGATCAGCACCCCCGTGCGGGTCTTGGCCATGTCGGTGCAGGCCGTCACGGTCTGGTCGATGGCCCGCTCCAGCTCGGTGGACTGCTGCTCCGGCTGGAAAATGCGCAGCAGGCGGATGTTCCGGCTGCCCACCTTCTCCAGCAGCTGGCGGATCTCCGGCTGAAACAGGATGATCAGGGCCAGAACGCCCCACTCCACCATGTGGCTGAGGATATAGTTCACGCCCCGCAGATTCAGGGCCGCCGGGGACGACAGCCACAGGGCCACCAGAAAGATCGCCACGCCCTTGAGGATATTCTCCGCCCGGGTGCTGCGCACCAGACAGAGGATCTTATACACCAGATAGGCGATAATGGCCACGTCCAGCACATCCATGGGCCGGATCAGCGACAGATACCGCCCGGCCCGCTCCAATACAGATACAATTGCTTCCATTTCAGGCGTCCCTTCCTTGCACATACCAATACGTATTTTACATTATATAAAATTTATTGGGAAAATGCAACAAAAACGTCTGTCAAAGCTCTACATTTTCACGAAGCACCCGGGACACAGCCCACACCAGGCGGTCCGCCTGGTCCGGCGTATTGAAAAAGGACGCGCTGAGCCGCAGGGTGCCGGTGTCCAGGGTCCCCGCCGTGCGATGGGCCAGGGGCGCGCAGTGAAGCCCCGCCCGCAGGGCGATGCCCCGCCGGGCCAGGGCCTCCCCCACCGCCTCGCAGTCCCGGCCCTCCGTCACGAAGGACACCACGCCGGTCTGGTTCCGGAAGTCCCCGTCCCGGAGCACCCGGACCCCCGGCAGACTCTCCAGACCCCGGGCGGCCCGCAGGGCCACCTGCCGCTCCCGGGCGGCGATGCTCTCCACCCCCTGCCGCCGGACGAACCGGATCCCCTCCAGCAGTCCCGCGATGCCCGGCATGTTGTGGGTCCCGGGCTCCAGCCGGTCCGGCAGGTCCGGGGGCATATCCTGCAGGCGGGACATACTGCCGGTGCCGCCGTAGAGCAGGGGCTTCCCTTCCGCCCCGCACAGCAGCAGTCCCGTGCCCTGGGGGCCGTACAGGCCCTTGTGACCGGGCATGGCCACAAAGGCCGCCCCCCACCCGGCCAGGTCCACCGGCAGCACCCCCGCCGACTGGGAGGCGTCCACGATCAGGGGCGTATCCGTCTCCCGGCAGCATCGGGCGATGTCCTCCACCGGCAGCACCGCCCCGAAGACGTTGGAAACGTGGGTGCAGATCACGGCCCGGGGCCGCTTCTGCCGGATGGCCCGGCGAAATTCCTCCGCCGCCAGGTCCGGCCGGAAGGGCGGCGTGTCGATCACCGTCACGGAAAGCCCCGGGATGGCGTGCAGGGGCCGGGTGACGGCGTTATGCTCATATCCGGAGATCACCACCCGGTCCCCGGGACCCAGCAAAGACCGGATGGCCAGGTTCAGGCCATGGGTGGCGCTTCCGGTGATGACGACGTTTTCCGGCTGGGGGACCCCCAGCAGCTCCGCCGCCTCCTGGCGGCACAGATAGGCCGTTTCCTCCGCCCGGCGGGAAGCCGGATAGCTCCCCCGGCCCGGGGAGCTCATGGTGTGTGCCGCCCGGGCCATGGCCCGGCCCACGGCGGCGGGTTTTTCCAGGGTAGTGGCCCCGGCGTCGAAATAGATCATTGCGCCGCCTCCCGATAGCCCTCCCGGGTATGATGATAGACGGCCAGGGGCTTGATCCCCGCCGATTTCAGACAAGACAGCGCCTGCTCCAGCGCTCCGGGACGCAGCCGCACCGCATAGGCGCAGCCCCGGTCCGTCAGTCCCACAGGGGCGCGCATCAGCGCAGCCCGGATGCCGCATCCGCCAAGGGAGCGCACCATGTGCTGGGCCTGTGTGATGGAGCGGGCCAGCAAAAGTTCATGGTCCATGCATATACCTCCTCACAGGGCAGTCTATGCCCGCCGCGCCCCGCAGGTGCATAAAAGCGCCCCGGCAGAACCGGGGCGCTTACGCTTCAGTTTTTCGTCACCGTACCGTCGATGTGGACGGTGCACACCTGCCAGGGCAGGTCCCGGCCGCACTGCTCCAGGGCCCGCCGGGCGGCCATCTCCAGCCCGCCGCAGCAGGGCACCTCCATCCGCAGCACCGTCACGGAGCGGATGTTGTTGCTGCGGAGGATCTCCGCCAGCTTCTCGGTGTAGTCCACGCCGTCCAGCTTGGGGCAGCCGATGAGGCACACCCGTCCCGCCAGGAACCGGCTGTGGAAGTCGGCATAGGTGAAGGCCGTGCAGTCCGCCGCGATCAGCAGCTCCGCCCCCTCGAAATACGGGGCCCGGGTGGGAACCAGCTTGATCTGCACCGGCCAGTTGGTCAGCTGGCTCTCCGTCTCCCGGCCGGGGGCCGGCGGGGCGGGCTTCTTGTGGGCCAGCTGGCGGATGGCCGCGCCGGGACAGCCGGTATGGGGCCGGTTCCTGGCGGCCTGAGCCGCCTTCACCGCCGCCTCGTCATAGGCAGGAGCCTCCCGCTCCTCAAAGGTAATGGCCCCGGTGGGACAGGCCGGCAGGCAGTCCCCCAGCCCATCGCAGTAGTGCTCCCGCATAAGCTTAGCCTTGCCGTCCACCATGTCGATGGCGCCCTCGTGGCACGCCCTGGCGCAGGCCCCGCAGCCGTTGCACTTGTCCTGGTCTATGTGAATGATCCTGCGAATCATGAAATGATTCCTCCTTATTTTATGGTACATCCGGCAGTATACGCCGGAATCCGGTATTTGTCTGTTGCAATTGCTACATTTTTCGGATTGGAAATATCTGACCGGGCAGGCCCGGCGGCGGGGGACACGTTTGGGAAATTATGCACGCCAATTGACGGCTTTTTTCATCTTTTCCCGGCAAATTCCCGGTTTTTATTGACTTTATTTCTGCATACATGGTAAAATAGATTTTGTATGAAGTTTTTTGCGCCGTGTGCGAAAAAATCTTAACATTCACGCTATGTGTGTGAGAGAGGAATGAGGAACCCCCATGGTCATGTGTATCTTTTTGTTCCTGCTGTGGCTGATCCTGAACGGAAAAGTCACGCTGGAGATCTGCCTGTTCGGCGTGGTGGTCACGGCGGCAGTCTACGCATTCTGCGTGGCGGCCCTGGGCTGCCGGCCCCAGGCGGAGCGGCGATTGCTCAAGCGGCTGGGCGGCTATGTTGTCTACGGTGCGATCCTTGTGCGGGAGATCATCCGGGCCAACCTGGCTGTGATGCGGGTGATCTGGTCCCGGAAGCCGGACTATCACCCTGCCATCGTCCGGGTCCACGCGCCCCTGGAAAAGCCCGTCTCCCGGATGCTGCTGTCCAACTCCATCACCCTGACTCCCGGCACTGTGACGGTGCGCCAGGAGGGAGAGGACTACCTGGTGCTGTGCCTGAATAAGGCTCATGCCGCCGACATCCCGGATTGGAGTCTGACCCGGCTCCTGCGGAAAATGGAGGGCCCGGAATGGAACTGATCCAACAGTGCTATCACGATCTGTTCTGGGGCGCGCTGGTGTTTCTGGGTCTGGGCCTGCTGGCAGTGATGGTCTATATCATCCGGGCCCGGCTGACGGTGGACCGCATCATCGGCATCAACCTTACCGGCACGCTGGTGGCCATTATCATCGCCATCCTGGCCTATCTGCTGGGGGAGGACTACCTGGCGGACGTGGCCATCGTGTACGTGGTGCTGTCGTTTATCGCGGTGATGCTGCTGTGCCGCATTTACATCAACCTGTACCAGTACAAGCGGCAGGACGAGAGGGAGGACGAATCGCATGATCGGTGAATGGATCCGCTTCGGCCTGACGGCTCTGTGCGTGCTGGCCGGGTGCTTCGCCCTGCTGACCTCCATCGTGGGCCTGTTCCGCTTCGACTTTTCCCTGAACCGGCTCCATGCCGCCTCCATAGCCGACACCCTGGGTCTTTCCCTGCTGGTGCTGGCGGTGATGCTGGCGGTGGGCCTGCGCCCGGTGCTGTGGAAGCTGCTGCTGGTGGTGATCCTCCAGTGGTGCACCTCTCCCCTGTCTGGCCATATGCTGGCCCAGTTTGAGTACCGGGTGAACCAGAATCTGGAGCAGCACCTGGAGCTGCCCGCCGGAGAACAGGAGGACAGAGCATGAGCACGACCTTCCGCATTCTCCTGCTGGCGGGGCTGGTGATCTGCGCCGTGGCCACGGCGCTGGTGCGAAAGCCCATGCGGGCCGTTATCATCTATATGGCCTATTCCATTATCATGTCCGTGGTGTGGCTGCTGCTGGAATCCCCGGACCTGGCCATCACCGAGGCCGCCGTGGGCGCAGGCATCACGGGCATTCTGTTTTTCCTGACCCTGCGGCGTATCAACCTCATTGACAAGGACGCGGAGCATGAGGCCCGCAGAGAGGAGGACCACCATGACGACACCCTCTGAGCCCTCCCTGGTGCAGCTGTGGCTTTCCGGCGGCCTGGACCTGTCCGAGCAGCTGCAAAAGGAGCCTCCGGAGCGTCCGGCTGAAAACGTCTCCGCTCATCCGACCCCCCGCCGGGACCGGACGCTGGTGGAGCAGGGAGTCCACCGGTCCCTGCGGCTGTACAACGTGCTGGCAGGCCTTCTGTGTGTGGTGCTGTCGGCCCTCATGCTGCTGACGGCAGCGGACCTGCCCCCCTACGGCTCCGATACCGCCCCCACCGTCAACGAGGTGGCCCGGCGCTATGTGGAGCAGGGCACCCAGGAGACCGGCGCGGTAAACACCGTGGCGGGCATGATCCTGGACTACCGTGCCTTCGATACCCTGGGCGAGTCCTTTGTGCTGTTCACCGCCATGTGCGCCGTGACCATCCTGCTCAACCGCTCCGGCAAAAGGCGCTGGCTCCGGCAGCCCGACATGGTGGACTATGCCTCGGACCCCATTGTGGCCCCCATGTGCAGGTTCCTGATCCCGGTGATCCTGGTGTTCGGCATTTACATCCTGCTCAACGGTCACCTGTCTCCCGGCGGCGGCTTCTCCGGCGGCTCCATTCTGGCGGCCGGACTGATGCTGTTTGCCATGGTGTGGGGCGACGGTGCGGCCTCCGCCGTGCTGCGGCCCCGGCGGCTTCAGACGGTGGTGCTGTGCTCCCTGGGCTTTTACTGCCTGGCCAAGAGCTACTCCTTCTATACCGGCGCCAATCACCTGCACTCCATCATCTCCCCCGGCACCCCGGGCCGCATTCTGTCCGCCGGGCTGATTCTGCCCCTGAACGTGGCGGTGGGCTTCGTGGTGTGCTGCACCATGTACAGCCTTTATATGTACTTCAGAAGGGGGGAGCTATGATGCTGAAGGCCCTTGCTTCCAATTACGAGCTGGTGGTAGCCATTCTGCTGTTCGTCATCGGCTTCTGCATGCTGCTGTTCGACCGGAACCTGCTGAAAAAGGTCATCGGCCTGGACATTATGGACTCCGGCGTGTTCCTGCTGCTGGCAGACCGGGGCTATATCACCGGCCGCACCGTTCCCATCATCGTGGACGGCGTCACCTCTATGGAGCACTACGTCAACCCCATCCCCGCGGGCCTGGTGCTGACGGGCATCGTGGTGTCCGTCAGTGTGTCGGCTGTGATGCTGTCCCTGACCGTCCGCATTTACCAGACCTACCGCACCCTGGACATGGACAAGCTGTATATGATGATGTCCCACAAAAAGCGGCAGAAGGAGGACGGCGAGCAATGAGCTTTGTGCAGAATTTCCCCTTCTTCTCCATCATTCTGTCCCTGGCGTGCGCCGTGGTGTCCTTTGCGGCCAACGCCCGCTGGGCCCGGCGGCTGAGCATTTTCCTGCTCTCATCCGGCATCGTGCTGCAGGGCTCCGTGCTGGTATACTGCGCGGTGCACCACGTCCGCTACTATTATATGATGGGCCACTACCCCGCCCCCTGGGGCAACGAGCTGACGGCGGGTATTCTGGAGCCCTTCCTGGCCATGCTGTTTGCCGGGGTCATGCTGCTGAGTGTGCTGGGCGGTATGCGCCGCATCCTGCAGGACGTTCCCGCCGACAAGCAGAAGCTCTATTGGGTCATGGTGGACCTGGCCCATGTGGCGCTGGTGGTCCTGTGCTACACCAACGATATCTTCACCGGCTACGTGTTCATCGAGGTACTGACCATCGCCTCCTGCGCCCTGCTGTCGGTGCGCCGGGGCGGCCGGGCGCTGATTGCCTCCGCCCGGTACATGATCTTCGCCCTGATGGGCTCGGGTCTGTTCCTCATGGGCGTCATCTTCACCTATTCCGTCACCGGCCACCTGCTGTTTCCCCAGCTGCACACCGCCATCGCGGAGCTGTGGAGCACCGGCGGGCACCGGTTCTCCGTGACCATGTCCCTGGGCCTGATAACGGCGGGACTGGCCATCAAGAGCGGTCTGTTCCCCTTCCACCTGTGGATGCCGGATACCTACGGCCAGGCCACCCCGGCCTCCTCGGGCATTCTGTCCGGCGTGGTGTCCAAGGGGTATATCGTGTTTCTCATCAAGGTCATCTACCAGGTCATCGGCATTGACGTCTTTGCTGCCACCGGCATCCAGACGGTGCTGCTGCTGTTCGGCATCGGCGGCATGATCGCAGGCTCCGTCTCCGCCATTTTCGCCCGGCGGCTGACCACCATGATTGCCTTCTCCTCCGCCGCCCAGATTGGCTACATCTACATGGGCCTGGGCATGGGGACCCAGGCCGCCCTGGCGGCGGTTCTGTTCCAGATCGTGTCCCACGCCCTGACCAAGCCCATGCTGTTTCTGTCCGGTGCGGACCTGGCGGCTGCCTCCGGCGGACACAAGGATTTCAACAGTCTCCGGGCCGCCGCCCACCGGGACCCCGCCGCCGGGTGCGTGTTCACCGTGGGGGCCCTGTCCATGGTAGGCATCCCCATCTTCGCCGGCTTCATCCCCAAGCTGTACTTTGCCGCCGCGGCGTTCCATATGGGCTGGCGGACCTGGGCGGTGCTGCTGGCGCTGGCCCTGTCCACCCTGCTGAACGTGCTGTATTTCCTGTATACCACGTTGCTTCTGTGGGTGCCGGAGGCCGAAACGGAGCACACACGCCGCCTGCGCTGGGCCAGTGTGCCGGGCCTTGTATTCGTGGCCCTGAACATCGCTGTTGGCCTGCGATCCTATGGGCTCATGGACCTGTTCCGCCAGGGCATGGACCTGTTCTGTCAGTGAGAAAGGGAGGAATCGAATATGCTGTATCTCATCCTCCTGCTGCCTCTGGCGCTGGCAGCCCTGAGCCTGATCCGGAACGACCGGGCCCGCACGGTGATCCTGGCCGCGGGCCAGGCCCTGCTGCTTGCGCTGCTGATTGGTGCCTGCACCCTGGGCGACACGACCACACCGGTGTGGCACATGACCGCCGACCTGACGTTTTCCCTGCGGCTGGACGGCCTGGGCCGGTTCTTCTGCCTGCTGACCGCCGTGTGCTGGCTGCTGACCATCCCCTACGCTGCCGTCTACATGACCCACGAGGGGCACCATCCCCGTTTCTATGTGTTCCTGATGCTGACGGAGGCGGCGGTGCTGGGCGCGGCCCTGGCGGCGGATCTGGTAACTCTGTACCTGTTTTATGAGCTCACCACCCTGCTGTCCTTCCCCCTGGTGCTGCACACTCAGCGTCCCAAGGCCCTGCTGGGCGCGGTAAAATACCTGTACTACTCCGTCTGCGGCGGCTTCATCGCCCTGTTCGGCGTGGTGCTGCTGGCCCAGCAATCCTCCCTGGCCTTCGTCCGTGGCGGATATTTCCAGACTCTCTCTCCTACCCTGCTGGCTGCGTCGTTTCTGATGCTGCTGGGCTTCGGCGCCAAGGCGGGCCTGTACCCCCTGCACAACTGGCTGCCCTCGGCCCATCCCGTGGCCCCGGCCCCGGCCCATGCCCTGCTCTCCGGCATCATCGCCAAGGTGGGGGCCATCGCTGCCATCCGGGTCATTTACTTCACCGTGGGCGCGGAGGCCCTGCGGGGCACCTGGGTCCAGACCGTGTGCATCGTTCTGACCCTGGTGACCATTTTCATGGGCTCGTTTATGGGCTGCACGGAAAACGGCCTGAAAAAGCGTCTGGCCTACTCCAGCATTTCCCAGATCTCCTATGTGCTGCTGGGCGTATTCCTCATGACTCCGGTGGGTCTGCTGGGAGGGCTTTTGCAGCTGCTGTTCCACGCCCTGGCCAAGATCGGCGTGTTCCAGTCCGCTGGGTCCATCATTTTCCTGACGGAAACGGAAACCATCGACGGCTTCCCGGGTCTGGGCCGCCGGATCCCCGTGACCATGGGCTGCTTTGCCGCCCTGGCTCTGTCCCTGGTGGGCATCCCCCCCTTCGGCGGCTTCTTCAGCAAATGGTATCTGGCGCTGGGCGCCCTGGATGGCATGTCCGCCCCCCTGTGCTATATCATTCCGGCGGTGCTGCTGATCTCGGCGCTCTTGACGGCGGCCTATCTGTTTCCGCCGCTGTGCCGCGCCTTCTTTCCGGGGCAGGATTTCCCGGCCCGGAGCCGGGTCCGGGAGCCGCTGCTGCTGGTGCTGTCCCTGGCACTGTTCGCCGCAGCCAGCCTGATCCTGGGCCTGCTGTCCGGCATCACTGTCCCCGTGATGGAGCACATCACCGGGTCCATTCTGTAAGGAGGTGCGCCATATGAATGGAATTCTTCTCCTTCTGCCGGTGTTCCTGCCGCTGGTGCTGGGCCTGCTGTCCTATTTCCTGCCCATCCGCAGCGAGGGGCAGCGCCGCCTGGTATACAGCCTCCTGATCCTGGGCACCACAGCCCTGGCTTGGCTGGCCATCCTCCTGTGCGACGACGGCGCCTTCACCCTGCTGCATTTTTCCACCCGACTGACCATCGCCTTCCGCATGGACGGGGCTGCCCGTCTGTTTGCGGGGTTGTCTGCCACCCTGTGGCCCTTCACTATGCTCTATGGCTTCGACTACATGCGCCGCGAAAAGCATCTGCATATGTTCTGGGCATTTTTCACGGCCTCCTTCGGCGTCACCCTGGGCATCGCCTTCTCCGCCAACATGATGACCATGTACCTGTTCTATGAGCTGCTGACCCTGGCCACCCTGCCGCTGGTGATGCAGCCCATGACCAAGGCCGCCAAAAAGGCCGGCATCAAGTACCTGGTATACTCCATCTCCGGCGCGGCCCTGGCGTTTATCGGGCTGGTGTTCCTGGCCATCCACGATGCTTCGAACTTCTCCCTGGGCGGCCACCTGGCGGGCTATGACGGAGATCTGTCCATGCTGCTGGCAGTGTTCGCCCTGTCCTTTGTGGGCTTCGGGGTCAAGGCCGCCATCTGGCCGCTGCACGGCTGGCTTCCCTCGGCGGCGGTGGCCCCCACCCCCGTCACAGCCCTGCTCCACGCGGTGGCGGTGGTAAAGGCCGGTGCCTTCGCCTGCATCCGCCTGATCTATTACAGCTTCGGCCCGGACATTCTGTCCGGTACCTGGGCCCAGCAGCTGGCGCTGCTGCTGCCCATCATCACCATTGTATACGGCTCCTGCATGTCCCTGAAGCAGCGGCACTTCAAGCTGCGGCTGGCCTATTCCACGGTGTCGAACCTGTCGTACATCCTGTTCGCCGCCGCCCTGATGACCACCCAGGCCCTGGCCGCCTCGTTCCTGCACCTGATCGTCCACTCGGTGGTGAAGATCATGGCCTTCTTCACCGCCGGTGCGGTGCTGCATTACGCCCACCGGGAGTATGTGCCCCAGCTGGAGGGCCTGGCCCGGTACATGCCGGTGACCTTCGCCTGCTTCACGGCGGCGGCCTGCGCCCTGACGGGCATCCCCCCCTTCAACGGCTTTGTCAGCAAGTGGTACATCGCCCGGGCGGCGGTGGATATCGGCGGCTGGCTGCCGCTGGTGGGCTTCGCAGCTCTGCTGATATCGGCCCTGCTGACGGCGGTGTATATGTTCCAGGTGGTGCTGAAGGCCTGGTTCCCCCGGACGGAGGCCCCGGCCATTCCGGAGGGCTCCGCCCATGAGGCGGGCTGGATGATGACCGTCCCCACCGCCATCCTGGCGGCGGCGTGTCTGGTGATGGGCCTGTTCCCCCAGTGGCTGCTGGACGTGATCGGAAAGGCGGTGGGCCTGTGATGCTGCTTCTTCTGATCCTGCTGCCCCTGGTAGGGGCCCTTCCCCTGCTACTGACCCGCAGCGAAAGCGAATCCGGGCTGGGCCGCTGGTCCTGCGCCGTCACGGGGCTGACGCTTCTTGTGATGGTGCTGGCGGTGTGCACCCGGTTCGGCGAATCCCTGAATATCCCCCTGTGCGGCATCCGCTTCACCCTGGACGGCTTCCGGTGCATCTATGGGCTGGTGGTGAGCTTCATGTGGTTCGTGTCAGCCCTGCTGACGCCCCAGTATTTCCGGGGCCATCACCACCTGCGGCGCTACCACTTCTTCTTCCTGCTGTGCCTGAGCTTCACCATGGGCGTGTTCCTGTCGGCGGACCTGTACACCACCTTCCTGTTCTTCGAGCTGATGAGCCTCAGCTCCTATGCCTGGGTGGTGCAGGAGGAGTCCCCCGACGCCCTGGACGCGGGAAAGACCTATCTGACCATTGCGGTGCTGGGCGGCCTTGTGACCCTGATGGGCCTGTTCCTGCTGTACCGCCTTACCGGCACCCTGGTCATCGCCGACCTGCCCGGCCTCTGCGCCGGGGTGACGGACCGCTCCCAGCTGTGGGCGGCGGCCCTGTGCATCCTGTTCGGCTTTGCGGCCAAGGCGGGCGTGTTCCCGCTGCACATCTGGCTGCCCAAGGCCCACCCGGTGGCCCCGGCCCCGGCCAGCGCCCTGCTGTCCGGCGTCCTCACCAAGGCAGGCATCTTCGGTGCCCTGATCATTACGGCGGACCTTCTCCCCGGCGAGCACCGGTGGGGCGTCCTGCTGCTGGCGCTGGGCGCGGTGACCATGGTGCTGGGCGCGGTCATCGCCGTGTTCTCCAACAACCTCAAGTATATTCTGGCCTGCTCCTCCCTGTCCCAGATCGGGTTCATCCTGGTGGGCACGGCGGCCCTGTCCCTGCTGGGGCAGCACAACGCCCTGGCCGCCCACGGCACGGTGCTGTATATGATGAACCACTCCCTGGTGAAGCTGACCCTGTTTCTGCTGGCCGGTGTGGTGTACTGCAACACCCACGCCCTGGACCTGAACCAGATCCGGGGCTTCGGCCGGGGCAAGCCCCTGCTGCATATCCTGTTTCTGTGCGGGGCCTGCTCCCTGGCGGGTATCCCGGGCTTCCTGGGGTATATCAGCAAGACCCTGGTCCACGAGTCCCTGGTGGAGCTGGCCGCCGAAAGCGGCAGCCTGGGCGTCACGGCGGTGGAATGGCTGTTCCTGTTCTCCGGCGGCCTGACGGCGGCGTATCTGACGAAAATCTACGCGGCGCTGTTCTGGCAGAAGCCCATCTCCCCCACCGGTAAGACCTGGGGCACCCCCGCCACCACGGCGGCGCTGATCCTGGCGGCCCTGCCGCTGCCGGTGCTGGGACTGCTGCCCCATGTGCTGGCGGAGCCGGTGGCCGCCCTGGCCCTGCCCTTCGTGGGCGGACACCCCTTCGGCCACGCCGTCCATTATCTGGCCTGGGAAAATCTCAAGGGCGTGGCCATCTCCCTGACCATCGGCATGGCGGTGTACTTCCTGTTCATCCGTCTGGTGCTTATGGACCGCCGGGAGGGCCAGGTGGTGTACCTGGAGCGCTGGCCCCGCTGGCTGAGCCTGGAGGATCGGGTGTACCGCCCGGCTATCCGGGGGCTGTACCGGCTGCTGAACGTGGTGCTGCGGGCCGTGTGCGATGCGCTGGACTTCCTGGTGCTGCTGGCCCGGCGGACCTTCCTGCGGGACTCCCGGCCCCGGCGCCGCAGATCTCCCCGCAGCGCCGTGCTCCACGCCATGACCCACGGCGGACAGCGCACGGAGCAGGAGGCCGCCGACCGGCTGGGCACCATCCTGGACACCATCCGCCGGATGGAGGGCAGTCTGTCCTATGCCCTGCTGATGGCCTGCCTGGGATTGTGCGTCGTCCTGGTGTGCATCCTGCTGTACGTTTTCTGATTGCAAAAGAGCTGCCGCAGCCTCGCGGCAGCTCTTTTGTTTACGCAGGAAACAGTTGTATTTGCCCGGTTGGTGTGATATACTGCTATATTGATATGATAGCATTCCGGGGGCGTGTACCCCCATGAGAAATGAGGGATTGTATATGAAAATCGTAGTGTTGGCCGGCGGCCTCAGCACCGAGCGGCAGGTATCTCTGACCAGCGGCACCGGCGTGTGCCGCGCCCTGCGGGAGCGGGGCCACCAGGCCATCCTGGTGGATATGTTCCTGGGGCTGGAGGATTACAACGGCAGCCTGTCGGATATCTTCGACGCGCCGGACGGCCTGTGCGGCGACAACCGGGTCCACTCCACCGAGCCGGACCTGGAGGCCGTGCGCCGCAGCCGCCGGGATCAAGGCCCTTCCATGCTGGGCCAGGACGTGCTGGCGGTGTGCGCCATGGCGGACCTGGTGTTCCTGGCTCTCCACGGCGCCTGCGGCGAGGACGGCCGCATCCAGGCCACCCTGGACCTGCTGGGCGTGCCCTATACCGGCAGCGGCTATCTGGGCAGCGGCATGGCCATGGACAAGTCCGTCACCAAGCGCATCATGGACGCCGCCGGGGTGCCCACCGCCCCCTGGCACGACGTGCGCTATACCCGGGAGGACATTCCCCGTCTGGCCCGGGAGCTGCCGGCGCCCTGCGCCGTGAAGATCATCAACGGCGGCAGCTCCATCGGCGTGGAGCTGCCGGACACCCGGGAGGAGCTGGCCCAGACCCTGGAGCGGATGCTGGCCTACGGAAACCACGTCATCGTGGAGAAGAAGATCAAGGGCCGGGAGATCCAGGTGGCCGTGCTGGGCGACCCCTCCGTCCCCGCCGTGGAGATCATCCCCCGGGGGGCCTATTTCGACTATTTCTGCAAGTATCAGAAGGACGGCGCCCAGGAGATCTGCCCCGCCCCCATCACCCAGGAGCAGTGGCGCACCGTGGGCGAGCTGGCCCTGCGCCTGCACCGGGCCCTGGACCTGGGCGTCTATTCCCGGGCGGACTTCATTCTGGATGAGGAGGGGAACTTCTGGTGCCTGGAGATCAACACCCTGCCCGGCATGACCCCCACCAGCCTGGTGCCCCAGGAGGCGGCCCAGGTGGGCCTGAGCTACGGCGACCTGTGCCAGCGCATTGTGGACGAGTCCCTGGCCCTGCGCAAGGGAGGCCGGGCATGAGGCCCCTGGTGGCGGCGGACATCTGCCGCGCCGTAGGCGGGACCTTCCTTCAGACCGGCGGCGGCACCGTCACCGGCGTCACCAGCGACAGCCGCCATATCGCCTCCGGCGACCTGTTCATCCCCCTGGTGGGAGCCCGGTTCGACGGGCATGACTACATCGACACGGCCCTGTCCTCCGGAGCGGTCGGCTGCCTGTGCAGCCGGCAGCCGGATACCCTGCTACCCGGCCGGTTCTATATCCGGGTGCAGGACACCACCCTGGCCCTGGGCGCTCTGGCCGCCTGGTACCGCAGCCTGTACGACATCCCCGTGGTGCAGGTCACCGGCTCCGCCGGAAAGACCACCACCAAGGAGATGATCGCCTCGGTGCTGTCCCGGCATTTCCGGACCCTGAAAACCCAGGCCAATCTCAACAACCACATCGGCACGCCCCAGACTCTGCTGCGGCTGGAGCCCTGCCATCAGGCGGCGGTGATCGAAACGGGCCTGGACCACTTCGGCCAGATCCGCTATATGGGCAGCCTGGTGCAGCCCACCATCGCCGTGATCACCAACGTCGGCGACGCCCACATTGAAAACCTGGGCGGCACCCGTCAGGGGACCCTGCGGGCCAAGTGCGAGATTTTCGACCACCTGCGCCCCGGCGGCCTGGCAGTGCTGTGCGGCGACGATGAACTGCTCAACGGCCTGGACCTGCCCTTTAAGACCCTCCGCTGCGGCAGGAGCGAACACTGCAATGTCCGGGTCACGGACATCGTCCGCCGGGGCATCGACGGCCTGGACTGCACCGTTACCACCCCCCGCCGCAGCTACCGGCTGTCCATCCCCTCCCCCGGGGACTACATGATCTACTCCGCCTCCATGGCCGTGGCCATCGGCGAGTATCTGGGCCTGTCGGAGCAGGAGATCGTCGAGGGCGTGGCCGGGTATGTGTCCACCGGCTCCCGTATGCGGCGCATCCGCCTGCCGGAGGACCGGCTCATCATCGACGACTGCTACAATGCCAATCCCCAGGCCATGGAAGCGGCGCTGGAGATTCTGGCGGACACCGCCTGCCGCCGCCGGGTGGCGGTGCTGGGCGACATGGGGGAGCTGGGCCCCATCAGCCGGGACGCCCACCTGCAGGTGGGCCGCACCACCGCCCGGCTGGGGCTGGACGCGGTGATCGCCATCGGCCCCAAGGCCGCCGCCATCGCCGAGACCGCCGGTCCCCGGGCGCAGCATTTCGCCGCCATTGAGGAGGCCCTTCCGGCCCTGCGCCGGGAATTCACCCCCGGCACCGCCGTGCTGGTGAAGGCGTCCCACGCCATGGAATTCGGCAAAATTGTCAGTGAATTGGAAAAAATGTAACGAATCGACCATATGATAGATATCAGCGTAACCGACCTGGTCAAGTCCTTTGACCTGGAAAAGAAAATACTGGACGGTGTGTCCTTCCAGATCGACACCGGTGAGCGGGTGGGCCTGCTGGGCAAAAACGGCGCGGGGAAATCCACGCTGTTCAACATCCTCACCGGGGAGCTGGACTATGACTCCGGCCAGGTGCTCATTGCACCGGGCCGCCGGGTGGGCCTGATCTCCCAGATCCCGGTGTATCCCGCGGGATACACCGTGGAGGACGTTCTGCGCTCCGCCTTTCAGCGCACCACCGCCCTGAAGGAGGAGATGGACCGCCTGACCCGGCAGATGGAGCAGGGGGACAGCGATCCCCAGACCCTGCGGCGCTACGGCGAGCTCACCGCCCGGTTCGAGGGCCTGGGCGGCTATGACACCGACACCGCCGTCAACAAGGTCTCCAACGGCCTGTCCATCGACGGCGATATGCGCCAGCGGCTGTTTGACCAGCTGTCCGGCGGGGAGAAAACCCGGGTGAACCTGGGCCGTCTGATCCTGGAGGACACGGACATTCTCCTGCTGGACGAGCCCACCAACCACCTGGACCTGCAGGCCACCGAGTGGCTGGAGGAGTATATCCGCTCCTTCCGGGGCACCGTGGTCACCATCTCCCACGACCGCTATTTCCTGGACCGCACCGTCACCCGCATCATCGAAATTCTGGACGGCAAGGCGGAGTTTTACAGCGGCAACTACAGCTTCTATGCCATTGAAAAGGAGCGCCGCTATCAGGAGCGCATGAAGCAGTATCTGAAGGAGCAGGCCAAGATCCAACAGCTGGAGAAGGCGGCGGAGCAGATGCACCTGTGGGCCTTTATGGGCAACGACGCCCTGCACAAGCGGGCCTTTTCCATGGAAAAGCGCATTGAGCGCATGCGCACCGTGTCCAAGCCCACCCGGGCCAAGAAGATGGACGCCCGCTTCGCCAGCCGGGAGTTCCGGGGCGACGAGGTACTGCAGCTGAAGGGCGTGTCCAAGTCCTTCGGTGACCGCACCCTGTTTTCCGACGTGTACCTGCGGGTGGAGGGCGGCGAGCGCATCGCCTTTCTGGGAGAAAACGGCGCGGGGAAAACCACCCTGCTGAACATGATCACCGGGGCCGAGCCCGTGGACAGCGGCATCATCCGCATGGGGCCCGCCATCCGGGCGGCCTATCTGCCTCAGATCATCCACTTTGAGCACCCGGAGCGCTCCTTGCTTGACACCATGCTCTATGAAAAGAAGGGCATGACGCCCCAGACCGCCCGCAACCGCCTGGCGGCCTATCAGTTCCAGGGGGAGGACGTGTTCAAAAGCGTGTCGGTCCTCTCCGGCGGCGAGCTCAGCCGCCTGCGGCTGTGTATGCTCATGGACGAGGAGATCAACTTCCTGATCCTGGACGAGCCCACCAACCACCTGGATATCGCCTCCCGGGAGTGGATCGAGGAGGCGGTGGAGGCCTTCGACGGCACCCTGCTGTTCGTGTCCCACGACCGGTATTTCATCAACCGCTTCGCCACCCGGGTCTGGGAGCTGGCGGAGGGCACCATCAACGACTATCCCATGGGCTTTGCCCAGTACCGGGCCGTCAAGGCAGAGGAGAAAAAGCCCGCCCCCGCCCCGGTCCAGAAGAAAAAGCAGGACACCCGGCCCCCTCGGGCCGGACGGGAAAAGCAGGCCGCCCGCCGCCAGCTGACCATCTGCGAAACCGGCATTTCCAAGCTGGAGGAGCGCTGCCGCCAGCTGGACGCCGAAATGGAACAGAATGCCTGCGACGCGGAAAAGCTCCAGGAGCTGTTTCGGGAGAAGCAGGATCTGGAGGCCCAACTGGAGCAGGAGATGGCCCGCTGGGAGGAGCTGTCTCTGCAATTGGAGGAATAATCAGGAGGACCATTATGCGTGATATTTTGTGTATGTATTACTCCCGCACCGGCGCCACCCGCCAGGCCATGACGGAAATTGCCCAGGCCCTGGACGCGGAGCTGGTGGAGCTTACCGACGGCGTGGACCGCCAGGGCGCCCGGGGCTATCTCCGCTCCGGCATGGACGCCATGCGCCGGGCCACCCTGCCGCTGGCCCCCTATGAAACGGAGCGCCCCCTGTCTGAATACCGGCTGGTGATTCTGGGCACCCCCGTGTGGGCGGGCCGCTGCGCCTCCCCGGTCCGGGCGCTGCTGAAGCGCCGGGGGCTGGAGCTGGAACGGGTAGCCTATGTGCTGACCCGGAAAAGCTCCCGGAAGTATGAGGAGATTTATGAGCAGATGGACCAGTACACCGCCCGGCCTCACCTGCTGGAGGTATCCCTGCGGCCGGGAGCCGTGGGGTATGAGTTCTGGCGGGACAAGCTGGTGGGCGAGGTGCGCCGCTATCTGGACGCCCAGTAAGGAGTCCGTATGCTGGAGAAATTACAAGCCATCGCCCGGCGGCTGGACCAGGTGGAGCGGCAGCTGTCGGACCCGGCGGTGTATGCCGACCGGGAATCCCTGACCCGCCTGAGCCGGGAGCAGAAGGATCTGACCCCCATCGTGGCCGCCTTCCGGGCCTGGCAGCAGGCGGAGGCGGACTGCGCCGGGGCACAGGAGCTGCTGTCGGACCCGGAAATGCGGGAGCTGGCCCAGGAGGAGCTGCATCGGGCCCGCCAGGAGCGGGACCGCCTGTCGGAGGAGCTTAAACGCCTGCTGCTGCCCCGGGACCCCAACGACGACCGGAACGTCATCCTGGAGGTCCGGGCCGGCATCGGCGGTGAGGAGGGAGCCCTGTTCGCGGCGGACCTGCTGCGGATGTACGCCCTGTATGCCGAGCGCCGGGGCTGGAACATGGAGCTGGTGTATGAAAACACCACGGAGCTGGGCGGCGTCAAGGAGGCCAGCGCCACCATCGAGGGCCAGGGGGCCTGGTCCCGCCTGAAATTCGAGGCCGGGACCCACCGGGTCCAGCGGGTGCCGGAAACCGAGTCCTCCGGCCGCATCCAGACCTCCGCCGCCACCGTGGCCGTGATGCCCGAGGCGGAGGAGGTGGAGTTCTCCATCGACCCCAAGGACTTACAGATCGACACCTTCCGCTCCTCCGGCGCCGGCGGCCAGCACGTCAACAAAACGGAATCCGCCATCCGCATCACCCACCTGCCCACCGGCACGGTGGTGGAGTGCCAGGACGAGCGCAGCCAGTATAAAAACAAGGACCGGGCCATGAAAATCCTGCGCTCCAAGCTCTACGAGGCCCAGCAGGAAAAGCAGAACGCCGCCATTGCCGCCCAGCGGAAAAGCCAGGTAGGCACCGGCGACCGGTCCGGCAAAATACGCACCTATAACTTCCCCCAGAACCGGGTCACCGACCATCGGCTCACCGGGGAAAGTAAGAATTTCAACATTGCCGCCGTTATCAACGGCGACCTGGACCCCCTTGTGGATGCGCTGACCCTGGCTGACCAGGCCAGGCGCCTGCAGGAGGGCGCAGAGAAAGGAGAATGAACCATGGAAGCTCCCATCAAAACCCGTTATGACAAGGCCGGTCCCCAGGTGGCCGAGGCTCTGTGCCGCCGCCGGTTTGAGGCCCACTATGTCTCCACCGCCCAGGAGGCCCTGGAGCTGGCCCTGACCCTGATCCCCAAGGACCGCACCGTTTCCTGGGGCGGCACCGCCACCGCCGCACAGATCGGGCTCATGGACCGCCTGCACCAGGGGGACTATCAGCTCATCGACCGGGACACCGGCAAGACCCCCGAAGAAAAGCAGGCCCTGATGCGCCAGGCCCTGACCTGCGGCACCTTCATCATGAGCAGCAACGCCATCTCCGCCGACGGCCAGCTGGTGAACATCGACGGCAACGCCAACCGGGTGGCGGCCCTGTGCTACGGGCCGGAGAGCATCCTGGTCATCGCCGGGATGAACAAGGTCATGGCCGACCTGGACAGCGCCATCGCCCGGGCCCGCCAGGTGGCGGCCCCCGCCAACGCCCAGCGCTTCGACATCAAGACTCCCTGCGCCGTTACCGGAAGCTGCGGCGACTGCACCAGTCCCGACTGCATCTGCTGCCAGATGGTCATCACCCGGGCCTGTCGTCCCGCCGGCCGCATCAAGGTCATTCTGGTGGGCGAGGATCTGGGCTTTTAAGGCAAAAGAGGGATCCACTTGAACACCATTGTTTTTCACCCGGAATCGGACCCGGCCGCCATACAGGAGGCCGCGGCCATTCTGCGCCGGGGGGGCCTGGTAGGCATCCCCACGGAGACGGTATACGGCCTGGGGGCCGACGCCCTGAACGAGGACGCCGTGGTCCGAATCTTCCTGGCCAAGGGGCGGCCCCAGGACAATCCCCTGATCATCCATGTGCCGGACGCCTCCTGGCTGGAGCAATACTGCCGGGACGTGCCCCCCGCCGCCTATCGCCTGGCGGAGCGGTTCTGGCCTGGCCCCCTGACCATGATCCTGCCCCGGCAGGACATCGTTCCCCTGCGGACCACCGGGGGCCTGGAGACGGTGGGCGTCCGCTGCCCGGACCACCCGGTGACCCTGGCCATCATCCGGGCCGCCGGGGTGCCCATTGCCGCCCCCAGCGGCAACACCTCCGGTCGTCCCAGCCCCACCACCGCCGCCCACATGATCGAGGACATGGACGGCAAGATCGACGGCATCGTGGACGGCGGCCCCTGCACCGTGGGGGTGGAATCCACCATCATCGACCTGACGGTGACGCCGCCCCGGCTGCTGCGTCCCGGCGGGCTGCCGCTGGAGTCCCTGCGGCAGGTGCTGGGGGAGGTAGCCGTGGACAAGGCCGTCACCGGCCTGCTGGCCGCCGGGGAGCGTCCCCGGGCCCCGGGGATGAAATACCGGCACTATGCCCCCCACGCGCCGGTCACCGTGGTCACCGGCGCGCCGGACCGCAGCGCCCGCCGCATCCTGGGCCTGCTGTCGGACCAGGCGGGGGTCATCTGCTTCGATGAGTATGCCCCGCTGTATGCCGGACACATCATCCATAATCTGGGCCCGGCAGCGGACAAATCCGCCCAGGCCCGGCACGTATTCGACGCCCTGCGTACCTTTGACGGCACGGACGTCACAGAAATCTTTGCCCAGTGCCCCGATGACGGGGGCCTGGGTCTGGCGGTGGCCAACCGGCTGAAAAAGGCGGCGGGCTTCCACCTGATCGACGCCGACCGCCCGCTGATCGTGGGCCTCACCGGCGGCACCGGCGCGGGAAAGACCAGCGCCCTGGCGGCCCTGGAGGATCTGGGCGGCACGGTGCTGGATTGCGACGCCGTGTATCACGAGATGCTCCGCACGGACCCCGCCCTGCGGGAGGCTATCACCGCCGCCTTCGGCCCGGTGTTTTGCCCCGACGGCAGCCTGGACCGGCAAAAGCTGGGGACCCTGGTGTTCTCCGACCACGCCGCTCTGGACCGGCTCAACGCCATCGTGTACGAATATCTGCCGCCGGAGCTGCTGCGCCGGGCCCAGGGCCACACCCTGGTGGGCCTGGACGCCATCAGCCTGATGGAAAGCGGACTGGGCCGTCTATGCGCCTGCACCGTGGCGGTGCTGGCTCCGGCGGAGGACCGGGTCCGCCGCGTCATGGCCCGGGACGGCATCAGCGAGGACTATGCCCGCCTGCGGATCTCCGCCCAGCAGCCCGATGTCTTTTACCGGGAGCGCTGCTCCCATATCCTGGAAAACAACTGTGCCACCCCGGCACAGTTCCGGGAACAAGCACGGATTTTCTTCCGGAGCATGCTCCGGGAAATCGAACATCTATAAGGAGGAAACAAAACCATGACAGACGAAATGAAGGCCAAGCGCGAAAAGCTGTTCTCCAGCGCCAAAAACGGCTATGACCTGGTGGACCAGGCTGCCCTGGAGGCCATGGAGGCCTATTGCGAGACCTACAAGCAGTACCTGGACAACGGCAAGACTGAGCGGGAGTGCGCCGCCTATACCGTGGAGCTGGCCCAGGCCCAGGGCTTTGTCCCCTATCAGCGAGGCATGGAGCTCAAGCCCGGCGACAAGGTATATCGCAGCAATCGCGGCAAGAGCGTGATGCTGGTGAAAATCGGCCGCCAGGACCTGTCCCACGGCGCCCAGATCGTGGCCTGCCACATTGACTCCCCCCGTCTGGACTTCAAGCCCCATCCCCTGTATGAGGACAGCGACTTTGCCTATGGCAAGACTCACTACTACGGCGGCATCCGCAAGTATCAGTGGGTGGCCATCCCCCTGGAGCTGCGGGGCGTGGTGGTCCTGCGGGACGGCACCGTGGTGAAGGTGGTCCTGGGCCAGGGCAGCGAGCCCAAGTTCGTCATCACTGACCTGCTGCCCCACCTGGGCGCGGAGCAGGGCAAAAAGCCCCTTAACGAGGCCATTCCCGGCGAAAACCTGAACCTGCTGATGGGCAGCCGTCCTCTGGGCGAGGAGGGCGACAGCGACCGCGTGAAGCTGCGGGTGCTGGATATGCTCCACGAGAAATACGGCATCTGCGAGGATGACTTCACCTCCGCCGAGCTGGAGGTGGTCCCCGCCTTCAACGCCACGGACCTGGGCCTGGACCGCAGCCTCATCGGCGCATACGGCCACGACGACCGGGTGTGCGGCTACGCCGCCCTGAAGGGCCTGTTCGACATCGACGTTCCCGAAAAGACTGCCGTGTGCATGCTGGCCGACAAGGAAGAGGTCGGCTCCATGGGCGTCACCGGTATGCAGTCCGCCTTCTTCGACACCTTCATGGAGGACCTATGCCAGAGCCAGGGCGTCAGCCTGCGGGTGTGCTATGAAAGCTCCTTCTGCCTGTCCTCCGACGTCACCGCCGCCTATGACCCCAACTTTGCCGAGGTGTATGAGAAGCGCAACGAGTCCCGGGTGAACTATGGTCTGGGCATCTGCAAGTATACCGGCGCACGGGGTAAGGGCGGCTCCTCCGACGCCGACGCCGAAACCGTGGCCTATGTCCGCCGCGTGCTGGACGAGGCCGGTGTGGTGTGGCAGATCGGCGAGATGGGCAAGGTGGACGCCGGCGGCGGCGGCACCGTGGCCCAGTATATGGCCAACCGCAACATCACCACCATCGACGCAGGCGTGCCGGTTCTGAGCATGCACTCCCCCTTTGAAACCGTGGGCAAGCTGGATTGCTACATGAACTATCTGGGCTGCATGGCCGTCTATAACGCGTAAAACGCCCCATAAAAAACTGCGCTGCCTCACGGCAGCGCAGTTTTTGAGTGCTAAAAAAGCCTCGCAGAGTTTGCCGCCTGCAGGCGGCAAAGCAAATGAGATCATTTTCGGCCAGGGCGTGTACCTGGCCGAAAATACTTCTCAGGCTGCAAGTGTGGAATTGGTTCGCCATCAGCGAACCAATTAAGCGCGCAGCAGACTGCAAGCCTTTTGTCCCAAAAGGGCTTTGCCCTTTTGGGACAGTTTCTTACAGAATCAGCAGCAGGCCGATGGCGATGAGGACCTCCTCGTCCGCCTTCTGATAGAACAGGAAAAACAGGATCAGAAGCAGCAGCAGATCCCCGGCGTCCATGTCTCCCAGGTGCAGCTTCGCCAGCAGCCGGTTCAGAAACTGCCGCTCCGGGGCAGGTGCCGGAGGCGGTGCCGGTTCCGGCCTGGGCGGAGGCGGTGCCGGTTCCGGCCCGGGCGGAGGAGGCCCCGGCCTGGGCGGGGGCGGCTGGGGACGGGGCGGAGACGGCGGGGCCGTCTCCTGCTGGGGCACCCGGTCATATACCCCGTTGTCGTTGCGGATATAGCGGTTATACATGGCTACCCCTCCCAATCCGCCAGCAGCTTTTTCCCCACATGGATCAGCCGCGCCAGCCAGGCCGCCCGCTCGATCTTCCCTTGCTTTTCTTCCTTCAGGAACGGGCGCAGGGCCTGGAGCAGCTGCAGGGCGGCGCTGTTCTCCGTACCCAGCTCGCCGGCCAGGGGCAGCAGCTTCCCCAGGAGCTTCGGGTCCAGTCCGCCCAGGGCCGCTCCCAGGTCAGGCCCCGGCGGCGGGGCAGGGGGCGGCGGGGCCGCCTTCTGCTCCCCCATGGCTCCGGACAGCTGCTGGGCCATCTGCATGACCTGGGCCATGCTGTTGGGATCGGACAGCAGCGCGTTCAGTTTTTCCTCCAGCTCCGACACTGCCGTCCCTCCTCCCTATTTTTGCAGGCTTTCGCCGATCCGCTGCACCAGGGCCGCCCCCTGGGGCGTGCTCATGATGCCCTGAAGCATCCCGCTGATGGCGGAGGCGTCCCCCGCCGCCGCCTGGCGGACGGCCTGCTGCAGGGTGCGGCCCCCGTCGCTGCCGGACAGCAGTCCCAGCAGCATCTGGCCGTCCCGGGACCCCATCACCGCCTGCAGGGCCGCCGGGTCCCGCTTCAGCCGCTCCATCATTTCCTTCTGATCCATAGAAAAACCTCCATCCGTTGCTGCATAGCCCAATATATGTGTCCCTTCCGGAAAACGTGCCTGTCCCGACCATGACTAAAAATTTCAAAAAAGGGGGTTGACAGGGAGGGAGGGGTGTGGTATTATACTTCTTGCCGATATCCGCCGGTGTGGTGGAATGGTAGACACAGGAGACTTAAAATCTCCCGGTAGCAATACCGTACCGGTTCGAGTCCGGTCACCGGCACCAACCGGACCCAATTCAATATCGCGGAGTAGAGCAGTTGGTAGCTCGTCGGGCTCATAACCCGGAGGTCGGAGGTTCAAGTCCTCCCTCCGCAACCACCAAAACAGCCGTTTTCGATAAGAAGACGGCTGTTTTTTCGTGCCCCATGGCAAAATTTCGCCGTTGTGGGCGGAGTTGCGTTGTCATTTGCCTGCGGGTAAGGTATAATCATGCCATGGGACGCGCTACGGGAGGACAAAATGATGATCGATCAATTGGAAGAAAACCTCACCCTTGAGAATTACGCCGAACACATGGAGGAGATTAACCGGCTGGCCAGAAGCCGCGACGCGTCTTGCCGCATCCGGCTGGCGGACCTGCTCTGCGGGTTTCCCAATCTCCACGCGAAGGACACACTGCTTGCCCTGGCGGAGGACGCCTCCTATCTGGTACAGACCAGCGCCATAGATTCCCTGTCCGCATTTCCGGGAGACGATACGCTGGCGGCGGCCATGCGGCTGTCCGCCTCGAGGCACCCGTTGGTGCGGGGGTATGCCTATATCTGCGTGGGAATGGCAGGGCGTTCGTTGGGCGATGAGGAACGCGCAGGCCTGCGAAACCGGCTGTCTGCCATACGGGAAACCGATACATTACTGCCCGACTACTACGATAGTGACATCGAAGAAAGAATTTTAGCAATGTCCAAGACAAAAACGGTTCACGGCAAGTGCTTTTTAACCGCAATGATCGAATATGAGGAATATACGGAGGCTGAATTGCGCCCTTATTTTGATAAAGAATTTGAGGAGCGGATTCTCCCTCCGGTGTATCAGGGAAAAATATATTCTCGACCATCTTGGAAAGCTCTATTCCTTGACACTGCGCAAAGAAGAAGTCATGCGAAAACTAAAATCATGATTCATATCAGCAGGCATCGCCTTCAAGAATCACTTTGATTAGGATGGGACAAATCGACAATGTCAGCTTGTCAAAAAAACTTTTTTCGACAAGCTGAACGGCTGTGCCCTTTCGGGCACAGCCGTTTTTGCGCAAACACGATATTGATGCTTTTCTCCAGCTTTCACGCCGTCAGTCCAGAACGTACACGGTGCAGTCCCGGCGGCCCCAATCGCAGGCCTCGGAATAGGTCTTGAACCAGAGGTCGATCTTGTTGCCCTTGATGGCCGTGCCGCAGTCGGCGGCGGTGGCCATGCCGTAGTGCCAGGAGCCCTTCACCGTCTGGACGTACATCCGGGTGCCGTAGGGGAACACGGACGTGTCCACCGCGATGTTGCCCACCGCCGTGGGACGGCCGGAGGCCGTGCGGGTACCGATGGAGTACGCAGTGGCGCTGCACACCAGGGTCCGGGAGAAGGTCATGGTGTCGCCGGAGGCGAACAGCAGATAGCCGGAGCCGTCGCCGTTGCTGTGCACGGACACCAGCCGGTCGGACCGCTCCACCGAGGACACCCGGGTGCCATACTCCACGACCTCCTCCACGGCGCCGTCGGTGACGGTGTCCGTCAACTCCGTGGACACCACGCAGCCCATGCGATAGGTATCGGTGTAGGTGTTGGTGATGGTGCCGGGCACACCCTGCTGCATCACCCGCTCGGTGCCCTTGGCCAGGGAGTAGTTCACCACCCGGCGGCTGCTGTAGCCCACGGACAGCTGCACCGTCCGCTGGCGGGTCATCTCCGCCCGGAAATAGATGGATGGCTGATCCCCCGTCAGGTCGATGAACACCATCTCATCCTCGGCGGGCTCCATATGCAGCCGGTGGAGCAGATGGTCCACCGTTTCGCTGCGGGTCTGCACGGTGCGGGTCTCCTCCTCGCCGGTCACGGTGACGTTGTGACCATGCTGCAGCAGCAGCTGGGCCTCCTTGGCGTTGTAGTCCACCCGGGTCTCCAGAATGCCGAAGCTCTTGTCCCGGCTGGGACGGCCGGAGATGATCTCCGTTCCGCCGTCTGCGGTAAGCACCACATACACCCGCCGCGGCTGCACCGCGTCGGCCATACTGCTCACCGTCATCATGCCCAGCACGGTCACCGCCACCATGACCAGCAGCAGCACCCGGCGCATCCGCCAGTGCTCCCGCACGGCCACAGCGGAAATGGCCCGCCGGACTCTGTCTTTCATGTCTTTCATATGCCCTCCCAAGAGGTAGATTTCCGGCATGTGTACCGGTTTGTAACTTTTGTTACTTTTTCAAAATATGGTAGGAGTATAGCACTTATACCCACTTTTGTCAAGTTTTATGCCATTTCCCGGATTTCGTTCACCACAAAGCCGCCATTTCTGCTCCATATGACACGCCCGGGTCAGCTGTCAATTGGGAAATTCGGTTACAAAAAGTTACGAATAGAAACAAAATCGAACCGTTGAAAATGGCAGACAAATGTGGTATGCTGAAAGAACTTGTATCATAAAGGAGAACCGCCATGCGTCCTGCATTTATCCCCGTGGGGCAGATCGTCAACGCCCACGGCATCCGGGGGGAGGTCAAGGTGAACCCCCACGGCTTTGACCCGGAGTTTCTCACGGAATTTGACACCATTTATATAGACGGCCAGCCCGTCCGGGTCCGCAGCGCCCGGGTCCACAAGTCCACGGTGCTGATGGCCCTGCCCGGGGTGGACGACATGGACGCCGCCCTGGCCCTGAAGGGCAAAACCGTGTCCATCCGCCGCACCGACGCCCACCTGCCCCAGGGGCAGTATTTCGACCAGGAGCTGGTGGGCCTGCGGGTCATCGACTGCGCCACCGGCGGCGAGATCGGCGTCATCGACCGGGTCCTGATCTACCCCGCCCACCGGATCTATCAGGTCAAGGGCCAGCGGGAGTATCTCATCCCCGCCGTTCCCGGCGTGTTCATCGAGAGCACGGACCCCGACGCCGGTGAAATGCGGGTGCACCTGATGAAAGGATTGGCCACCGATGAAAATTGACATCATGACCCTGTTCCCCGACGCCATCGATGCCATGATGGGCCAGTCCATCATGGGCCGGGCCCAGGAGCGGGGCTATATCCGGATCACCGCCCACCAGATCCGGGATTACACCACCAACAAGCAGATGCAGGTGGACGACTACCCCTATGGCGGGGGCCGGGGGGCCGTTATGCAGGCGGACCCCCTGTACCGCTGCTGGGACCACATCTGCCAGGAGGCGGGCCAGCGGGTCCACACCATCTATCTCTCCCCCTGCGGCCGGGTATTCAATCAGGAGGTAGCCAAGGAGCTGAAGGCCCGGTATGACCGCCTGATCCTGGTCTGCGGCCACTATGAGGGGGTGGACCAGCGCTTTCTGGACGAGTGCGTGGACGAGGAGATCTCCATGGGAGACTTCGTGCTCACCGGCGGCGAGATTCCCGCCATGGCCGTGGCAGACTGCCTGTGCCGCATGGTGCCGGGCGTCCTGCCGGAGGAAAGCTGCTACACCGACGAGAGCCACTGGAACGGCCTGCTGGAATATCCCCAGTATTCCCGCCCCGAGGTGTGGCATGGCCGGGCCGTGCCGCCGGTGCTGCTGTCCGGCCACCACGGCAATGTGGACGACTGGCGGAAAAAGGAGAGCTACAAGCGCACCATGGTCCGCCGCCCGGATATGTTCGCCCGCTTTGACGAAACCCAGCTGACCACCAAGCACGACCGCAAGGTCCTGCAGCAGGCCAAGGACGAGCTTCGCCAGGAGCAGGAGGACCAGGCATAACGTGCTTGAAAGCCCCGCCGCTTTGTGGTATCCTTGTGCTGTATTTTTTGTATAAAGGAGACGATTCCGTGACCAAGCTGCGGGACAAGCGGCTGTTTCTGCTGGATATGGACGGCACCCTCTACATCGGCGACCGCCTGTTTGACGGCGTGCCGGAGTTTCTGCGCCATGTGCGCTCCATGGGCGGCCGTTACCTGTTTCTCACCAACAACTCCTCCCGGGGCGTGGAGGGGTACATCGAAAAGCTCCGCCGCCTGGGCATCGAGTCCGCCCCCGGCGACTATCTCACCTCCGTGGACGCTACCATCCGGTATCTGAAGGCGGCCCTGCCCGGGAAAACCTGCTATGTATTCGGGACGGACTCCTTCCTGTCCCAGCTGGACCGGGCCGGGATCCCCGTCACCCGGGACCGGGAGCAGGCGGAGGTGCTGCTGTGCGGCTTCGACACGGAGCTGACCTTTCAGAAGCTGGAGGACGCCTGCATCCTGCTGAACCGAGGCGTCCCCTTTGTGGCCACCAATCCCGACTGGGTGTGCCCCACCTGGTACGGCTCCGTGCCCGACTGCGGCAGCGTCTGCCGCATGCTCACCACCGCCACCGGCCGGGAGCCGGTGGTCATCGGCAAGCCCCAGCCCCAGATGGCCCTGCTGGCCATGGAGCGCGCGGGTTTTTCCCCGGAGCAGACGGTGCTGCTGGGGGACCGGCTGTACACCGACATCGCCTGCGGCGTCAACGCCGGCATCGACACCGTGTTCGTCCTGTCCGGCGAGGGCACCATGGCGGACATCGACACCTACCGGATCCATCCCACCTGGGTGTATCCCGATATCGGTACTCTGTACCGTGAACTGGAGGAAACCGTATGAAACTCAACTACAAGCGGACTATTTTCGTGGGCTTTGCCTTCTTCCTGATCTGCTCGTTCTGGCAGGCCTATGACAACACCATTCCCCTGATCCTGACCAACAAGTTCGGCATGAGCCAGGCCTGGTCCGGCGTCATCATGGCTCTGGACAATGTGCTGGCCCTGTTCATGCTGCCCCTGTTCGGCGCCATCTCCGACAAGCACCACAGCAAGTGGGGCCGCCGCACCCCCTTCATCGTGGTGGGTACCCTCATCGCCGCCGTGATGCTCATTGCCCTGTCCTTTGTGGACAACGCCCAGCTGAAGCACCTGTCCGACGTCTCCGCCATTGACGATCCCGCCGCCCTGGAGCAGATCTATGACCGCCAGGCCGGCGAGACCCTGCTGACCCCCGGCGGCGACAAGTTCGTCCTGAGCCAGAGGTTCACCCAGGAGGAGTTCTGCCAGATCCGCAGCCAGGTGGAGCAGAACGGCAGCACCGTCACCAACCCCGATTATACCAACTATGTGGTCCCCGCCCGCCAGGCCTGCGCCTGGGATGCCACCGCCAAGAGCCCGGTGACCCTGGTGTTCTTCATCGTACTGCTTTTGATCGTGCTGGTGTCCATGGCCGTGTTCCGGTCCCCGGCGGTGGCCCTGATGCCGGACGTGACCCTCAAGCCCCTGCGCTCCAAGGCCAACGCCGTCATCAACCTGATGGGCTCCGCCGGCGGCATTCTGGTGCTGGCCCTGGGCATGGTGTTCGCCACCTCCGCCGTCCGCAACTCCCTGATGAGCTACACCGGCTATTTCGCCGTCATCGCCGCCATCATGCTGGTGGCCCTGGTGATCTTCATGCTCACCGTCCGGGAGAAGGAGTGGGCCTATGAGATGCAGCAGCAGGCCGTGGCCCTGGGCATCGAAGAGGAGACTCATGAGCAGGAGGAGGCCGAAGGCGGCCGCAAGCTGTCCGTGGACGAGGTAAGGTCCCTGATTCTCCTTCTTCTGTCCATCGTGCTGTGGTTCTTCGGCTACAACGCCGTCACCTCCAAGTATTCCGTCTATGCCAGCAACATCCTGCACAAGGACTATAACCTGACCCTGATCATCGCCCAGGCGGCGGCCATCGTCTCCTATCTGCCGGTGGGCTTCATCGCCTCCAAGGCAGGCCGGAAAAAGACCATTCTGGCCGGTGTGGTCATGCTGACCACCGCCTTCACCGTGGCCGCCTTCCTCAATGCCGAAAGCCCCACCATGCTGATGAACGCCATGTTCGCCCTGGCGGGCATCGCCTGGGCCACCATCAACGTCAACTCCTTCCCCATGGTGGTGGAGATGTGCTCCGGCGGCGACGTGGGCAAATACACCGGGTTTTACTACACCGCCTCCATGGCCGCCCAGGTGGCCACGCCTATGCTGTCCGGCCTGCTGATGGACCGCTTCGGTATGCATGTGCTGTTCCCCTACGCCGCCGTGTTCACGGCTCTGGCCTTCGTCACCATGCTGTTCGTCCGCCACGGCGACAGCAAGCCCCAGGCCAAGCGGGGCCTGGAAGCCCTGGACGAAATGGAGGACTGACGCCGGATGGTTGCTGTTATCATTCTGCTGGTACTGCTGATCCTGGGGGAGCTGTTCACCCTGATGCTCCAGTGCCGCCGGGGCCACAGCGCCTGGGGCCTGCTGCGGCTGTTCCGCTACGCCCACCGGGGCTATCACGACAAGCCCCGGATCCCCGAAAACTCCATGGCCGCCTTCCGCCGGGCCATCGAAAACGGCTACGGCGCGGAGCTGGACGTCCATCTGATGAGGGACGGCCGCCTGGCCGTGATCCACGATGCCAGCCTGAAGCGCACCGCCGGTGCCGACGTGCTGGTGGAGGACCTGACAGCGGAGGAGCTGAAAACCTACCGTCTGGAGGGCACCGATGAGCAGATCCCCCTGCTGGAGGAGGTGCTGGAGCTGTTCCAGGACCGCACGCCCCTGATCATTGAGCTGAAGGCCGAGCGGGGCAACCACGCCGCCCTGGCCGAGGCCACCTGCCGCATGCTGGACCGCTACCGGGTCCATTACTGCATCGAGTCCTTTGACCCCCGCTGCCTGATCTGGCTGAAGAAAAACCGCCCGGAGATCGTCCGGGGCCAGCTGTCCGAGCAGTTCCTGCGCCACGGGGAGACCGCCGGTCACGGCAAGGCCACCATGTGGCTGCTGGGGAATCTGTTTTCCAATATTGCCGCCAAGCCCGACTTCATCGCCTACCGGTTCTCCGACCGGGACAACCTGTGTCTGCGCTGGTGCCGGAAATTCTACCACGTCCAGGAGATCAACTGGACCATCCGAACGAAAGAGGAGATGGAAGCCGCCGAGGCCCAGGGGAACCTGGTGATCTTCGAGTGCTTCGATCCGAGGGGATAACGATATGAGAGTCATCACCGGAACCGCCCGGGGCCGCCGCCTGAAGGAGCCCCAGGGCATGGACATCCGTCCCACCACCGACAAGGTCAAGGAGAGCATGTTCTCCATCCTGCAATTCGACATCGAGGGCCGCCGGGTGCTGGACCTGTTCGGCGGCACCGGCCAGCTGGGCATCGAGGCCCTGAGCCGGGGCGCGTCGGAGGTGGTTTTTGTGGACAAAAGCGCCGCCGCCCTGAAGCTGATCCGGGAGAACCTGGAGCTGTGCGGACTTTCGGACCGGGCCCGGGTCCGGAACGGCGACTCCCTGGCCTATCTGCGCGGCGGCGAGAAGTTCGACCTGGTGTTCCTGGACCCCCCCTATGACACCGGCCTGCTGGAGCAGGCTCTGCAGGATATCGCAGGGTTTGACATTTGTCGCGAGCATGGTATAATAATGGCGGAAAGTCCGGCAGACGCCGTTTTGCCCCCCCTGGCGGCCCCTTACCGCCTTTATCGGGAGTACCGCTACGGCCGGATCAAGCTGACCGTCTACCACCGCCAGGGAAACGAGGAATAACCCCATGAAAATTGCGATCTACCCCGGCAGCTTCGACCCCATCACCCTGGGGCATATGGATATCATCCGTCGGGCGGCCCAGTGCTTTGACCAGGTGTATGTCTGCGTGTTGGTCAACTGCGACAAAAAGCCCATGTTCTCCGCCGACGAGCGGGTGGACATGATCCGCCGCTCCGTGGCGGACCTGCCCAATGTGACGGCGGAGCACTACAGTGGCCTGCTGGCCGCCTATGCCCGGGAAAAGGGGGCCTGCGTCCTGGTGAAGGGCCTGCGCAACGCCACGGATTTCGACCAGGAGTATCAGATGGCCAGCATCAACCGTGGCATCTGCCCGGGGCTGGAGACGGTTTTCCTTCCGGCCAGTCCCGCCTATCAGCATTTCAGCAGCACCATGGTCCGGGAAATGATCCGCTACGGACAGCCTATGGAACAATATGTGCCGGCCCCGGTGGCCGAGCAGTGGAAAGGACGGTCATAAATGGAAGACAAAAATGTGCAGAAGCTTCTGGACATGCTGTTCGGCATGATCGACGAGGCCAAGGGCGCCACCTTCAGCTCCGAAAAATGCGTCATCAACCGCGATGAGGCGCTGGACCTGCTGGACGAGATCCGCAACAAGCTGCCCGGCGAGCTCACCAAGGCTCAGGAGCTGATGAAGTCCAAGGAGCAGTATGTGGACAAGGCCAATCACGAGGTCCGCCGCATGCTGGACCAGGCCCAGGATGAGGCCAAGCGCCTTCGGGAGCAGGCCCAGGCCGAGGCCAAGCGCATGCTGGAAAAGGCCCAGGAGGACGCCAAGACCATCGTCTCCGAAAGCGAGACCATCCAGCGGGCCCAGCGCCGCAGCAGCGAGATCATCCGCCAGGCCGAGGACCGCAGCCGCCAGCTGTACCAGGTGGCCAACACCTACACCGAGGACGCCCTGCGCCGGACGGAGGAGGCCATCCAGGCCGCCCTGGACGAGGTGCGGGAGTCCCGCGTCCGCTATCGCAGCGCCTCCGCCGAACAGATGCAGGCCTGCCAGGAGAAGCTCAAGGCCGACCCCGTCAAGCCCTCCTCCGAGGAGTGACAAATTTCCCTGTTCATTTTTGTGCTTTTCGCTGAAATTTACTGGTTATTCTGCCAAAAGCCCGCATGCTGGTGTCTTGTCAGCCTCCGGGATGCGGGTTTTTGGCGGCAAAATAGAACAGCCGTTTGAAAAAGTGCAGGAAATCCCTGGAAAAACCCATAATTCCGGGATTTTGAGCGAAAAAACGGGTTAAAATACCCCTTGAAAAATTTTATATAGCGTTATATAATAAAGACACATATCTGATGGTGTCTTTTTTTTGATTTCGATGTGGGACAAAATGGTGGCAAAACCCATGATTGTGTGGCGATGGCCCACGGTTTTCCCACAAAACAGCGCCGAGGGGAGGGGAAGCAGGCATGAACGGTCAATATGCGCACAACATTGACGCCAAGGGCCGTCTGTTTATCCCCACCAAGCTCCGGGACGAGCTGGGCGGCACCCTCCACGTCACCATCGGTCAGGATCACTGCCTGTCCGTCTACTCCGACGAGGGCTGGGCCCGGTTCAACGAAAGTCTGAAGGGCAAGAGCTTCACCGAGATCAAGCGCCTGCGGATGATGTACGCCTATATGACCGACTGTGTCCCCGATGCCCAGGGCCGCATTCTCCTGCCCGCCAAGCTGCGGCAGTATGCCAACCTGGAAAAAGAGGTGGTCATCATCGGCATCTTCGACCGGGCCGAGATCTGGAACGCCGCTCTTTGGCAAAAAATGGAGGACGAGGCCTTCAGCTCCGGCGATCTGGAGCGAGCAATGGTAGAAATGGGGTTATAAGCCATGGTATTTGACAGGAACAAAGCCGACGACGAGGCCTTCGGCCATCACCCCGTTCTGCGGGAGGAATGCATGGACAATCTGGCCATCCGTCCCGGCGGCATATACCTGGACGGCACTCTGGGCCGGGCGGGCCACTCCTGGGAGATCGTCCGCCGCCTGAACGCCGGCGGCCGCCTGATCGGCCTGGACCGGGACGAAACCGCCCTGGAGGCCGCCCGCCAGCGGCTGGCCCCCTATATGGACCGCGTCACCCTGGTCCACAGCAACTTCAGTCGGGTGGCGGAGGTGCTGGATGAGCTGGGGATCCCGGCGGTGGACGGCATGCTCTTCGACCTGGGGGTGTCCTCCCCCCAGCTGGACGACGCCCAGCGGGGCTTTTCCTATATGCACGACGCCCCCCTGGACATGCGTATGGACCGCACCGCCGGCCTTACCGCCCGCACCGTGGTCAACGAATGGTCCTATGAGGAGCTGCGCCGGATCCTGTATGAATACGGCGAGGAGCGCTACGCCCCCGCCATTGCCCGGCGCATTGTCGCCGCCCGGGAAGAGGCTCCCATCGAGACCACCGGCCAGCTGGTGGAGCTGATCAAAAGCGCCATGCCGCCCCAGGCCCTGCGGGAAAAGCAGCACCCGGCCAAGCGGAGCTTCCAGGCCCTGCGCATCGCCGTCAACGGCGAGCTGGAGGAGCTCACCGCCATGCTGCGGGGCGCGGCCAGCCGTCTGGCCCCCGGCGGACGCCTGGCGGTGATCACCTTCCACTCGCTGGAGGACCGCATCGTCAAAAAAACCATGCAGGAGCTGGCCACCGGCTGCACCTGTCCCCCCAATTTCCCGGTCTGCGTCTGCGGCAAAAAACCCACGTTGCGCCTGGTGAACCGCAAGCCCATCGTCTGCGGCCCCGCAGAGCTGACCTATAACCCCCGCGCCCGCAGCGCCAAGCTGCGTGTGGCGGAAAAGCTGTAAATTTTCCTGTTTTTGGAAACGATTTCAACATACGAAAGGAGCTGCCCGACCATGGCGGAGAATACGAGAAGGATGAACAACGAGCCGGTTTTCGGCAGCCTTGCCTATGATCTGAATACCCTGAACTGGGGCGAGTTCGACGGCAATGCCGTCCGCCAACCCCAGGAACAGCCCCAGGAGCCTCTGCGCCGTCCGGAGCGCCGGGAGCGTCCCCGGCAGGAGCCCCGCCGCCGTCCGGCAGCCCGTCCCCGGGAGCATGCCTCCCCGGTTATGCTGGCCGGTGTGGCCGTGCTGCTGATGATGGCCGTGGTACTGATGATGGGCTATATCCGCCTGATGCAGGCCAGCCACGACGTCACCGTCAAGCAGGCCCAGCTGCAGCAGGCCCAGGAGGACAACGTGGCCCTGGGCGTGGCATACGAAAAGGCCTTTGACCAGTCCGCTGTCAAGGCGGCGGCCCAGGCCGCGGGCATGACCAAGCCCACCACCGACCAGATTGAGTACATCGAGCTGGGCGGGGCGGACATGGCCGATATCTGTCGTCCCGAGTCCACGGGGCCCCTGGCCCAGGCCTGGAACTGGGTAAAGAACGGCGTGGACGCAGTGGTGGAATATTTCCGCTGAGCGCCGCCATATAGTTAAGACGCGCAAGGAGTGAGAAGGAATACTTCTTGCTCCTTGCCTTGGTATTCCGGCGAAAGGAGCAGCCCATGTTCAGACCCAGAAAGAGAAAACCCAGCGAAAAAAAGCAGCGTTCACCGGAATTTTATGCCCGGCAGGCCACCCGCACCGTCCGCAGCCGCACCTTCTGGCTGATGCTGGTCATGGGCATCCTGCTGTTCGTGATCCTGTTTTTCCAGCTGTACCACCTCCAGATCACCCGGCACCAGGAGATGCAGACCCGGGCCCTGGACCAGCAGACCCGCCAGACGGTGGTCTCCGCCTTCCGGGGCACCATCTACGACCGCAACGGCAGCCAACTGGCGGTGTCCGTGTCCACGGAGACGGTGTTCCTGTCCCCCAAGGACCTGAAGGAGCAGCTGGACGCCGAGGAGGAGCGCCTGGCGGAGATTCGTCAGAAGAATGCCTCCCTGGCGGAGGGGGAAACGCCCCTGTCCGAGGAATCCCAGGTCCACTGGACCTATGATTCCCTGGCCGCCAGTCTCTCCGGGATTCTGGGCGTGTCCCAGGACACCATCCGCTCCTGCATGGACCGCACGGACTCCCAGTATGAGGTCCTGGCCAAGAAGGTGGACGAGGACGTGGCGGACCAGATCCGCCAGCTCATCAACGACACCGATGTCCACGGCGTTTACATGGTGGCCGACGCCAAGCGGGTGTACCCCTACGGCTCCCTGGCCTCCCACGTCCTGGGCTTTGTGGGCACCGACAACACCGGCCTGTATGGTCTGGAATCCCGCTACGACAAATACCTTCAGGGCCAGACCGGCCTGGTGGTCACCGCCAAGGACGAGCGGGGCAATCCCCTGCCCTATGAGTATGAGCAGTATTTCGCCGCCGAAAACGGCCAGGACCTGGTCCTGACCCTGGACGCCAACGTCCAGTATTATCTGGAGAAATATGTGGGCGAGATGGCTGACAAATACGGCGCGGAATACGGCGCCACCGGCATCGTCATGGACGTGAAGACCGGCGGCATCCTGGGCATGGTGTCCTATCCCACCTACGATGTCAACGACGCCTTCACCGTTCAGAACGACCTGTTCAAGAAGAACCTCACCGACACCTCCGACCAGCTGCTCAAGCAGTGGCGCAACAAGGCCCTGAACGACACCTACGAGCCCGGCTCCACCTTCAAGATCCTCACCATGTCCGCCGCCATGGAGGAGGGGCTCATCAATATGAACACCACCTACACCTGCACCGGCGGCATCCATGTGTCCGACGCCACCATCCACTGCACCGGCACCCACGGCACCCAGACCCTGAAGGAGGCGGCGGCCCACTCCTGCAACCCCGCCTTCATCACCTTCGGTCTGCAATTGGGCAACGAGAAGTTCTATGAATATATGAACGACTTCGGCCTGATGAACGGCACCGGCGTGGACCTGGACGGCGAGGCCACCGGCGTTTTCGCCAGCCCCGAGAACTTCACCCAGCTGGACCTTGCCTGCTACGCCTTCGGCCAGAACTTCAACGTCACGCCTCTGGCCCTGATCGCGGCCCAGGCCGCCTGCGTCAACGGCGGCTATCTGCACACCCCCTATCTGGTGGAGCAGATCGTGGACAGCGACGGCAACATCACCTATCAGCATGACAACACCCCCGTGCGCCAGGTGGTCAGCGAGGAAACCAGCGCCCACGTCCGGGAATGCCTGGAATACGTGGTGTCCGACGGCACCGGCCGCAACGGCCAGGTGAAGGGCTACCGTGTGGGCGGCAAAACCGGCACCGCCGACAAGGGCCAGACCGGCGACCTGGTGGTCTCCTTTGTCAGTTTCGCCCCGGCGGACGATCCCCAGGTCATCATCCTGGTGACCATGGACACCCCCAGCCGCAGCGCCGGTACCTCCGTGTCCGGCGGCAGCATGGTGGCCCCCGTCAACAGCAAGATCATGGCGGATATCCTGCCCTATCTGGGCATTGAGCCCACCTACAGCGCCGAGGAGCTGCTGGGCGCGGATACCACCGTTCCCTATGTCATCGGCAGCTCCGTGGAGGACGCCAAGAGCCGCATGGAATCCCGGGGCTTCACCTGCAAGGTGGTGGGCGCCGGCGACACCATCACGGACCAGACCCCCGCAGGCGGCGCGGTGATCCCCGGCAAGTCCACCGTCATCCTCTACGCCGGGGCCGAAAAGCCCAACACCATGTACACCGTTCCCCAGCTGGTGGGCAAGACGGCGGCGGAGGCCAATGTGGCCGCCACCAACGCCGGGCTCCTGGTGCGGTTCAGCGGCGCCACGCAGACCACCTCCGGCAACATCCGGGTCCTCAGCCAGAGCCTGGAGGCCGGGCAGCAGGTGCCCGCCGGCACGGTGATCACCGTGCAGCTGGGCGACGCCAACATGACAGACTGACGCGGAAAGGAGCGCCCTTTTGTGAATCTGTGGGACCTGCTGACCGGCGTACCCATCCGGTACTCCTCGGCGGACCTGCCCCGGGACGTCACCGGCGCAGGCTATGATTCACACACGATACGGCCCGGTCAGGTGTTCGTGGCCATCCACGGAGCCAACGCCGACGGCCACGATTACACGGCCCAGGCCCGGCAGCGTGGCGCGGCATGCGCCGTGTCCGCCCACCCGGTGGAGGGGCTGCCCTATGTCCTTGTTCCGGACCCTCGCAGGGCCCTGGCCCTTATGGCGGGAAATTTCTTCCGCCACCCGGACCGGGAGCTGTCCCTGATCGGCGTCACCGGCACCAACGGCAAAACCTCCGTGGCCTGGCTGACGGCGGGGCTGTTTCAGGCCCTGGGCATCCCTACGGGCCTGATGGGCACCAACGGCTGCCGCATAGGCGGCGCGGTCCTGCTCAGCCGCCGCACCACCCCGGAGTCCTGGGAGGTGCAGGGTCTGCTGCGGCAGATGGCCGATTCCGGCTGCACCCACGCCGTGATGGAGGTCTCCTCCCACGCATTGGCACTTGACCGGGTCCACGGCTTGGCGTATACTATAGCCGCTTTCACCAATCTCAGCCGGGACCACCTGGACTTTCACGGCGCCATGGAGGACTACGCCGCCGCCAAGGCGGCCCTGTTCCGCCAGTGCCGCGCCGCCGCGGTAAACCGCGACGATCCCTGGACGGAGCGCATTCTCCGGGACTGCGCCTGTCCCGTATATGACTACGGGCTTCACGGAGGGCACCTGCTGGCCGAGGACGTGGTCCTCTCCCCCGCCGGCGTCCGGTTCACCGCCCGGGAGGGCGAAACCGCCTGTCCCGTGTCTGTGTCCATCCCCGGACTTTTCACCGTGTACAACGCCCTGGCGGCCCTGTCCATGGCCCGCCTGTCCGGCATTTCCCTGCCGGACGCCGCCGAAGCCCTGGCTAAGGTGCCCGCCGTTCCCGGCCGCATGGAGCCGGTACCGGTGCCGGGGCGCGGCTATCGCGTGTTCATCGACTTTGCCCACACGCCGGACGCCATGGCCAAGGCCCTGGAGGCCCTCCGGCCTATGACCCCGGGCCGCATCATCGCGGTGTTCGGCTGCGGCGGCGGCCGGGACCCTGGCAAGCGTCCCCTGATGGGGGCCGCCGCCGGTCAATACGCCGACCTGACGGTGCTCACCTCCGATAACCCCCGCACCGAGGACCCCCTGGCCATCATCCGGGACATTCTCCCGGGGCTCAGCGGCCCCCATCTGGTGATCCCGGACCGCCGGGAGGCTATTTTCCGGGCTCTGGACCTGGCCCGCCCCGGCGACACGGTGATCCTCTGCGGCAAGGGCCACGAAACCACCCAGGAAATAGACGGAAAACTGCTGCCATTGGATGAAAGGCAGATCATTGCAGAATATATAAACGGAAGCTGACCCGCGTCCCCTGCGGGACGGGAAGGAGAGAACATGATGGAAATCATTCTGGCAGGCGTTGTGAGCCTGGTCATCACCCTGGCAGCAGGCAAGCTGCTGATCCCCGCCCTGATCCGGCTGAAGGCCGGTCAGAGCATCAAAGAGGTGGGCCCCACCTGGCACAAGGGCAAGCAGGGCACTCCCACCATGGGCGGCCTGATGTTCATCATCGGCATCGGCATTGCCATCCTGATCCTGGGCTGGAAGGGCATGCTGGAGGGGAACTTCACCCACCTGTATGTCTATGTGTTCGCCCTGGTGTTCGGCGTCATCGGCTATATCGACGACTATCAGAAGGTGAAGCACCACCAGAACACCGGCCTCACTGCTCCCCAGAAGTTCCTGCTGCAGCTGGCGGCTGCCGTGGCCTTCCTGTGCCTGATGCGCTACGAGGGCATGCTGAGTCCCAACCTGTATATCCCCTTCTTCAACACCCATCTGGTGCTGCCGTGGGTGGTGTATATGATCTTCGCCGCCTTCGTCATCATCGGCACCGTCAACGCCGTGAACATCACCGACGGTGTGGACGGTCTGTCCTCCAGCGTCACGGTACCCGTGGCTGTGTTTTTCGCGGTGCTGGGCGGCCTGTGGCAGGGCTTCGGCCAGCTGGGGGTCTTCGCCGGGGCTCTGGTGGGCGGTCTGCTGGGCTTCCTGTTCTATAACCACTATCCTGCCAAGGTATTCATGGGCGACACCGGCTCCCTGTTTCTGGGCGGCGCGGTGGCGGCCCTGGCCTTTGCCTATGATATGCCCCTGATCCTGCTGCTGGTGGGCTTCGTCTATCTGTGCGAGACCCTGTCCGACATCATCCAGGTGACCTATTTCAAGCTGACCCACGGCAAGCGGATCTTCAAAATGGCCCCCCTCCACCACCACTTCGAAATGTGCGGCTGGAAGGAGACCAAGGTGGTGGCGGTGTTCGCCGCCGTCAGCACCATTTTCTGCGTCCTGGCCTATCTGGGCGTCATGGACCGCTTCGGCGCATAACCTGAAACCTGCCGGAAAGGAGGGAACCGTATGGCCCGCACCAAGAGTAAAAAACGCCTGGTAGGCACCTGGAGCACCCAGCAGCGCCGGGAGGCCATGGAGCAATCCAGGGAAGCGGCCCGGGGCCCTGTGGACCTGCCGTTTCTGCTGCTGACCCTGCTGCTGACGGCTATGGGCATGGTCATGGTGCTGTCCGCCAGCTTCCCCTCCGCCTACTATGAAAACAACGGCAACGGCGCGTACTACTTCGTCCGCCAGGGCATTTTCGCCGTGCTGGGCCTGGCCGCCATGTTCGGCCTCAGCAAAATGAACTATCAGCGCCTGCGGGGCGTGGGCCGTCTGCTGCTGTGGGGCTCCATCCTGCTGCTGGTGCTGGTCATCGTCCCCGGCAACCCCATCGCCATCACGGAAAACAACGCCACTCGCTGGCTGGGCATCCGGGGCACCTTCCTGCGGTTCCAGCCCTCGGAGCTGGCCAAAATGGCCGTGGTCATCTATTTCTCCGCCACCATCTCCAAAAAGCGTGAGAAGATGCAGACCTGGAGCCAGGGCATCTGGCCCTATGTGCTGATTCTGGGCGTCATCGCCCTTCTGATGATGCGGGAGCCCCACCTGTCCGGCACCATCCTCATCGTCTGCACAGGCATCGTGCTGATGATCGTGGGCGGCATCAAGGGCTGGCTGATTCCCGTGGGCATCGGCGGCGTAGGCCTGGTAGGCGCCCTGTATGTGATCCTGGTGCAAAAGGGTATCCTGCACTACGGGGAAAACCGCATCAACACCTGGCGGGACCCCTTCAACGCCGAGTGGTACCGGGGCGACGGCTGGCAGATTGCCCAGTGCCTCATTGCCATCGGCTCCGGCGGCCTGCTGGGCGTGGGCCTGGGCAAGGGCCGCCAGAAGTTCCTGTACCTGCCCGAGGAGCACAATGACTGCATCTTCGCCGTGATCTGCGAGGAGCTGGGCCTGGTGGGAGCCTGCGTCATCATGCTGGTGTTCGCCCTGCTGATCCTCCGGGGCTTCTGGATCGCCCTCCACGCCCGGGACCGGTTCGGTGCCCTGCTGGTGGTGGGCTTCATGACCCTCACCGGGCTCCAGACCTTTCTGAACATCGCCGTGGTCACGGGCCTGGTGCCCGCCACCGGCATTTCCCTGCCCTTCTTCAGCTACGGCGGCACGGCTCTGCTGTGCCAGCTGGCGGAAATGGGCATTGTACTCAGTGTCTCGCGGCAGATGCCTGCCCCGGAAAACGGATAGGAGGCCCTCTCATGAAAGTGATTTTTACCTGCGGCGGCACGGCGGGCCATGTGAACCCCGCCCTGGCCCTGGCAGGCTATATGCAGAAGCAGGATCCCCAGGTGCAGGTGCTGTTTGTGGGCACCCCCGACGGCATGGAGCGGGACCTGGTGGAAAAGGCCGGCTACGCCTTCCGGGGCATCCCCATGGGAGGCTTCCAGCGCTCCCTGGGCCACGGCGGCCTGGCCCACAACCTGCACTCCCTGTCCATGCTGACCAAATCTCACAGCCGGGCCCGGGCCATCCTCCGGGACTTCCGCCCCGATCTGGTGGTGGGCACCGGCGGCTATGCCAGCTATCCAGTGGTCAAGTGTGCCGCCGGTATGGGCATTCCCACGGCGGTCCATGAGTCCAACATGGTCCCCGGTCTCACCACCAAAATGCTGGAGGGCAGCGCCGACCGCATCATGGTGGGCTTTGAGGAATGCCGCCAGCACTATCGTCACCCGGACAAGATCGTCGTCACCGGCACCCCGGTGCGGGGCGACTTCTTTGACCTGACCCGTTCCCAGGCCCGGGAAAGGCTGGGCCTGACCGATGACCGGCCTCTGGTAGTGTCCTTCTGGGGCAGCCTGGGGGCCAGCCACATGAACGCCCACATGGAGGATTTCTTCCGCCTGGAGGCGGCGGAGGGTATGCCCTTCCGCCATATCCACGGCGTGGGCAAAAGCGGCTATCCCGCCATGACCCAGCGTCTGCGGCAGGACGGCCTGGAGAACCTGGCCGGTCTGGATGTGCGGGAGTACATCTATGACATGGCTCCCGTCATGCGGGCGGCGGACCTGGTGATCTGCCGGGCCGGTGCCTCCACCATCAGCGAGATCACGGCTCTGGCCACCCCGGCCATCCTGGTCCCCTCTCCTTACGTCACCAACAACCACCAGGAGAAGAACGCCCGCATCCTGGAGCAGCACGGCGGAGCCGTGGTGCTGCTGGAGGCGGAGGCCTCCGGCGAAGCTCTGTACCGGACGGCCCGGGACATTCTCCGTAACCCCCAGCGCCAGGCGGACATGAGCCGCGGCATGGCGGAGCTGGGCATCCGGGACGCCACAAAGCGTCTCTATGACACCGTCATGAGCATCCGCAAGTAACCCCCTGCCCCACCCCCTGCATAGGATAGCGGGAAAAAGCGATGAAAGGCGGGGGCATATGAGCCTGATGATAGAAGGGGGACGCCGCCTGTCCGGCGACCTGACGGTACAGGGGGCAAAAAACAGTGTGCTGCCCATTCTGGCAGCGTGTATTCTCAGCGGGGACGTCTGCGTTCTGCAGCGCTGTCCCCATCTGGAGGACGTGGACACGTCCATTGACATCCTGCGGCACCTGGGCTGCGCCGTTCGCTGGAACGGCCCGGACCTGGAGGTGGATTCCTCCACCCTGACCCGCTGGGACATTCCGGACCGGCTTATGCGCCGCATGCGCTCGTCTGTGGTGTTTCTGGGAGCCATCCTGGCCCGGTGCGGCCAGGCGGAGCTGTCGTACCCCGGCGGCTGCGCCATTGGGGCCCGGCCCATCGACCTGCATCTGTCCGCCCTGCGGACCCTGGGAGCCTGCATCCGGGAGGAGGGCGGCAGCCTGGACTGCACCGCCCCGGACCTCACCGGGGCCGAGATCGTCCTGAGCATCCCCAGCGTGGGGGCCACGGAAAACGCCATGCTGGCCGCCATCGGTGCCAAGGGCGTCACCACCATCTCCAACGCCGCCCGGGAGCCGGAGATCGTGGACCTGCAGGCCTTCCTGCGGAAGCTGGGGGCCAGCGTTCACGGCGCAGGCACCTCCACCGTGGTGGTGGAGGGCGCGGAGCAGCCCCTTCACGGCTGCTGCCACCGGATTTTAGGGGACCGCATCGCGGCGGCTACATACCTGGCGGCAGCAGCCGCCGCCGGCGGAGACGTGTTCCTCCGGGACATCGACTACCGCCACCTGTCCACCGTCACCGGCGTCCTGCGTCAGGCCGGGTGTACCCTGTCCTGTCGGGAGGACGGCATCCGCCTGGTGTCCGACGGACGCCTGCGGGCCGTCAGCCCCATTCGTACCGCGCCCTATCCGGGCTTCCCCACCGACGCCCAGGCGGTGGTCATGTCCGCCCTGCTGCGCAGCAGCGGAACCACCGTATTCGTGGAAAACATTTTCGAGAGCCGCTATCACCATGTGCCGGAGCTGGTGCGCATGGGGGCCGACATCCGGCTGGAGGGCCGGGTGGCGGTGATCTGCGGCGTTGACCGGCTCCAGGCCGCCCGGGTCCGGGCCATGGACCTTCGGGGCGGAGCCGCTCTTGTGATCGCCGGGCTCCAGGCCCACGGCGTCACCACGGTGGAGCACCTCCACCACATCCGCCGGGGCTACAGCGACCTGCCCGGGGACCTGGCCCTTCTGGGGGCCCACATACACACAGAGAACACAGAGGGAGGCGCTTCCGATGACCCAACCCCGCAGACACAGACGCAGCCGCCGGAAACGGCAGGGCAACTTTGCGTTTCTTTATAGATTGCTCACCTTCGTGATGATATGCGGCGCCATTGTGGCGGCCCTGTCCCTGTTTTTCAAGGCGGACCAGATTTTCGTCACCGGCACCTCCCGCTATTCCCAGCAGCAGGTGCTCCAGGCCAGCGGCATCCGCCAGGGCGGGAACCTGTTCCTGCTGAACAAGCACCAGGCCGCCGCCGCCATCACCGACCAGCTGCCCTATGTGGAGTCCGTCCGCATCCGCCGCCAGCTGCCCAACGCCCTGCGCATCGAGATCACCGAGTGCACCCATCCCCTGGCCCTGGAGCAGGATGGGGCCCTGTGGCTGCTCAACGGCAACGGTAAGCTCATTGACAAGCTCCAGCCCGGCCAGGGGGAGTCCTGCCCCCTGGTCACGGGCCTGACCTTAACCTCCCCCCAGCTGGGCCAGCTGGCCGTCCCGGAAAACCAGGACAAGTGGGACCTGCTGCAGCAGCTTTGGCGGCTGCTGCGCGGCAAGGACATGGCCGGGGATGTCCAGTCCATCGACCTGACGGACACCGGCCGCATCACCCTGCGCTATCTGGACCGGTTTGATGTGGTCCTGAAATCCGATGACGATCTGGACTATCGCCTGAACTATCTGGCGGCGGTGATCCAGCGGCTGGACGGCAGCGATCAGGGCACCATTCAGTGGGACAAGGACGGCAAGGCCCGGTTCATTCCCGGCTAAACCGCAACTTTTCCCGGGAAATCATCCCCCGCCCCTTGACGGTTCACCAAAACCGTTATACAATAGAAAAAGCGCGTTATATTGCATACAGCTATCTTTCGATATATACTGGCAGGAGGAACCATCATGGCATTTGAAATGGAAACCGGCCCCGAGAATGTGGTCAATATCAAGGTCGTCGGCGTCGGCGGCGTCGGCAACAACGTGGTCAACCGCATGGTACGCTCCGGCACCAAGGGCGTGGACTTTGTGGCCGTCAACACGGACAAGCAGGTGCTGAACGCCTCCAGCGCCACCTATAAAATCCAGATCGGCGAGAAGCTGACCCACGGCAAGGGGGCCGGCTCCAATCCCGAGGTGGGCCAGAAGGCCGCCGAGGAAAGCCGCAACCAGCTGACCAAGTCCCTGGAGGGCACCGACATGGTGTTCATCACCGCCGGTATGGGCGGCGGCACCGGCACCGGCGCTGCCCCCGTGGTGGCGGAGATCGCCCGCGAGCTGGGCGTTCTCACCGTGGGCGTGGTCACCAAGCCCTTCTCCTTCGAGGGCCGCCGCCGGATGATGCAGGCGGAAAAGGGCATCGAGGAGCTGCGCAAGCGGGTGGACTCCCTGGTCATCATCCCCAACGAGCGCCTGAAATACGCCACCGACCAGAAGATCACCTTCGCCAATGCCTTCGAGATCGCCGATGATGTGCTGCGCCAGGCGGTGCAGTCCATCTCCGACCTGATCCGTGATACCGGCTTCATCAACCTGGACTTTGCCGACGTCACCACCGTGATGAAGGACGCGGGCCTGGCCCACATGGGCGTGGGCCGCGCCGCCGGCAAGGGCAAGGCCGAGGAGGCCGCCAAGATGGCCATCTCCAGTCCCCTGCTGGAAACCTCCATCAACGGCGCTCACGGCGTCCTGATCAACGTCACCGGCTCCATGGACATCGGCCTGGAGGAGGTGGAGCAGGCCGCCAGCCTGGTCCAGGATGCTGTCCACCCCGACGCCGTCACCATCTTCGGCGCCACCTTCGACGAGAGCCTGGAGGACGAGATCCGGGTCACCGTCATCGCCACCGGCTTCGCCGAAAACCAGCCTGAGGAGGCCCAGCCCGCTGCCGCCCAGCAGACTGCCGCCCCGGCGGCCCAGCCCGCAGCAGCCCAGCCTGCCCCCCAGCCCGCCGTCTCCCAGCAGGCCCAGCAGCTCAACGAGTCCGTGGACCAGGAGGCCAGAGCCGCCCGGGAAAGCATCGACCGGGCCTATGAGGACATCTTCCGGATTTTCTCCAAGGACAAATAATCCATAATAACCACAGCGCCCACTCCGTGCCGGAGCGGGCGCTGCTTTTCACCACTTATTCTCCACTTTTTCCGCAAACCCGATCATATCCCGGACCCGGATCACGGTTCCGTCGTCCAGGGTGGCCGCGCCGGTGAAGCGGCCGAACACCTGGTGCTGGTCGGACTTGATGAGCTTCACGTCCGTGCAGGCGGCCCGGTCCAGAATGGGGTCAAACTTCATCTCAAACCGACCGTCGTCGGAGGTAAAGCGCCAGGGGGACAGGAAGTCGTCCCTTCCCTCCCGCTGGAGGATGTGGAAGCACACCCGGCTGAGCTTGTGGGCCTTGCCGCCGTAGAACAGCATATTCTCGCTGGCGGCAGAGGTATCGCCAAAGCCGTAGCCGATGTTCCAGCCGAAGGGCACGCCGTCCGCCAGACCGGAGGCGCTGCCCCAATACCAGGTGTTGTGATACGTCCACACCCCCCGGCCCCAGTCCAGCACGCCGAAGGAGTCCGCCGGGTCAAAGACATAGGTTTTCTCCCCCAGCTGCACCTGGCCCCGGGCCCGCATACAGTTGATCTTCTGGTTGAAGTAGAAGCACCCGGGCTTGTCAAAGGGCGTGCAGATGACCATGGATTCCTCCGGCTCCTCCGTCAGGACAATGGACCCGTCTATGGTCTGGCCGTCCAGAAATTTCTCCATGTGGAAGGTCAGCTCCCGGCCCTCCGGCACGTGCCGGAACACCAGGGCATAGCCCCTTCCGGAGATGGCGGCGGTGCCCCTGGCCGACGACTCCGGCAGGCCGGTTTTCCCCATGGGAAAGGCCCGCATGGGGCTCTTGGTCCGCTCCCACCTCTCGTCAAAGTGCAGGAACGAAATGGAGTCCAGGCCCATGTACCCGTTGTCGTCGATGGTCAGGGCCACGGCGAAGTGGTCGTTGGCCACCAGGTAATAGTCCCACTCCTTGATGCGGGACGCCGGGGCCTTGATATCCGCCCGGCGATAGATGGGCAGAAGCCGCTTGGCATAGCCCGGCTCCCGCAGATTGCCGCTGCCGTCCAGCAGGGGCCCCGACGTGGTGATCTCATGCTGCATCATAGTGCCCTCCCGTTGCGTTTTCCCCATTTTATCACACGCCGCCGCATTTTTCCACCAGGACTTCCCTTTTCGCCGAATTTCCTGTATACTGGACCCATCACACAAGGAGGCGACCCATATGACGCAGGAAACCATCCGCCCCGGCCGGTGGCGGCATTTCAAGGGCAATGAATATCAGGTGCTGGGCCTGGCCCGGCACTCGGAGACGCTGGAGGACATGGTGGTATACCGAGCTCTGTACGGCGAGGGCGGCCTGTGGGTGCGGCCCGCCTCCATGTGGCTGGAAGCCGTGGACCGGGACGGGTACCGCGGCCCCCGCTTCGTGCGGATCGGGGACTGAGCCATGGACTATACCGTGGTGCACTCCGGCCGCCGGACCATCGCCATCCAGATCCAGCGGGACGGCCGGGTGGTGGTCCGTGCCCCCTATGCCGCCACGGCGGAGGATATCCGCCGGGTGGTGGACAGCCACCGGGACTGGGTGGAGAAAACCGTCTGCCGCCGGCAGGAGCAGCTGGCAGCCTCTCCTCCGGAGCCCACGGCCCAGGAAATGCAGGAGCTGGCCCGTCAGGGCCGGGAATATCTGCCCCGCCGGGTAGCCTATTGGGCCGCCCGGATGGACGTGATGCCCACCGGCCTGCATATCACCGCCGCCCGGACCCGCTGGGGCAGCTGCTCCGGGAAAAACAGCCTCTGCTTTTCCCTGTTTCTCATGCGCTATCCCCCGGAGGCCATCGACGCCGTGGTGGTCCATGAGCTGGCCCATATCCGCCACAAAAACCACGGCCCGGAGTTTTACCGCCTGGTGGAGACCACCCTGCCGGACTACCGGCAGCGCATCGCCCTTCTGAAGCGGCCTCCGGCAATTAAAGTCCCTGAACCAAAATGAGATTTTCCTATTGTGCCCCCCGGTAAAACGTGGTATGATGGGAAAAGAATTCAACAACAGGAGGAAGGAACCATGAACGATACCTGGGATCTGAGTATTCTCTATAAGGGGTTTGACGACCCCGCCTTTACCGGCGACATGGCGGCTCTGGACGCAGCCATCCGGAGTATGAACGACCTGGCGGCCCAGGCTGCCGCCCTGCCCCACGCCGACCTGGTGCGCCGCTATGTGGACGGCCAGCTGCAGCTGACGACCCTGATCAGCAAGCTGTTCATCTTCTGCAGCCTGCGCACCAGCGCCAACACCGCCGACAACCAGGCCAACAGCCTGTCGGACCAGATCAGCGCCAAGATCAGCGGCTGCGCCGCCGCCGACGCCTCCCTGCGCCACACCCTGGCCGCCTTCGACGACCTGGACGCCATCATCGACGCCGACCCCGCCCTGGCGGAATACCGCTATCTGCTGCAGAACATCCGCCGGGACAGCAAGTACCTCCTGTCCGACAAGGAGGAGGAGCTGTTCGCCCGGATGAACATCTCCGGCGCTTCCGCCTGGGAAAGCCTGCGGGATAACCTCACCAGCAGCGTGAAGGTGGAGTATAACGGCGGCGTCACCAACCTGTCCGCCATCCGGAACCTGGCCTACGACCCCGATCCCGCCGTGCGCAAGAGCGCCTATGAGGCGGAGCTGGCCTGCTATGACAAGATCAAGGACTCCGTGGCCTTCGCCCTCAACAGCATCAAGCTGCAGGTCATCAACGAGTGCCAGGTCCGGGGCTATGCCTCCCCCCTGGACAAGGCCCTGTACCAGAGCCGCATGAAGCGGGAGACCCTGGAGGCCCTGCTGGGCGCCATGGACGAGTATATGCCCAAGTTCTGGCAGTATCTGCGGGCCAAGGCCAAGGCCCTGGGCTATGAAAACGGTCTGCCCTGGTACGAGCTGTTCGCCCCCATGGGCAAGAGCGACAGGAAGTACACCACCCAGGACGCCAAGGACTATCTGCTGAACATCTTCGGCGGCTTCGACAGCCAGCTGCACGACATGGTGGAGCGGGCCTTTGACGAGGCGTGGATCGACTTCTATCCCCGTGACGGCAAGGTGGGCGGCGCCTTCGACTGCGGCGTACCCAGCGCCAGACAGAGCCGCGTCCTCACCAATTTCGACGGTGCCTTCGGCGACATCGTCACCCTGGCCCACGAGCTGGGCCACGCCTTCCACGACCAGCAGGTGTTCACCCACCCCCTGATCTGCCAGGAGTACTCCATGCCCGTGGCGGAGACCGCCTCCACCTTCAACGAGGTCCTCACCGTCACCGCCGCCATCAACGCCGCCGAGAGCAAGGACGAGAAGCTGGCCCTGATCGAAAGCCAGCTGTCCGACGCCTGCCAGATCATCTGCGACATCTACTCCCGGTTCCTGTTCGAGTCCTCGGTGTTTGAGGCCCGTCCCCAGGAGTTCCTGGATGCCGACCGTCTGTGCCAGCTGATGCTGGAGGCCCAGAAGAAGGCCTATGGCAACGGTCTGGACCAGACCTGCCTGCACCCCTATATGTGGCTGTGCAAGGGCCACTACTACAGCGGCAGCCTGAGCTTCTACAACTTCCCCTATGCCTTCGGCGGCCTGTTCGCCCGGGGCCTGTACGCCAAGTATCAGCAGGAGGGCGAAAAGTTCGTGCCTCTGTACAAGGAGATGCTCCATGCCACCTCCGTCAACGATGTGGAGGACACCGCTAAGATCGCCGGCATCGACCTGACCGACAAGGCCTTCTGGCGTCAGGGCCTGCAGTCCCTGGTCGACGAGATCGACCTGTTCTGCGACCTGGTCAAGTAAAAACGAACGCATCACGCAAAACCTCCGGCCCCGCCGGAGGTTTTGTGCTGCATCGGAGAATTTATACCCCCCGCTTCACACACATTTCACGCAATTCTGCTGGCTGACTTTACATTCCTTCCCTACAAAGGGACCGGAGCCGGAAAACGTCACCGTGGGAACGGTAAACGGCCGCACCTATGCCTTTGCCGGCCTGGAGCGCATCGGCGGCGTGATGATCTGCGACATCACCGATCCCTCCGCCGTCGCATTCCGGAACTACATGAACAGCCGCAATTATTCGGCGGATATCTATGACGACGTATCCCCCGAGGGCGTGATCTTCGTGGCGGCGGAGCAGAACAGCTCCGGAGCGCCGCTTGTCATCGCCTCCAACGAGGTTTCCGGCACGGTCAGCGTAACCGCCCCGGATATGGACGCCCCGGCGGAGGACGATCCCAGCCAGCCGCAGCCTCCCAAGGACGAGCCCTCTCAGCCCTCCGGGGATGCGCCGAAGCAGGACAAACCCGCTTCGCCGAAAACCGGCGACGAAGCCAGCCCCGTGCTGTGGACTGCGGCGATCCTCACCACCGGCGCAGCCATGCTGGAAATGGCCGTCTGCGGCAGAAAGCAAAAGCGCATCCGGGCGAAATAACCTGCGATTAAACAGGCCCGCATAAAAACCCAGGAGCACGGCTTTCACCGTGCTCCTGGGTTTTTATTTGTCTTTTCTCACTTGTTCCGGTCCCCCAGCTGGTCCGCCAGGGCGAACAGGAAATCATGATCCGGCCACTGGGCCACAGCGTCCTTGGCCCTCCGGGTGCAGGCTTCCACCGCCCGGGCGCAGCCCTCCAGGCCGTCTACGTCCACATAGGTGATCTTGCCCTCCTCCTTGTCGGAGCCGATGGGCTTGCCGAACACCTGCTGGTCGCCGACCACGTCCAGCATATCGTCCCGGATCTGGAATGCCAGGCCCAGCTGGTCGGCAAATTCCACCGCCTGGGCCCGCATATCGGCGGGCATATCCGCCGCCACGCAGCCAAGCTCCGCCGCGCCGGAGATCATCACCCCGGTTTTCAGCCGGTACATGGCCTTCAGCTGCTCCTCGGTATGGATGCCGTACAGAGTGTCCAGCACCTGACCGGCCACCATGCCGTCTGCGCCGCAGGCCCTGGCCAGCACCCGCACCGCCTCCACCCGGCTGCCGTCGGACATACAGGGAGCCTCCGCGATCAGGCGGAATGCCTCCGGCTGCAAAGCGTCGCCTGCCAGCACCGCCAGGGTCTCGCCGAACTTCTTATGGGTGGTGGGCTGGCCCCGGCGCAGGTCATCGTCGTCCATGCAGGGCAGATCGTCGTGGATCAGGGAATAATTGTGCACCAGCTCCAGGGCGCAGGCATAGGGCAGCGCCAAGTGCCAGTCGATGCCCCCCAGCCGGGCAAACTCCAGGGTCAGCACCGGGCGGATGCGCTTGCCGCCGCCCAGGATGCTGTACCGCATGGCCTCCTGCAGGCGGCCATAGGGCTTGTCCGGGCTGAAAAGTCCCTCCAGATACTGCTCGATGGCCTGCTGATAGGCCGCATACTGCTGCTTGAATTCCATGGTCATTCCTCGCTTGCAAATTCGTTTTCGATGGGCGCGCCGTCGGGCCCCTTCATCAGCCGCACCACCTGCTGCTCGGCCTTGTCCAGCTCCGTGCGGCAGGCCGCCGCCAGCTTCGTCCCCTCCTCGAACAGGGACAGGGACTGGCTCAGCTGGGCGTCGCCCTTTTCCAGCAGCGCCACGATCTCCTCCAGTCGGGCCATGTTCTCCTCAAAGGTTTTCTTTGCCATGGATCTCCTCCCCTTCTACTTCCTCCACCCGGCAGCCCAGGGACCCCTGGGCCAGGCGAAGCTCGATTCTGTCGCCGGGCCGCACCTGCGCGCTGCTGCGCAGAATGCCGCCCTCCTCCGTCCGGGCCATGGCATAGCCCCGGCCCAGCACCTTCAGGGGGCTCAGGGCGTCCAGCTTGGCCACGGTCCCGGCAAACCGCCGGGCCTCCCGGTCCCAGTGGGTCCGGGCCGCCGATGTCATCTTGTCCTGCATATAATCCAGCTGGAGCCGCCGGTCCTGGACAAAGGCCAGGGGGTCCGTCAGCACCCGCTTTTCCGCCAGGGCCTTCAGCCGCCGCTCCTCCCGCTCCAGGCGGTGCAGCACGCTCTGGGCCATGCCGTTCTCGGTCCCCCGCAGATACCGCAGCAGCTCCGCCATATCCGGCACGGCGATCTCCGCGGCGTTGCTGGGGGTGGACGCCCGGCGGTCCGCCACATAGTCGGAGATGGTCACGTCCGGCTCATGTCCCACGGCGGAGATCACCGGGATCTCCGAGGCATAGATGGCCCGGGCCACCCGCTCGTCGTTGAAGGCCCACAGGTCCTCCATGGAGCCGCCGCCCCGGCCGGTGATGAGCACGTCCCCCAGCTTCCAGCGGTTGGCGTACCGGATGGCCCCCACGATCTCCGGCGGGGCCTCCGCCCCCTGGACCCGCACCGGCAGCAGCAGCACCTTGGCGATGGGATAGCGCCGCCGCAGAATGCGGATCATGTCGTGGACCGCCGCCCCGGCGCCGCTGGTAACGATGGCGATCCGCTGGGGATACGGCGGCAGGGGCTTTTTATGGGCGGGGTCAAACAGTCCCTCCTGCTGGAGCTTCTGCTTCAGCTGCTCAAAGGCCACATACAGGTCCCCCACCCCGTCCGGGGACAGCTGGGTGCAGTACAGCTGATATGCGCCGTCCCGGGGAAACACGCTGATCCGGCCGAACACCACCGCCTGCATGCCGTTTTCCGGCCGGAACCGCAGCTTCAGGGCGCTGCTTTTGAACATCACGCACCGCAGGGCGCTCTGTCCGTCCTTCAGGGTGAAGTAGTGGTGGCCGGAGGGATAGATCTTATAGTTGGACAGCTCGCCCCGGATGTAAAGTCCCGACAGCTGGGGCGTGCCGTCGATCAGGTCCTTGATCAGTCCGTTGACCTCGGACACGGCGTAAATATGGTCCACCGGCGGCTCTCCTCCTTTCGCACGGCATCAAAAACAAGGCAGGGCTGCCGCGCCCTGCCTGGTGTGGGTCATTCCTTCACTTCCGCCCGCAGGAAGCTGCCCAGGATGCCGTTGATGAACTTCACCACCTCCGGGGACTCATAGCCCTTGGCGATGTTCACCGCCTCGCTGATGGCCACGCCGTGGGGGATATCCGGCATATAGAGGATCTCGAACATGGCCACCCGCATGATGGCGGAGGCCACCAGGGAGATGCGCTCAAAGCGCCAGCCCTTGGCGTACTGCTCGATATAGGCATCCAGCTCCGCCGCGTGCTCGGCCACGCCGGACACCAGGCGGCGGATGTATTTCTCCTGCTTGTCGTTGGGGGTGTCGGCATACAGGCCGCACTCCTCCGCCCGGGCGGCAAAATTCTCCCGGGAAAGCTGCCGATCCAGGAACTCCTGAACGGGCAGGTCCGTAAAGCTCAGCTCATACGCCAGATGGGTGGCGATCTCCCGTGCCGTATTCCGCGTCATAGTCGTAAATTCCTTTTTTCTCTCTGGATTTGGCCGGCTCAGTCGAAGCTGATGCCGCCCACGTGAACGTTCACCGCGTTGACCTGGAAGCCGGTCATGCCCTCCAGGGCGGCGAACACGCTGCTCTGGACCTTCTGGGCCACCTCGGACACGGCGCAGCCGTACCGCAGCAGGATGAACAGATTCACCACGATGCCCTCGCCGTCCATCTCCACCCGGATGCCCTTGGCGGTCATCTTCTTGCCGGTGACATAGTCGGTGACGTTGGCGTTCATCAGGCCGCCCACACCGTCTACCTCCAGGCAGGCGGAGGTGGCGATGGAGGCCACCACGTCCTCAGAGATCTGGATGGTACCCATGCTCTCCTGATGGGTCATGTATTCTTTATTATCAGCCATAGCTTGCAAAACTCCTCATTTGTATTCTCAATAGAGTCCCAATATAAGAGTAGTATACCATTTCTCCCCGGGAATTACAACTGTTAATTTGCCTCCATGATCTTGATCTGTTCGGCGGTATAGTCCGTTTCGCTGATGACAATGTCCTTGATGCGGGCGGCGTCGGTGGCCGTCAGGCCGCCCTCCGGCGGGGCCACCACCACGCTGACGCTTTCGGCCCCCATGAACACCACGCAGTCGGCATAGCCCTTGGCCGTCACCAGGCTCTCGATCTGGGACTCCGCCACGGTATAGGCCGCCAGCACCTGCAGGGTCTGGGATGCCTCATTCTGCACGCTCTCCTGGGCGTTTTCGTCGGCCTCCGCCTCCCGGAGCATGCTGATGGCGTTGTCCCGGGCCTGCTTGCGGCTGAGCCGGGCCGTGGCGAAATAGTCGTCCTCCGCCGGGGCGGCGGTTGGCTCCTGCCCCTTCTCCCCGTCCTGGGAGCTGACCAGAGTGGTCTGACCCAGGGTCTTTCCGGCGTTTTTCTGGATATTGTCAGTGTAGCGCCAGTTCATGTACACCGCCGCGCACACCAGCAGCAGCACGGCCGCCGCCACCGCCGGCTTCTTCCATCGTTTCTTCATGTCCGTCCCTCCTGTCATGAATCCCATTGCACCACCGTGATGCGGTCTGCGGGAAGGCCCGTCAGCGCCGCCACCGCCTCCGTCACCGCCAGCCGGACGCCGCCGCTGCCTGCCCCCTGGCACACCACCACGGCCCCCAGATACACCGGATACGTCTCCCGGGTCACCACCACGTCCTGATACCCGCTGCCCCGGTTCAGCGTCACCGGCTCCCGCTGGCGGCGCAGTTCGCCGTCCCGGTCCGTGTCGTCCGCGTCCTCCGCCAGCTCCAGCTCCGGCCCGTTTTTCAGCGTCAGCATCACCTGTACCCGGCCCACGCCGTCCATCCGGCCCAGCAGCTCCTCCATCCGCCGCTCCGTGTCCTCCAGGGAAAAGCTCCCGCCGCTCTCCTGGGTCTGGGCGTCGGTTTTCTTCCCCGGCAGCAGCATCAGCAGAATCCCCGTCAGCACCACCAGGCCCACATATTTGTACTTCTTCCATAAATTTCCAATGTTCCACTTTTTCATACGCTCCTTACCCCAGCCAGTGCTGCTCTGACGGCGGAATGCCCAGGTCCTCCTCCAGGATGGCGGACAAGGCCCGGTTTTCCGCCATGTCCAGCGTCACGCTGCCGGGATACGGGACGCCGCCGCGCCAGGTGACCTCCACCCGGGGATGGCAGCTCAGCCCCAGCTGCGCCGCTTTTTCCGATATATATGCAGCCGTCCGCTGCCGTATGCCAAGCTCCAGCTGGGCCTGGCCCTCCCGGCGGTAGGTTTCGGCCTGCTGCTCCATGTCCCGGCTCAGGTCCTCATACCGCACCGCCAGGTCCGACAGGTCCAGCCCCGCCGCCGGACCCAGCACCGCCAGCAGCAGGATCAGCCCCCCGGTGGCCTTGGCGGCAGCCCGCACCGCCCCCTTGGGCAAAAGCGCATACAGAAGGCTCAGCCCCATGGCCGCCGCTAAGATCCCCAGCAGCCACTGCCGGATCCCATCCATCATCCGGTAACCACCCCCAGCGCCGACGAAATGGAGATCAGCAGCAGCAGGCCGCAGGCCCCGGTCATGCCGAAGATCAGGCCAAAGGCCCCGCCTAAGGCGTCGATAAGCCCCGTCAGCTGCTCCGCTCCTAAAATACCCGCCAGAAACGCCGCCGCCTTATATACCAGATATTGCACCCCCAGCCGCACCAGCGGCAGCAGGCACACCGCCAGCACCGCCAGCAGTCCCGCCGCGCCCACGGTATTTTTCACCGCCCCGGCCCCGGCCAGAACGCTGTCCGCCGCGTCGGCCAGGATGCTGCCCACCACCGGCAGCACCCCCACGGCGCTGCGGGCCAATCGGGCCGTCACGGTGTCGGCGGAGCCTGCCGCCGCCCCGGACACCGTCAGATACAGGGTGAACAGGGCCAGCGCCCCGGTCAGCAGCCACACGGTGCCCTTGCGGATGGCCCGGCTGATCCCCGCCAGCCGCCGCTGCGGCAGCATGGCGTCCGCCGCCGCCGCGGCCACATAGAAATACACCAGCGGCAGCAGCAGCCCCCGGATCAGCGACAGCAGCAGGTCCACAAAGAAGATGGTGGCCACCTGCCGGACGCTGGCGGAGACGATGCCCCCGCTGGCGGCCACGGCGGCGGACAAGGTGGGCAGCAGCGCCTTGGAAAAGGTGTTTAGCTCCTCCACCGTCTCCTGGCCCAGGCCCATCATGGTTTTCACGCTGCCCGCCGCCGCCAGGGTAATGGCCAGCGCCCCGGCCATGGGCACAAAGTGCACCTTGCCCCCGGCGGCGTCCATGCACTCCTCCGTCAGGGCGCACAGCACCGCCGCCGCCAGCAGCACCACCCCGCCGCCGATGCTCTGCCGGACCGCCTCCTCCACATAGCCCAAGGCCCGGTCCCACAGACGGGACAGCCCCTCCGACAGGGACGCCGGGTCCTCCAGCTCCTCCGTGATCTCCTCCGCCGCAGCCGGCAGGGCGTCCCGCACCTCCCGGGGAAGCTCCGCCCCCCAGGCCGGCGCCACCAGCCACCATGCCAGCAGCAAAATCACCATACTCTTCCTCATACCAGCGTCCTCAACAGCTCCCATGCCGCCCGGACCAGCGGCAGGGACACCAGCACCGCCCCGAAGGCCCCTGCCGTATCCAGCACCGCCGCCATGGCCCCCTGGCCCGCGTCCCGGCATATCTCGCCGCCCAACCGGGACACCAGGGCGATGCCCAGGGTCTTTACCAGGGGCCTGAACAGCCCCTCCGGCAGTCCTCCGGCGGCAGCCAGCTCCTCCAGCATGTCCAGCACCTCCGCCAGCCCCCGCAGCAGCAGGACCCCCACCACCGCGCACACCGCCAGTCCCAGCACCGCCGCCGTTTCCGGGCTGTGCTGCCGCAGCACCGCCCCCAGTATCGCCGTCGCCAGGCACACGGCGGCTATCTGCACCACCGTCTCCATGGCTACAGTCCGAACAGGGACTTCACCAGCTGGAACAGGTCGCTGATCTGCCGCACCAGCATCATCATGACCACCACCAGCCCCGCCAGGGTGGTCATCATGGCCTGCTCCTCCCGGCCGCTGCGCACCAGCAGCTGGTTCAGCACCGCCACCAGAATGCCCACGGCGGCTATTTTGAAAATCAGATCCACATCCATGTGTCGTCCTCTATATCAGTAAGATGATGAACAGCCCCGCCCCGGACAGGGCCGCCGCCCACAAAAGCCGCTCCCGCTGGCGGCTGTCCCGGCGGCGGCGGTCCGCCAGTTCCTCCAGCCGGTGGACCGCCGCCGTCAGGGCGGAGACGATCCGCTCCTCGTCGCCGGTCAGCTCCGTATCCCGGAGCACGCGGCCCGCCTCCGGCGGCTCCAGCTGCCGGAAGGCATCCGCCCAGGCGTCCGGCAGGGGCTGTCCGCTTTCCAGGCCCTCCAGCACGGCGCCGAAATACGCGCCGCACAAAGGCCGCCGGGTCTGCTGCCGCAGCAGGCAGGGCAGGGTCCGCCGCAGGCTGCGGATACCCGCCGCCATCTCCGACAGGGCCGCCGACAGCTCCGCCAGCCGCTCCGTCTGCTGCCGCCGGGTCCGGGTCTCAGCCCGGCATAAAAGTGACGTCCCCAGCAGCACCAATCCCCCGCCCAGGAGCTTTCCTACCACAATTCCTCCACGATGTACTGTCTTTGGCCGCCCTCCCGGCGGATGGTGACGGCCTTTTCAAACACGCGCACCTTCAGCAGCTGGGAGAACAGGGGCCTGCGCCCCAGCTCCTGGCGGCCGGCGGCGTGGATGGTGGCCAGAAAGCGCACCCCGCAGTTGGCAGCGGCGGCCATGGCCAACAGATCCTCCCGAACGGTGATCTCATCCACGGCGATGATCTGGGGATTGGCCGCCCGCAGCAGAATGGGGATGCCCACCGCCTTGGGGCAGGCGTCCAGCACGTCGGTGTGCCGCCCCACCGCCATCTGGGGGATTCCCTGGTACATCACGGCGATCTCCCCCCGCTCGTCCACCACGGACACCCGGTGACACGGCAGTTCCTCCGTTCCGTCGGACAGGCCCCGGATCAGATCCCGCAGCAGGGTGGTTTTCCCCAGTCCCGGCGGAGACAGCACCACCGTGCTGCAAAACTGCCCGTCCCGAAACAGCTGCGGCAGGACGGCATCCCCCAGCCCCGGCTGCTCCCGGCCAATGCGTATGGTCACCGACGACAGGTCCCGCAGGTTGGTGTTTATCCCGTCCCGCAGCACGGCGGTGCCGCACACGCCCACCCGGAACCCGCCCCGGGCGGTGAGATATCCCCGGCTCAGGCTCTCCCCGGCAGCGTAGCGGGAATAGTCCGTCACCGCGTCGCACAGCTGCTCCAGGTCCGACTGGGTCACCGTAGGCGGCAGATCGCTGGGGCCCGGGACCACCTCTCCCTCCGGCAGCAGCACCGTCATGGGTCTTCCCGCCCGCAGGCGCAGCTCCTCTGCCAGGGCCATCTGCCCCGGGGCCAGCTGCCGGGCCTGCTGCTGCCACCGCAGCGGCAGCAGTGCCGCCGCCTGCTCATAACGCCGGATGGCATAGCTCTCGTCCATGTTCCACGCTCCTTCTCGTGTGATGGTCCAATGTATGCGGGCTCGTCCCGGCGTATGACAGCAAAAGCCCCCGGCCGGAAGCCGGGGGCGCAGCGCAGCTTGCTGTTTTTTTATTCCTCGCTGTCCCGCTCCCGGAACAGCAGGGTAATGCACCACAGGCCCGCTATGCCCACCAGGGCATAGATGATGCGGCTGAGGGCCGCCAGCTGGCCGCCGCAGTTAAATGCTACGCAGTCGAAGGCGAAAAAGCCCACGCTGCCCCAGTTCAGTGCGCCGATGATGACCAAAATCAGCGCGATGCGGTCAATGATCTTCAAAGGGTCTCCCTCCTTTTCCTGACAGGATATATGGCTTAGCCTGCCCCGGACGGACCGGAATATGCAAAAAGTTTTTGCCAGGCTGAAAATTTTTCTAATTTCTGCCGTTTCGGATTGCAATCCCCGGGTCGGATATGTATAATAGGGCATATGAGCGAACATACCGAACCTTTCGGAACAAAAGAGGAGGAGTTTTTCATGAACAAGAAATTCGAGAAGCTGGGCTTTTACCCGGCAGACATCCTGCTGCCCAAGGATCAGGACATGACCAAGTGGGCCGTGGTGGCCTGCGACCAGTTCACGTCCGAGCCGGAATACTGGCAGGCCGTGGAGCAGACCGTGGGCGATGCGCCGTCCACCCTGCGGCTGATCCTGCCGGAGGCCAACCTGAAGGCACCCAATGTGGACGAGTACATCGCCGACATCAACGCCTCCATGGACAAATACCTGACGGAGGGCGTGTTCCAGGTGCTGCCCGAGTCTTTGGTATACATCGAGCGCCAGCAGTCCGATGGCCGCATCCGCCACGGCCTAATCGGCATGGTGGACCTGGACGCCTACGACTTCACTCCCGGCTCCGGCGCCCTGATCCGTGCCACCGAGGGCACCGTGCTGGACCGCATCCCGCCCCGGGCCCGGGTGCGCCGCAACGCTCCCATCGAGCTGCCCCATGTGATGCTGCTGATCGATGACCCCGACAAGACCGTTATCGAGCCCCTGACCGCCGCCTCCGGCGAAATGGAGACGCTGTATGACTTCGACCTGATGCAGAACGGCGGTCATATCTGCGGCTATAAGCTCACCGACCGCCAGGTAGACGCCGTGGCCGACGCTCTGGAGGGTCTGACCTCCGACGAGGCCATGCAGAAGAAGTACGGCGTGTCCGGCGTGGCTCCCCTGCTGTTCGCCGTGGGCGACGGCAACCACTCCCTGGCCACCGCCAAGGCCTGCTACGAGGAGCAGAAGAAGGGCAAGACCCCCCAGGAATACCTGGCCCTGCCCTCCCGCTTCGCCCTGGTGGAGGTGGTGAACAACCACGACGACGCCCTGCAATTCGAGCCCATCCACCGGGTGCTGTTCGGCGTGGACCACGAGAAGTTCATGAACGCCTTCCGGGCTGCCTATCCCAACGCCTATGAGGGCCGGGGCAGCGGCCACACCATCGAGTTCGTGTGGAACGGCGAGAGCCACTTCATCACCGTTCCCGATCCCAAGGTCCAGCTGGCCGTGGGCACCCTTCAGGGCGTTATCGACCAGTATCTCCAGGACAACGGCGGCGAGGTGGACTATATCCACGGCGACGACGTGACCCGGGAGCTGGGCTCCAAGCCCGGCAACATGGGCTTCCTGCTGCCCGCCATGGGCAAGGAGCAGCTGTTCAAGACCGTCATGGCCGACGGCGTGCTGCCCCGCAAGACCTTCTCCATGGGCCACGCCCAGGATAAGCGGTACTATGTGGAGGCCCGGAAGATCAAGTAAGAAGTCGTTTCCACAGATACAGACAGCGCCGCAGGCTTTTGCCTGCGGCGCTGTTTCTTCTGAAACCTGGCAAAAGCCGCGGGACCGCCGCGGCTTTTGGGGAGAGCGTCTTTTTAGAACAGGCTCCTCCGCCTCCGGAACTTCTGGGTAGCTTCATACACGAAACAGGGCAGGGCGAGGGACAGAATTGTGATGGCCGACAGGAGCAGGACTGCGTACAGCAATGAGCTTCTGCTCAAAAACAGGATGTCCAGCATACGATGCTCCTTTCTGGTGCTGTTGGGGGGATTGCCCAAACAATTCATTCCACCCCCTCTGTGCTGCGTATAAATGCACCGCATTCTGTTAAAAAAGAAAGAAGATTTGTGAAATTTTACATGACGCCGGGCATTCGTTCAAAAGGCAGAATCCCGGTCGATCACGTTCCAGTGAGAGGCGGAGACTGTCTGCCCATCCTTGCACTCCAGCTGCACTTCCAAATGAGAATAAAGGCTGGCGGGGATCTGCCAGCGGAACAGGGCGAAGGTCCGGCCGTCCCGGATCCGCCGGACGCCGATCTGCTGCCGCTCCTCGGCCACTCCGGTGCCGGTGGGATACAGAAACAAAACCACCTGATCCACCGTGTGCTCCCGGCCGTCCTGGAAGGTGACCGCCACGTTCACGGTGCTGTCTGGCGGAAACAGATACCAGCCGAAGTCGCTTTTGGCGATCTCCTGCCCGGCCGCATCATAGAAATAGACGCCTGTAATCTGCGGATCCTCCGGCGGCGGCCAGCCGTCCTGATGCGCGCTGTAAAGGATCCAGCCCAGCGCCGCCAGCAGCGATGCGCAGTCCGCAAACAGGCACGCCGTCGCGGCGTTCTGGTCTTCCTGCGTAAACGTTTCGTTCCGCTTTTTGAGAATGAGCGCATGCCGAACCACGATAGCCGCAATCAAGAGAAGCAGCAAGCCCGCGATGAGGATGACCCAGAACAGGGGCTTATTGAGAAGGCCCGTCCGTTCGCCGCCCTCGGGGGTGTTGTCCGTAGAATTATCCGGTTCTGCATCATTTTGCTCCAATTCCTGACCTTCCGTGACGCGCGGCCCGTCGCCGGTTCCTTCTTTTCCCGCGCCGACGGGCTTTACACCGCTTTCGGTCTGCTCGGCAGAGAGGTCTTCGAGTCCCGGCGTCAGAGCCAACGGAAGCCAGCCCGCGCCATCCTGATACCCCTCGACCCATGCGCCAGCCGATTTCGCGTCCACGGTCGTTTCTTCGCCTGCTTTTGCGTTCACGGTGTAGCCCTCGACATATCGCGCGGGGATGCCGTAATAG
>OGGZ01000193.1_pt1 | contig 72276 bp, 58 predicted proteins | sample 1571371 | NCBI WGS metagenome assembly OGGZ01 (sample SAMEA2582025, study PRJEB24529) | metagenome | biome: Human gut stool | place: China | collected 2011
GGTCGAGAATCACCTCCGTGCTGGCGTAGACATACAGTCCGCAAGTTTCGTAATGGTACAGCGCCAGCGGATTGTCTCCCTTAACGAAGTACATGTTGTTATTTTCGTCCAGAACTGTAAACACAAAAGAGCCCTCGACTAATTCAGCCATTTCAGAAATAGACTGAATGTCGAGGGATTTCTGCTGTTCCAGGAGCTGAACTGCTATGTAGCTATCTGTCTTGACAGGCGTACTTGGTAGCGACATCTGCTTGCGAAGTCTGCCATCATTGTGAAGTACGCCGTTATGTGCCAGGGAAAAATGCGTTCCGTTCACCGTTCCAGGGAACGGGTGATTGTTTCTGTTATCGAGCTTGTTACCCTGGGTAGCCATTCGGGTATGCCCCATTATGACATTGGAATCATCGTGCAAATGCAGATGTACTTTGTGAGCAGCGTAAGGGCGCTTATAAATTGTAAGTTTTCCATTGTGATTGAATGCGTAACCAGTAGCATCGGTACCTCGCTCCTCGCACTCTTCTGAGAGTACGCGAAGCAACTTCTCTCGCTGCTTCGCATTAAGGGTATGGTTGTAATCTATCAAGCCGAAAATTGCGCACATAATTAATCATCCTCCTCTGCTGTGATTGGCGTGTTTATGTAGAGCTGGCGCTCTTTCAGGTATGTGATGAGTTCGGGTTCCGTGCTGTCGTCCAGTGAACCTACGAAATCCGACCAACTTACGGATTTCAGTTCAGAATCTGTGAGATCTGTTGCAAGTTCGCAGATCTTATCCACGAGTTCCAGAGTTGCAATAAGCGTGTTGTATTTCAGCGTGCCGCGGAACATACGAAATTCTATCGTGTGATAATTCGTAATGTTCACGCAGGCGTATCTGCCGTTGCAGCCTTTCTTGGCGTCCTCCAGAATCTCTTTGGGGCTGTTCTTATAGCCGTATCTTGCCGCCAAGCGGTTCATCTGATACTCGGTTCTGCGGCTGAATTTGAGCAGTTCCAGCCAGTGGTGCTCTACGAAATAAAGAACCCGGGATATGCACTCATCCTGTGCTTCCCGGGTACTGCCGAATGCTGTTCTGTTGACGTGGACGTGAAGTCCGCAAGTCGAAGTTTTGTGGCTGCGATAATCCATACGGATTGCGGAACGCATGATGTCTGCCCACGGCATTTTCTCTTTGTGATACCGCAGTGTCATCGGATGGGTCACTATCTCCATTCCGTCCGACAGACTTCCGTCAGATTTTATGTAGATATGCTCCGCAATCCGGTTGCCGATACCCAGAAGCGTATCAGCATTGTCACCGTTCTTGCCGCCCTCATCGATTTCAAGTTCCACGCCGAAATAACGCTTCGAGTCACCATAAAAGATGGGGTCGGGCTTGTAGTTGTATTCGTGAATGGAGCTGTTCTGACGTTCCTCGTAACAGCGGTCACAGTATGCGTAATCATCGTCATCATCGTAGTTGGCGTAGTCGCGATGAATAATGCGCCCGCAGCACTCGCAGGTAGTGTAGTAATCGTCGTAGCAGGAGTTGCAGAGCGGCATACTGTCTGTGCCTGCATTGTCGTCTGCCCAGATTCTGTCGCCACAGTGTTCGCAGGTGACAGTTTCGCTGTGGTAGCATTCATCGCAAAGAATGTTACCATCAAATGTGTAGTAGTCATCGGTCTCAATCGTTGCTCCGCAGCAACTGCAAACGGGACGGTTATTTTCGTTGTTGTCCATGGTGTGATCCTCCTAAGTCAATATTCTTCTGCCAAAAGCATGGTGGAATGTGTTTCGTCATCAATGACGAAGATTTTTGCTGTGATTGGTTCGTCAGTCCGGAAATCGAACGAGTGTTCGTAAGCGGGTTCTTCCTGACTGTGCGTGACGTGCTGGGTATGGTCCTTTGCCGTGAGTTTGAAAACCTGAAGATAATCCTTTTCGGCTTTCATGCTGTCGATGCAGTTCCAGAGAATGATCTGCGTTAATATCGGGACTGTTTCACTGATTCCTCTGGTGCTGTATCTAGGGTTACTGAACATTTCTGTTACCTCCTGTGTGGCTCTGTTGTGCGGTTTGTGAGCAAAACAAAAGCCCCGTCACCGTGAATTTTCATCACGGTAACGGGGCTGTGTTCTGCTGTGAAAATCGGGTGCAGGATAAACCGAAATAAACTACTTCTTCAGCCGGAAGTCCGTGCTGTCGAGGCGTTTCATTTCACGTTCTGCGTCGTCGATTTTCTGCTGAAGCTGACTGCGCTTCTCGTCCTTTCGACGCTCGGTCGCTAAGCCGATTATTCCGGATATAACCAGTATGCTGGCTTCGGCTATTGCTGCGAGCGTCTGTGCGCTTATTCCTTCATCTGATCACCTCCTCACAACGGTATAATATACCTCTGTGTGAAGTGGCTTTTCGGGCAAACATGGGATTAAATAAACCGAAAGGAGCGTGTTATAATGCTTAATAATACAAAAGATATACTGACACTAAAAGAGCTGCAGAAACTTCTGCATATAGGAAAAAACACCGCTCTGCGATTGGTGCAGAGCGGTGAGATTGAGGCGTTCAGGGTGGGTAATCAGTGGAGAATAGCAAGAGAAAATGTTATCCGATATTTAAAAAGACAATAATGCCATTATATACTTATAATACCCATCTTTCTCCAACAGACTTACGCACAGCGTCATATTCGTCCTTTTTCTGCTTCACTGCAGAATCCGAAACATGCTTACCAAATGCAGATCCAAGGTACTTTTCTATAACCGCATATGGAAGCTTCCCCTTTGCACGGCAAGGTTTACCGGAGTCCTTTTCCTTTCCTGTGAAAAGCGAAAGCGGAAGATAGTCTGCGCCATCAGCGTTGGAAAGTTCATCACAGTGCTTGTCCACGAATGTGTTCAGGAAAGCAATGTCAGACGCCTCGTTGAATTTGATATTGTTGCGCCTGATGAGATTCATTATCTGATCGTCGCCTTCGGTTATGATCTCAAAAGCCACCTGATCGGTAAAAAACAGCGGCGTGTAATTGAACGTCTTTTTCTTTGAATAAGACGCCTTCTGCCCGAGGCAGTAATCGACAAGCGCAAGATAGAATACATTGTATGCGGCGTCATAAAGCGCCCTGTCAGTCTGATCCTTGGTATCTTCAACGGAGTCGTTAACAGTCAGACCTTCAGTATCACCGGATATTGCTTCGTCTAAGCTGTATTCTCTTTTTCTGACGTCCTGTATGCTTTTTTCTCCGTCGTCGCTCTTGGTTTTTTCGTATTTCTCACGATTGCGCTTATCTATACGGGATATAGCCTTTTTCTTGAGCGAGCTGACAAAGAAGTTCCAGAAATCATACTGCGGATCGTACTTTTCCATTACTTTCGTAAATGTGTCTGATATAACCTCGCAGAATTCATAATAATCCCGGTTGTTGCCGAAGGTTCTGTCCACCTCTATCAGGATATTCGTATACAGCTGGTTGAATTCACATGAAGCCTGTTCGGAAGCCGCATTTATATCGCTGCCGAATCTTTCCGCGATATCCTTTGCAAGCCGGTTGATAGTATCAACATTACTCATCCTTATCGCCGTCCTCTCCGTGGTTCAGAAGCGGTCTGATGAATGCAAGGGGATCCTTGGGCTTTGCGTAAGAAAGCCTGCCCATAATATTGTTGATATAGAACAGCGCAGAAACATCGAAAATATTTGAACAGTTGGTATCGTGGTTGTACTCGCCATAAACCAGCGCCTTCACAGCGGTATTGTCGCCGTAAAGGTACGAATAGGTCAGCGCAAGCTGGAGAGCCATCGAAGTAGGCTTGTTGCCATAGGTGACGTCGGCGGTGATAAGCTCGTCGCTGCCGATACTGTTTATTATGCTCTCAAAAAGCTTCAAGTGCTTGGACGAGGATTCGTCATAGCTTGCTTCTATGACGTTTATCTCGCCGTAATCAAAGCCGATCTCATCGCGCAGTCTGTTGAGTTCACCCACGAAATGCTCGTAATTCTGCTTTACAAACGGACTGGTCTTGCTGGTGAGGATCACGGTCACTTTGATTTTCTCACCGCTCTCCGCTAGATTCTGTATCGGAACAAGTATCGGGTGGGAAAATTCGCGGTCAGTTTCAAGGAATTCAACGCTTTCAGCGTTTTTATATACCGTAGTTTTCAGATCCTTTGCAAGGCTTATCGCAGTAATAAAATGCTTCATAAATATCATTCCTTTCCATTGAGCGCTTTTTCAAGATTATCAAGCGCACGCTTCATATCCTTGGTCACATTCTTAGGGGTAAATGTATTCGGGTAAGACGAGAACGGATAGCGCTTCCCATTGAACAGCGAAATGATAAGATTTTCATAGGTGTCAATATTTGAAGCGTGATTCACACGGTTCCTTGCGCAGACCGCAAACCTGCTGTCGCTGAATATGCGCTGCATAAGCTCTGACGAAACATTCAGCCTTACGCCGGCCGGAAGATACTTTTCATCGAAAAAGATTGCGGCGATCGTCCACTCGTAGTTGTTGTATTTTCGGTTTCCGTACCTGTCGGTGCGCTCCTTGGATTTCTTCCTGTATCTGCCGAGCGTTGAGCATAGTTCCTTGTCGGCCTCGTCCGGCGAATCGAACATATTGTCAAACACTCTTCCGAGAACATAAAGAAGACGCGTGTTGTTTTCCTCTGACGGGTGGCGATCTTTCATCATGCGGTTTATCTCAGTGCCATGCACCTTCATGTCAATAGAAATCAGTTTCTCATAATAGATGATGTCTGCGATATTCTCATTGTAGATGGTGAGCGCCTGCTGAACCAGTCCGTTTTCAAGGCACCAGCGGACGATACCTATAATACCGCGGCTGCCGGAATCATGCGAAATATGGAACTTGCTGCGTATCAGCGGTATCATCGCCTTTATCATGAACAGACCGTTGCTGTCGTCCTCGACGTATTTCTCGACCTGTTCAAGCTGCTGATCGAGCTGCTCCAGCTTCTTTGAAAGATCCGTTGCACAGAGCTGGATAGAATCGCTGAATTCTTCCATGGTTTTCAGCAGCGCCTTGACCGACGGACTTTCAACCTTGCTGAACGCCGCTCTCAGCGCAGTAGCGGAACCGTGCTGAACAAAATCGTTCACTGCGTCCAGCACTTCCATATGCTGAAATGAGCGGTCCGTATTCACAATAGTGCCGGTTTTTGTCCTGAAATCTGCGTCGGCGTAATATGCGTGTATCGAATAGCCGTAATAGGACAGCAATTTCGTCAGAAGCTGAATGAAGATGAAGTTATCACGCTTTCCGCCTGCCATGTCAAGATGTATCGTGATATCCGGATCGTCTGCGGCAATTCGCTGGACCTCCTTGGATATCTCGCTGAGCACCCTGTCGAACCTGTGGTACTGCTCGTCCTCGCCGAGGAACACATCAAAGTACTGCGGGACTGTAAATCCGTTTTCCCCACAGAAACGCCCTATCTCGCCATTAAGGTACTCCATGGTGAAATCCCCGGGAGCGGCTACGTCGTTGCTCTGCACGCGGATATGTACGTCAAGCTGATTATCTGCGCCCAGCCTGCTCAGCAGGTATTTCAGGCAGGCTTCGTTGGTCTGGTATGCGGTGATGGTAAGGTCGTGGTTCTGGTAGGTATATGCGCCCTGATCAAGTTTATTTCTATCGAATTTGCTTATGCAGGAAATGAGAATGTTCTTCATCTGGTATTCCTTTCTGCCGCATGAAGTACTGCTGACGTCATGCCGCTCTGAATTGATTTTACCATAAAATCAGACAAGTGTCAACACGTTTTTCAGAGTAGTTGAGATTCCGGCTGACCTTCTTGCCTTTCACTATATATACCAGTTTCCCTGCGGTTTTTAAGTTTTTTATAGAAAAAATCCCGGTATCTTTTCGGATATCGGGATTTTTCGGTTCAAGCACCTTGCGGTGAGGGGGTAGTTCAGACGGCGTAGGCAGCGACCCGTATCCGTTCTGATAGGAGGAAAGTTTCAATCACCTCTCGGTGAGGGGATAGTTCAGACATTTACAATCTGAAACTTTTACGATAACTAAAAGATAGTTTCAATCACCTCTCGGTGAGGGGGGAGTTCAGACACGTCCTCCAGAGCGACCGCGTGAACGACAAGGAGCAGGTTTCAATCACCTCTCGGTGAGGGGGGAGTTCAGACTGCAAACCCACAAGCCAGCATGGTTATGCGGCAAACTCGGATTTGAATTTTAAAAAAACATTTACAGCAGTTCATAAACGCCACCCTTATACACCTATTTTAACACAAATTCAGCCGAAAGTCAATACCCGAATCAGCGCTTGTAGGGTCTGCCGGCGCCGCCTGCGCGCTGGTTAAGCTCCGGCTTGTGCTGCTCGATCTTGGAGCGCTCGTGGTCGTTGATGCGCGCCTGTGAAGCCCTGCCGTCCGCCTGCTTGTAGGCAAAAATGGAATTGTCGCCGCTCAGCTTGCCGGACCTGATGTGATCGTGCATGCGGCGGTTGAGGTCCTTGCTGACGCCGACATAAACCACCTCGCGGGTGTTGGAATTGATAATGCGGTATTCGCCCTTTGCCGAGGGAACCTTGCGGGTGTTGGAGGGGTCGAGGGGCTTGACCTCGGTAGGTCTGCCGGGTTTGTAAAGAGACATCTTGAACTCCTTTCACATTGAGGAACGATGAGGGAACATTGAATCACTTGCCGGCGTTGTTGATTATGGCGGCAGTAATCGCACACGCACCAGAAATACCAGCAGCAATAATACATGCAGGAACGGACATTTCTATCACCACCTTTCACTACATATACCCGACTGTGCTGAATTTTTAAGTTTTTTATAGAAAAAATCCCGGTATCTTTTCGGATATCGGGATTTTCTGTTCAATCACCTCGCGGTGTAGGGGTGGTTCAGACTGCAAACCCACGAGCCTGCATGGTTATGCGGCAAACCGGATTTTGAATTTAAAAAAAACATTTATCTTGTTTCATTTTTGCCACCCTTTTGACTATATTTTAGCACAATTTTTTTGATTTGTCAAGCATTTTAAGCCAGAACAAACCCGCCCATACCCATGCCGGTCTTGCCGCCGACGCCGCAGTAGGTCGCGTAGGCAAACACGGTTTTCAGAAGCCGCGACTGCTCCGGATCTTTCGGGAAGCGGTAGTCAACATACCCGGTCATACCGTGGAATATATTCCCGCTGACGTTGTAATCCTCCCGGCGAAGCTGAAAGTCCCCGGTCTCCCCGGCGGAGAAAGCTTCGCAGAACTCATCATAGGAAAGCTCCGCACCCTCGAACTTGCTGAACTTGCATATCACGGAATAGAAATACCGCTCTATCTCCGGGAAACAGCACACCCTCCCCTGCGACTTGAACATAGCCGGAGTGACGAACGCCATACGGCAGGAATTTCCCCGGATAAGCTCCCCGGAGCTGTCGGCGCGTATCGCCGGGGCTGGATTCTCCCCTACGATACGCACCGGCTGTTCAATGCCGTAGATTTTGAGCTGCTTCGCTTTCCGGAAGCCTTCGATAATACACGCGGCCTCGTCGTTCAGCGCGGATACCCTGATGACAAATCCGCCGTCATTCGGGACTGCGAAAATTGAGAACGGGTGGTGTTCCTTCTGATGGAGGAATTCAGCGTAGCTGCTTTTTATCAGCTTCATTGCAGCGCCGTGGAGCTTCACCCCAAGCCCGGAATACAGCTCCGACGCGTCGATATCGTCCGTTATGAAATCCGACTGATATATCAAAAGGACACCCCCGTATGCTTATCGTCTGAAACCTCTGTTATTGAACCCGCCCCTGCTATATCCGGAATTGCGGTTACCGCCGAAGCCGCCTTTCTGCTCTGATTTCGGCGTTCTCGGCAGGGACGGATCTGCGTCTGTTATCTTTGGCAGATGGTTGTTCAGCCTGATGTAACCCTCGCTGCGCAGGCTTCCGCGGTTATCCGCGAACCAAGTGAATATATCTCCGCCGGCAGTCTCACGCGGGTAGTCCACTTCCTTCTTCGCAGCGTAGTTAAGGTTGACCACCTTTGTTATGAATGCGTTGAACTCCGGCGTTGGCTGGAACATTCCCGTGTTCGCGGTGCCGACTGTTTCCTCCGTGATGTCGCTCACGGAATACGCGCCGTTTTCAAAGCTGCGCTTCGTTATGCTGTCCACAGTTATTTTTACCGAGCCAAGACCGACCGGCTTTCCGTGACCCAGCTTGTGACAGCGTGCAGAGCCTGCGAAATTCTCGCCGAGATCAAGCGCGAACACCAGCTTTTTCAGCTGATCCTCCGTTATCCTGTCGTAGAATACGCTGAACGTGAATTCCGTGCCTTTTTTTACAAGCTGCATTCTGGTCGCCATTTTCGGGTGTTCCTTTGCGAAATCATCGTCCTTCGTGATGACATTCTGCGGAGCGTGCCAGTAGAATTTTCTTCCGGCAATGGTGACGTTGCTGCTGTCCGGACCGAGGGAGTTCCTCTCGTTTCCGCTGAGGTAGAATTCGAACGAGGACAGCCGAGGGCCGGAAAGCACCGGCAGCAGATATGAGCCGCCAAAGCAGTCGGACTGTTCGCATATTGCGTCCGTGAATCTCACATGACTAGCGTGGCTCTGGGAATCGCCCTTTCCATCAGCGATGAATCCGAACATCGCGCAGGCGGCGCAGCAGCATTTCGGAGAGGTACACGCCTGCATTCCGGCATTCTCCACGATATCACGGGGCTTTTTCACGAACACCGCCCTTGAATACTGAGACGGAGCAAGATAGTAGTGTCCGGTGTTCATGTCCTGCCAGTACCATACGGGCAGCCAGCCTCCAGCAGTTTCCATCGCCTTTATTGCGCTTTCGTACTCTGCCTTATACTGCCCCTGATACATCTCTACGTTGACTTTCAGACGGTCGATATATACCTTGTCTATCTTCGTTCCGGTTTCAATGTATCTGAACACGCTGGGGTTCGACTGCTTATTTCCTGTGCCGAAAGTATCCACACGCAGATAAACGCCCTGATATCTTCCACTGGTGGAGAAGCTGTCCACCAGTTCGGAAGCCTGACCGTTTCCTGATTTTGTATCGAATCTTACCTTGTCGCCGGTCTTGTGCCGGATTCCGGTCTTGTCGCGGACGCGCTTTGAATTGTGGAGCGTGTATTCCCTTTTGACGGGGTCATATGTTATTATGCCGGGCTTCGTCTTGTTCAGCCGGGTATGAAAATAATCATCGTCCTTGTCGTTAAGATGCATACAGGAATCCGTCAGCACCTCGTATACGCTGCGGATAACTCCGCGTATTCCGCTGCCGGGGATAGCCGCTTTTCCGTCAAGCGTGAAGAAGTCGTATTTCTTCGGCTCGGTTCTTTCCACATTGTCCGGAACGGGATTTTTCAGAATATCCGGCACGGCTATCTGCGTTTTTGTGATGAGCCTGCACTTTATCTCCCCGCTGAAAACCGGCTCTGTCGCCTCTGTGCAGTCGCTGCGCTTAGCGCCGCCTTTCGGGAGCGGGACGAAGGTATAAGGATTAACAAATCTGTCGTCCATTACTGTTCTCCTTTCGCAAGGATACGCACAATTCTGAAATCCACTATTTTCAGTATGCCGTTATCGTCATAAACGCAGTAGTTCCGTATCTCCAGCTTTTCAGCGTTCTCCACCGGTAGCGTGTAATGCCCGCCGCCTGTCGCAGTATAATCCCTGCCGGACGATTTAGTGGAATCGATATCAAGATACTGCTGTTCGGTGTATGTCCTGTCCTCGAATGTTTCATCGCCGGAAAGCGCTTCGCGGAACTTACTGTCGTCGATAATGCGCCATGTGAACGGAATTCCGATCTCCGGGCGGGAAGCCCTTATCTCCGCGTTCTCATTGAACAGCCGTATTTCAAGAAGATGCGCCGCGTCATCTACTGTGCCGCTGAATCCATCGCAGAATATCCCGGTGGTATACTGGCGGTAGGATATCATTCCGGACTGCGCCTTTGAGTTAAGGAGCGCCTCAAGTCCGGAGTCCTCGACCCTGCCGTTTTCACAGATAAAATCGTACATTACCACACCTCCAGCAGCTTGTCAAAATCATAATTTCTGAAGCTCTCTGTCATGTCCTGACCGTTGATACAGAGCTTTTCAACCGAGAAAATTCCGCGCCCTACCGAGGTCAGTCCGCCAACGGACAGGAAGCCGTTGTCAAGGTCGGCTATTACTGCGAGGACAGCACGCTTTACATCGTCGGACTGCTTTTCCGTGAACAGCAGTTCAAGCTCTGTGCTTCCGCCGTAATAGGTTTTCTCCGTGTACAGTGCGCCGTCGTTCGTGCCAGAGGTGAATCTGTCGATGGAATTTCTCGTAACGGTCTTGTAGTAACCGCCGTCAAGCATACTTTCGCTGAAATATATGGCAGACTTCTTATTCCTCGCCTGCTTGACGTTTTCCTCGATATGACCGAAAAGCCCGTCAGCTTTCTCTTCTCCTGCGAACTCGCAGAATCTTGCCCGGAATGCGCCCGCCCAGCTTGTACCGGGTATCACCGGAACTCCGCTGCGCAGGGAAAGCTGCTCGTAGTCCGGCGCTGCATTCTCTCCGTCAGAAACATCCGTGGAATACCTGCGTATCGAAATACCGCCCCGCTGTTTCAGCGAAAGCGTTATTCCCGTGAGGTCGGAGGGCTTCGTCAGTTCCACAGCCTGAGCGTTTTTCCAGCACTCATCGTCGAACATATCGAAATCGAGCCAGTCGTCTGCATCGCTGAATCCTATGCGCTGGAGTCCCTCAACAGCGACCGTTCCGTACCCTCTTGTCGTCTTGTGACCGAATCTCAGCAGACCTGCGTTTATCTTCTGGAATGCTTCGTTAATTACGCTGTCGCCGTCAGCTCCGCAGTCCGCAAGCTCAATATAGCCTCTGAACTCCGCTCCGGTCTCGACCGCCTCAAAATCGAACTTTCCTGTGTCCTCCGCCACCTTGTTGTTCAGCCTTACGCTGTCGCGTACAGATACGGCGTTTTCTCCGGTGCAGACTGCGTCGTAGGTCAGCACTTTGCTCATCTCGCCGCTGCCGTTCTGGATAGTTCCGAAAAGCTCTCTGGCAGTATCCTCGTCAACGCTGTGACGGATCACTCCGGCAATTGAGGTAGCCGGAATATACGGCACACCGCGGCTGTCAAGGAGAACGTCAGAATCGGTATTGTCGCTTATCCCCGAACCGAGCGCCATCGGGCTTTTCAGTCTGAAAATACACCTGTAATATACACGCTCCATTGTTATTCTTCCTCCTTTCTGTCAGCCGTTCTGAGGAAGTATTTACCCAGCAGGAACACGGTTTCGAGATACTCGCGCCAGTCCTCGTTATATTTGTATTTTTCGGCGGTCATTGCGATATCGTGCGCCTTTTTCTTTTTTGCCTCTGTCTTGACGGAGTCTATCCGCTTTATAAGGTCGTTGAAATCGCTCGCCTGCCGTATCATCAGCAATACTCTGCCGACAAACGAGGAACTCAGCCCTACAAGTGCGCTTCTGTTGCTGAGCGCATAGTCGATGGCGGAACTGCGCATTTCTTCAGTCGTATCGTTCTTTTTGAGGAGTTTGGTCAGCCTGCCGTCTGTCTCCGCATTTACCTTTCCGGAAGCAGATACGCTTTCTCCGAGTTTCATAAGCTCGTCCGCCTTTACAAAGCGAACCATTCCGAAGCCCTCGCCGTTCTTTGCGCCGAAATACGCATACTCCGGCAGTGTGCAGACGCTCTCAGCCGTGAAGCATATCGTACTCCCTGCGGCGATCGCACGGATATGCGGTTTCTTGTAGTTACCCGCGGACATATAGCCCATGATCGTCTTATATTTCATGAACGACTTATCGGTATCGGCGTTCTTTATTCCGAGCTGACAGCAAACCTCTGCGAAATCAGTCGTATAGCTTCCGCAGTCGTCAGTGAAAAGCGCGTCAGAGCAGAACACCGCCGCGATCCTTTCGCCGCCGGAAACGCTTATCTGCTTCTGCTCCAGCGGTCTAAGCTCAGCGTACAGAACGCTGCATTCCGCGTACTGCGCTGTCTTGCTCCTGCCAACGGTCACAACGCCGCCGGAGAGAGCTTCCGCAATGTTACGCAGGTATTTTCCCTTTCCGGTAACAGTTCCGCTGAACACCTGTCCGGGACAGATACACGTCTGGGTGTAAAGAGTGCTGTCATCTCCGGTGCTGTGATGATATACCGTCTTGGTCTGGACTTTTACTTCCTTACCCGTCGCGAAATAGCCGCTTTTCAGCGGCTTCAGTATCCTGACGTGATTTTCGCCGACTGTAAGAAGATTCTCATAAACAGTCCCATGTTCAGCTGACTGAGTTTTATCCTTAGCAATAGCGGCAGGCGCGGGGAGCGCGGCTGTTCCCTCTGGCGAGGGGATATACAGATTCGAGAAAATCACACCATGCCGGAGGAACATTTCCTCAAAATCGCTGTCGTCAGAGTGATTTTTCAGATACTGATTTGCAAAGAAACCCATAATGGAAGTTCCGCTGATATAGTCGGCGGTTTCAGAAGAACTGCTCCCCGGCAGCATAAGTGCAGATTCGTTGCGTATTGAATAGCGAAGCTCGTAGACCGCTTCGTCATCTGTTATCGTTCCGGAAATGGTACTTGCGCTGGACTGCTCCGACATTACAAGTCCGCACCTGACCGCGCCGAATCCGCGTGTGCGCTTGTAGCCGATATTCCGGACAGCCCTGCATATTCTCGAAAGCTCGTCAAAATACTGCTCTTCTATTTCAATCGGCGCGGTGAAAACCATCTCCGACCCGTCAAAAGGCGAATAGTGGTTCACAGCGCGCATGAAGCGCAGGCTCTCATTTTTTGCCGTGTCGTCCTCGATGGCGGTGGAAGCTTTAACGGAAGTGAACAGCGCGAGTATCTGCTGTGCGTTCTTACCGGAATTTTCAGCCTCCGTGCAGAGGGAAGCATAGCCCTCCGGAACTGCGTTCCCTATTCTCAGCGAGCCGCGGCTGGTGCCGGAAACGCCGAATATCCCGCCGATATTCTGTGCGCCTATGTATTTTGCGGACTCCAGCATACAGCCCTTTATGCGCCTTGAGGGTATCACCGGTAAACCGTGGCTGTCATAGCTGACATCGGTATCTATCGACAGAGAGAAACCGTCCCCGCTTGCAGAACACATATCCGATTTAAGCGTTATTCTTAATTCACAGTTCATTCGGACGCCTCCTGTTCATCGGTTTCAGTTTTCGCAACCCAGATATCGTAAACCTGCGCGATATCGAAAATGAGTTTACGGAGCTTTTCATCGCCGCTGTCAAGCCCGGCGGCGGGGTATCTGGACTTTATCCGCTCCACCTCGAAGCGGTAGTAGGAATCGCCCTTTATCATTGCCGCCGCAAGGTCCTTTATGTTGGCTCTGCCGATGGCGCTCAGGCGCTGTCCGGCGCTGATAAACCCGCTCAGTTCAGCCGAAACCTCATACGGCCGCGCAGTCAGACCGGCTTCCTGCGTTTCGCGGATAGTTTCCATATCGTTTGTGATACCAGAACGGCAGAAGTGAAAATCTACGTAATTCACACGGCTGTCCTGCGCTCTTGACTTCTTTTTTCCGGATTCGCAGCACTGTTCCGCGATCTCGTAAACATCGGAGAACGGCGCATGGCTGTGCGCTATCGCGATGCCCGCGCATGCGTAATTCTTCTGGTCGTCAGGCAGGGAGCGGTTTTCCTCGTCGAGCGCGCTGAAATATGCGGTCACGACATCGAGCGCCGCTCTTGCGTTGCATATCAGGGTTATCTCGTCGCCGCCGGCGATAACTCTGCGGAACTTGTGCCTGCCATCGGTCCGTTCGGCGAGCTTTGCCTTTATAGCGCTTATCGGGCGCTCCACGAATGACTTGTCCGTGCTTATGGAGAATCTCCGGAGCGCTGAAGTGCATTCTGTGTAGCCGCTGATGTTCTCGGTGCACGCCTTTACCTTTTTGCTCATTGCGTTGCCGTCAACATAGATAACGGCAAGCAGGCTTTCGGTACCCTTGTTTTCCTCGCCGGAGATATCGTCAAGGAACATCTCGCCGACCTCTGCGGACTTCTCAAAAGCCTTGCGTTTCAGCACGCTCTCCCGGGAAAGTGAGCAGTTGTCCTCTTTCTTTACGATGGGCATAAAAGTATCCCTGTCTACCTGTGTTATCGGCAGGGTATTGCAGGGAACAGATATCCAGTCGGTGGACTTTATCCGGCTGTTTTCCTTATAAAGGCGCGTGCGATCCTCCTTGAAATTATCGGTGGTTTCAACGCAGGCGGCTATCACTGATATGGTGTAGGTCTTTTCCAGCAGCATGCGGGAGAAAATGCGGTTAGCACGGATATAGGTCTCACGGCTTTTGTACATGATAAAGAGATTTCCTCCACCCTCATATATCACTTCGCCGTCGAAGCTGCTTTCCGCAAATGCTTTCACGGAAAATTCCGCGCCGCTGCGCCAGTCCGAATTTATGCGGAGTCCCTTCTTTTCTGCGGCTCTGAAGAACATTCCGTAGACGTTTGCAAGAAGCTCCGAGCCGCCGGAGATCTCGCGTATCCTGTTGGTGCGGTATATGTATTCCTGTTTGCTGCGGCAGTCGTAAAGTGCAGTCACGCAGCCGTATCCGGTTTCTGCCATCATATCAACTCCGTTCTTTTCCGCGCCGGGAGATTTCCGGGCGGTGAATTATTGTTCTTGTCAACCAGCATTTTATCACATTCGACAATTTTTGTCAATATTTTGGGGGAATGTTGTAGAAAGTGGATAAAAAATTCCCCGATGTTCGTTACATTTGCCGAATATCGGGGTGGGATTTCAAACACCTCGCGGTGAGAGGGTGGTTCAGACCCGGGAACGCCAAAGTGGTATGAGGTTGATGTTTCGGGGTTTCAATCACCTCGCGGTGAGGGGGTGGTTCAGACGGTGGATCCCATAGCAAGCGGTAAGTGGATTGGAAGTTTCAATCACCTCGCGGTGAGGGGGTGGTTCAGACGCGGGAGCTGACGGAGTAGTCAGCATTCCGGCGGGACAGGTTTCAATCACCTCGCGGTGAGGGGGTGGTTCAGACATGGTATATATCAAGGACGGAGAGTTCCCTGTTGGCGTTTCAATCACCTCGCGGTGAGGGGGTGGTTCAGACTGCAAACCCACGAGCCAGCATGGTTATGCGGAAAACCGGGATTTGAATTTTTGGAAAACATTTATTATGTTTCATTTTTACCACTCCTACAAGTATAGTTTAGCATATTTGTCCCGAAATGTCAACCGTTTTCCGGCGAAAAAAGCCGCATGGTTATCACCTCCCCCTGCCCGAAACGGGAGTTCAGTCATCAGAATTGGAATTGACGATCGCGGTAGCGACAGTAGCGGCAGCGCCGATGATGGCGGTAAGTACGCCTGCACTCATGAAAATCACCTCCTTAACGTGGAATCAGAGAAAAATCACCAGAAAATGAACCAACGGAGCGGAGAATCGTCGCGCAGGGGATTGGGATTTATGATCTTGCTCATGGTATCACCACCTTTCACTATATATACCCGAGAAACTGAACTTTTTAAGTTTTATCACTTCCTTTCGTGGAAATAAGCCGGATCAGTCACGGCATGCAGGGTCGGCGGCAGCGTCAAAGATAGCGCGGATAATTGCGCCAAGAACAGAACCCATGAATATCACCTCCTTACATTGGGATCAGGTGCGGATCAGTCGTCCTCACCGCCCAGAAGAATGCCAGCCAGAACGCCGAGAATGAAGCTGTCACGATCAGCCATGGATATCACCTCCCTTCGGAACATCAGAAATCAGTAAAGGATAAACAGACGCCTGCGGCGGGAGCCGCCGAACAGGTCGTGTCTGGGCATTATAACGCCAGCCATTATATCACCACCTTTCGTATCGGAATGTAACAGGAAGTCAGTCAGCATTGATCGCTGCGACAATAATGGAAGTAACACCGCTGATGATGGCAACTATAACAGGTACCGGCATGGGGATCACCACCTTTCACTATCTATACCCGGAATATCCGGTTTTTTAAGTTTTATTTGTAATAATCAGAGGAGCAGTCAGGCTCGCCGACAAACGGGGAATAAAGATAGCCGAGCCACATGTCATAAAGGAACGCCGGAACAAAGGACTGAAAATATCTGTTCATGTAAATACCCCCTTGAAGAATGAATGTCGGAAAATCAGCGGAACATGGGAACATCGCAGAAGTTCTTTATCATGTGATCATCTCCTTTCACTATATATACCCGGACAAGCAGGTTTTTTAAGTTTTTTCGGAAACTTTTTTCTGAGATTTTCTCAGTAGCTTTTCCTTTCACTATGTATACCCGGACAAGCCAGTTTTTTAAGTTTTTTGCATAGAAAAATCCCCGATATCTTTTTAGGATATCGGGGATTGGGGTCAAACACCTCGCGGTGAGGTGGTGGTTCAGACCAGATGTCTGAAATCAAGCTGAAGCCCTGCCCGTTCTGGTTTCAATCACCTCGCGGTGAGGGGGTAGTTCAGACACTCTATACACGCCAGAAGAGCGCCACAAGCTTGAGTTTCAATCACCTCGCGGTGAGGGGGTGGTTCAGACTGCAAACCCACGAGCCTGCATGGTTATGCGGCAAACTGGGATTTGAATTTTTAAAAAACATTTAACTTGCTTCATTTCTACCACCCTTTATACTATGATTTTACCACATAATGTCGTCCGTGTCAATACCCTGAAAGAATTATTATGCGGAAATCATACCAGAAGAGGATACCTGCGGAACCGCACGAACCTGAAAACAGAACGCCGCTCCGTGGAACCATCGTCAAGCACGGAAGTCTCGCAGACCCGCTCGCTGCACGCGCACAGAACGGCGACGCCGTTCCTCTGGAGCCTGCCCGCGACCGCAAACGAAAGTGACATCTCGCCCTGCACAAGAACCATGTCAGCCCCCAGATCAAGGATCAGGGCGCAGTATTCATCGGCAAGTGCGGAAACGGCGGCAGTATCCGCGCCGGCAGGTACGTCAGGGAACGGCAGATCGACGATATCGCCGAACTCTATAGCGGCGGCAGTCTGCTCTGCCGACCATCTGGCAGACGGGTGATTTGAAAAGTTAATGAACATTCATTACCTCCTTCGGGTCAACAGCTTACACTTTATATACTGAATTTATATGCTGTTTTAAGTTTTTTTATACTCAGTATCGTAATTACTATAATGATGTATGGTATCATGTGTAGCCCCACTCATACGTCATTATAATAACGTAATCGACTATCCTGCCCTGCTCGGCATAATCGTGAGCCTCGTACAGTACGCCCGGCTGGTCTGCGGATATCTTCGGGGCAAGCGCTGACATCACGATGAAGCCTTCGTTGTGCAGACACTCCGTGAGCCGCTCAAGGAACGCATTGTAGCGCTCACGGTCGTCCGGCGCGATGTACTCAATATCCATATTCACGCCGTAGTAGTTCTTTCCGGTAAGCTCCGACAGGATATTCCCGATGAGCCTCTCCTGGAGTTCATCAGAAGCAAGTATCACGGAGAGCACTTCCGTGCTGAACCCCTCGTCAAAGATGTTCGTAACCACCATTATCGGCATTACCGCAGAGCGCTGCGCCCGGAATATCAGATTGCTGTCATCAGGAGAGACCAGCTCCGCAGTCGGGGTCAGCTTATAGCTGAACGGGCTGAGAAATGTCAGGAACGGCAGCACGCAGTTGAGCGAATTCGTATTTATGCTCGGATAGGCGTAGCCGTTCACAAGTATCGGACGCCGCTTTTCCCGCCGCGCCACCGGTATCATCACCGTATCACCAGGCCGGAGGTTCAGCGGATTCAGCCCGGGATTCGCCTTGATAAGCTCATCAAGAGGCACGCCGTACTCCTGCGAGATTGAGAACAGAGTCTGCCCCTCGTCAAGAATGTACCTCACGGAATCCACGTTGATAAGAAGATTCTGCCCCGGCACCAGCCGTGACATGTCGCTAAGCCCGTTGTCCGCCGCGATCCGCAGCGGAGAAAGTCCGTACCGCCGGGAGATGCCCGCCAGGGTGTCCCCCGGTTTAACTGTATAGATCAGCATTTCTTGCTCCTTTCAGGTCGCCGGAAGCTCCCGCCGCGCGCCGACAATGCGTATTCCCTCGGCCGCGGCGTAGCTGTAGGCCGACAGCCGCCGGTTGCGCGAATCGTAGGAATGTGAACATATAAATATGTTCTCCGGCACGGCGGGATAGAAAATGTAGGAAATAATAAGCGAGTGATACAGCCGCCCTTCAGCGTTCCGGAGCTGTATAACGTCTCCGGGACTCAGCTCCGACAGATCCGCGCTGACGCCGGAGGGACCTGCCCCGCCGTTGTTCAGCAGGAATCTCCGGAGAAGCTCCACACTCGTCCAGGAGGGCGCGCGGTCGTCCGGGTTTATGTAGTACCACCCGTTTTCCGGGGCGTAGTTCATTACACCGCAGCCCGCGAACAGGCACTGAGATACATAATTAGTACAATCTCCGCCGATGTCCTCAAAGTCGTAGTACCTGGGATTACGCGACAGCGCCCAGCGAAGCGCGTACGCCACCGCCCGGAATCTGTCGTAGCCTACAGGAATAAGCATTTGTATCACCTCTTTCAGAACATTATATGCGATTCCCCGCCCCGGGTTACAGCTGTTGGTAATTCATCTGGAAACAAAATTCAAGTTATCACTAGCTAAATGTTAAGATTCCGTTAAGCATATTTTGCAGATTCTCGGACTTCATACGCTTCAAGCGCCGTCAGACGGTACTGTTATCGTATTTGCAGGAATTCCGCCGGATATATTGTTGTCGAAAATCATTTCTAGAAATTTCCAAAAACCTATTGCAATAATATCCAGATTATGGTATTATTAAGTTACCGAAAAACACCAGGTAATCCCGAAACAGCCAGATTATAGGAACAAGAGTTCAGAGCGTGCCGTAAATCGGTTGGGCGGCACGAATCAGCGTGACGGGGGAATAAACAGACAGAATACAGGAGGAAAAATCATGAACAGCAAGATCAAAGTACTTATCGGAAGCGACACGGCGGACTGCGGAATGGCATGGGCAGGCGCTCTCAAAGGGGCAGGAATGTACGCGATAACCCGCCGCTGCGACGGAAACGCGGTGCTCAGCTCCATAAAGTCGGAGGCTCCGGACGTAGCTGTGCTTGAAGCGAAAATGCCTTTCTGCGACGCGGTGGAGGTAATACGCCGCCTGAAAATGGAAAAGAAGTACTGCCCGAACGTGCTGATAGTATCCGGCAGCGACGACCCCCGCCTTGAGCGCGACGCCATAAACGCGGGCGCAGCGGGCGTAATGGTGAAGCCCATTGATCCGCAGTACCTGGTGAGCCGCGTTGAAAGACTGTGCACTCCCTGCGGCGACGAACCGGAGGCTGTTCCCGACGAAACCGACCTTGAGTGCGCCGTAACAGAGATAATCCACCAGGTCGGTATTCCCGCTCATATCAAGGGGTATCACTACCTCCGCACGGCGATAATGCTGTCAGTCAACAACGACGAGATGATAAACTGCATCACGAAGCTGCTCTACCCAACTGTTGCAAAGCGTTACCAGACCACAAGCTCCCGTGTGGAGCGAGCTATCCGCCACGCTATAGAGATAGCATGGGACCGCGGCGATATCGACGTACTCACCAGGATATTCTCCTACACGGTACACACCACGAAGGGCAAGCCCACTAATTCCGAATTTATCGCGCTCATCGCGGATCATCTCAGGCTGAAGTTCAAGCAGAAGGGTGCTGTTCCGGCATACTCACAGAGATAATGATTACAGGGGCTGCGTAAAAACGCAGCCCCTTCAAGTTTTGTTAATTCGGAATTATTGTGCCGCCTTCGGCGGTTATTTAAATTACGGGCAGGCAATGAACCCGACATTGCATATTAACGGCTTTTTCGGATACAAAAATCCCGCCGCGTTTTATCCTGCGGCGGGATAGTTATTTAGTGAACTGAATTAAGCGAGCGCATACTCAGCGATGATCGCATCAACGATCGGTGAGAACTCTGTGGAGGTCTGAGTCCAGGAAGCGCCGTTCTCTACAACGTCCATAACGACTGTTGCAAGCTGGTTCTGGAAGTCAGTGTTAAATCCATAAGCGTCCTCGGTGACGAAGGTGAAGTTTGCAGGATCGCACATCTCTCTCCAGAGATCATATTCCTGCTCGCCCCATGTGATCTGCCACTTCTCCTTACCGATGTTGCTGCCCTTCTCGAAGTAGATCTTCTCAGGCTGGCAGTGATCCTTCTTTACCTGTGCCTGAATAACCGGATCAACGTCGTAAGCTCTGTTGAGGTTGATGAACTCAAGAGCGCCGTCCATGTTCTTAGCGCCCTTGGGAACGAGGTAGCCGAAGGTGTCATAGCCCTGGTAGTAAGCGTCAGCCTGCGGATCTCTCGGGAACGGAACAAATGCGAACTCGGAAACGGTGTCGAAGATATCGTTGTCAACACCCTTGGGGTTCTGGAGCTGCTCTGTAGCAGCGATGTAGGTCCACTCAGGCTCCATGCACAGGAACAGAAGTCTGTCGCACTCAGTTGCGAAAGTTGCCGGAGGAACCCAGTCGCCGAGCTGCTTGCCATAGGAAACGCCGTCACGGCAGAGGTTCTCTATGAACTGCATTGCTCTTGTTACGTTCGGGCTGGAAAGGTTGTTTGTGATAACGCCGGAAGGCTGTGTATCAACCAGAGATGTACCAGTTGTAAGGATAAATGCGTCAACGGTTGTATCTGTAGCATAGAAGCCGATGTTGTCATCGTCCTTATCGCAGAACTGGATCATCATGTCACGCCATGCGTCCCATGTCCACTCGCCGTTTCTGTACAGCTCATACGGATCGGGAAGGTCGTTCTCCTCAATGGTCTTCTTGCTGTAGTTCAGTGCAAAGGAAGTGGTGATTCGGTGCGGATAATAGTAGTGCTTGCCGTTCCAGGAGTAGGACTCGGCAACGTCCTTCATCTCGCTCCACAGTGGGGAGTCAATGTCGATCTTGCCGTCAAGCGGTTCGAAAATATTCTTAGAAACATTGCCCGGATAGAGCATTGCAGACTTCTCAACAATGTCAGGTGAGTCATCAGAAGCAATCAGGTTGGAAAGCTTCTCAAAGAACGCCGATCCGGAAGCGGTGCTGGTATATTCAATCTTGCCGCCGAAAAGATCGGACTGGAAGATCAGGCACTGCTCTGTACCCTTCTGGTCAGAGGTGATATCGTAATAACCGAGGTACTTTACAGTACCGGCATGTCCGGAGGGCTGATATAGGGAAGTATCGAACTCCTTGGTGTCCTTGTCGGTCAGGTCGAGCGCGTCGTTAGGGTCTGTGGTGGTGGAAGCAGAAGTCGTTGTGGTGACTGCTGCAGGAGCAGCAACGGAGTTGTTGCTGGAGCCGCCGCTGTTAGCGGGGGTCTCGTCGTCGCAGGCGGTCAGACCGGCAACCATTGCCGCTGCCATTCCACATGCGAGGAGTCTTTTTGCTGTATTCATTTTGTGGTTCCTCCTTAATGAAATCGAAATGAATATTTCCGCAGAGCGCCTTGAAACGCCGCGCGGGGTATAATATCCGGAATTCCGGAGTATTAGCTTAGCTCAGGAACGGCTGTATGGTGCCGTCTGCAACTGGTGAGAACTCTGCGCTGGTCTTTGCCCAGGACTCGCCGCGCTCGATAACTCCCATCAGGAGTTCGCCTATCTGGTCGGTGAAGTCAGTGGAGAAGCCCTCTGCGTCCTCGTTGATGAACGTGAAGTTGGATGGGTCGCACATCTCGCGCCACAGGTCGTATTCACGCTCGCCCCACTTCATCTGCCACTTCTCGGAGCCTGCATACTTGCCCTTTTCAAAGTAGATCTTCTGGGGATTGATATGATCCTCGCGCACCTTTGCCTGGATAGCAGGGTCAATATCGTACATTCTGTTGAGGTTGATGAACTCTATCGCGCCGTCGATGTTCTTAGAGCCCTTGGGCACCAGGTATCCGAAGGTGTCGTACTCGGTGTAGTACTTATCCGCAACAGGGTCTCTCGGGAACGGAACGAACGAGAATTCCGACACGGTGTCGAAGATATCGTCGTCAACGCCTGGCTTGTTCTGGAGGTTCTCGGTCTCTGCTATGTAGGTCCACTCAGGCTCGGTGCAGGTGAAAAGAATGTTGTTGCACGCCGTGGAGAATACCTGCGGGGAAACCCAGTCGCCGTATGACTTGTCGTAGGTCAGGCCGTCGCGGCATAGCCCCTCGAGGAACGTCATAGCGCGGGAAACGTCCGCGGAGAGTATGTTGTTTGTGATCGTGCCGTCCGGCTGTACGTCGATGAGCGTTGTGCCGGTGGTCGCGATGAAGCTAGTTATGGTGTGGTTCGTGGTGTAGAATCCTACGTGGGCGTCGTCCTTGTCGCAGAACTCTATCATCATATCGCGCCATGCGTCCCATGTCCACTCTCCGGCTCTGTACAGGTCGTAGGGGTCGGTGAGGTCGTTCTCAGCGATGGTCTGCTTGCTGTAGTTAAGCGCGTAGAGCGTCGTGGTGCGGTGCGGGTAATAGTAGTGCTTGTTCTTCCAGCTAAAATCCTCGACAACGCCTGCGATGTCCTTCCACAGCGGTGTGGTGAGGTCGATCTTTCCATCGAGAGGTTCGAACAGGTTCTTGGAAACGTTGCCCGGGCGGAGCATAGCGTCCTTTGTAACGATGTCCGGGGAATCGTCGCTTGCGATCAGGTTCGCAAGCTTATCGTAGAACGCCGCGCCGAACGGAACGCTGGTGTAGTCGATGGTGCCGCCGTATACGTCCGACTGGAATATCAGGCACTGCTCGGTGCCCTTCTGGTCGGAGGTGATATCGTAGAATCCGAGGTACTTCAGCGTACCTGCGTGGCCGCTTGGGGGCGCAAGTGACGTATCAAGCTCCTTGTTCTCCTTGTCGGTCATGTCCAGACCTGCGTTGGGGTCGGTCGTGGTGGAAGCCTGGGTGCTGGTGGTGGCAGCCGGAGCGTCCGGCGCCGCATTGGAGTTCGCCGCACTGTTCGGAGCTTCGTCGTCGCACGCCGTAAGTCCCAGGAGCATTGCTGCGGTCATCGCGCAGGCGATGGATCTTTTGATAGCAGACATTTCATTCTCCCCTTTACTGGTATCGAAAATATCATGCGCTTTTGTGTAAATTGGCTATACATAACAGGTTCCAAAGGAGCAGAAGCTAATTTACTTAATTAAGCCTAGTCAAAACCAACAACATGTAATCGTTTGCTTTATTGAATATGCACAATTATTTTCGCCTTTTCTGTATGATATTATTATATTCTCTATAATCAATTTGAACAATTGACAATATTCCCGATTTATATTATAATATTCCCAAAGGGTATTCTATATAAAACGTATACAGATCCGGAGGGTTGAAGATGGAAGAATTCCACATGCCGCTGAAGGAGAACTTTCAGGAGCTTGTCCAGCACGGCAAGTCTGATTTCCCGATACAATACTATGTTAATTCGCTGCACATTGCGGGAAACAGCGTCCCGCTGCACTGGCACCCGAACCTTGAATTCTTCGTGGTCCACTGCGGAATGGTGCATATCCAGGCGGGAAACGCGGATATCACGCTTGAAGCCGGTCAGGGGATATTTCTGAACACAAACTGCCTTCACAGTTACGAAAGCGTGGGAAAGGCTCCCTGCTACTGCCCGAACGTGGTGTTCCAGCCAGAATTCATCGCCCCGGTGAACAGCGTTATAAACACGCATTATGTCATGCCGCTGACGCTGAATTCCCAGCTCCCGTATGTGATACTCGACGGAAAGTCCGGGTGGACTTCCGAGATACTTGAGTGCCTGGACAGGGTGTTTTCAATGCTCCAGGAGTACGGCGAGATCGGGCGCTACGGCGAAGTTCCGGAGCTGAGATTCAACAACGCGCCGGGAACCCGGGAATGCTTCGAGATCCGCGTGCTGCGCGAGATAAGCCGCGCCTGGGAGATCCTGTTCACCCACCGCGGCGAAATGGAGCTTGCTCCGGCAGTGAAAAACGAGCACGTCCTCCAGATACGCATGCAAAAGATGATAGGCTTCATTCAGGAGCACTACGCCGAGGACGTCTCCCTTCAGGACATCGCAAACGCCGCCAGCATAAGCCGCAGCGAGGCCTCAAGGTGCTTCCAGAGCTACCTCCACACCTCCCCGGTGAACTACCTGCTGAAATACCGCGTGGAGCGCTCCATGCAGCTCCTGCGGGACGGCAACATGACTGTAGAGGCGGTGGCGCTCGAGTGCGGCTTCAGCAGCAGCGCGTACTTCTGCAAACTATTCCGCTCCCACACCGGAATGACCCCTAAGCAATATCGGAGCAAGTAAATTTCACATAAAAACTCTGCATTTCCTGTTGAAATTTTTCGGCAAACATGCTATAATTACGATGAAGTAACCTGGAATTAGCCAACCTGTAAAGTAAATTCAGCTAATAGACGGGGCGTAACTTAACTGCATTAAGGAGAAATCAATGGAGAACAAATTTTTAGGAATCACCCCTCCCATGGGATGGAACTCATGGAACACATTCACCTGGGAGATCAACGACAAGCTCATCAGGGAAGCCGCTGACGCATTCGTAACCGAGGGTCTGAAAGACGCAGGCTACGAGTACGTTGTCATCGACGACTGCTGGAGCGAGAAGCAGCGCGACAAGAACGGAAAGCTGGTTCCCGACCACTGGAAGTTCCCGGACGGCATAAAGCCCGTGGCTGACTACGTTCACAGCAAGGGGCTGAAGTTCGGTATGTACTCCTGCGCGGGTACCCACACCTGCGGCGGACACCCCGGCAGCTTCGAGCACGAGTTCGACGACGCCGAGACATTCGCGGAGTGGGGCGTGGACTACCTCAAGTACGACTACTGCTACAAGCCCGACCATATCCCCGGCGAGGTGCTTTACAAGAGAATGAGCATGGCTCTGCGCAACTGCGGAAGGGACATCATGTTCTCCGCCTGCAACTGGGGCAACGACAACGTATACAAGTGGATAAGGGAGTCCGGCGCGCACCTGTTCCGCTCCACCGGCGATATCCAGGATAACTGGGAGTCCATCAAGCGCCTGGCGCTCTCCCAGATAGGCAGCGAATGCTACGGAGGAAACTTCTGCCACAACGATATAGACATGCTGGTGGTAGGCATGCACGGCGGCAGCAACAACGAGTGGATCAACTCCACCGAGCAGGGCGTCAATGTTATCGCCGACAGCGGCGAGACCATGCCAAAGCTCGGCGGCTGCACCGACGAGGAATACCGCACGCATTTCAGCCTGTGGGCTATCATGAACTCCCCGCTGATGATCGGCTGCGATATCCGCCGCATGACCCCCGCAACAAAGGAGATACTCACAAACAAGGACGTTATCGCGATCAACCAGGATATCGAGTGCCGCGGTCCGTACTGCATAAAGCAGTGGAACAACCCGGACAACGTGTTCTCCCTGGTTAAGCCGCTTGCCAACGGCGATTACGCTATCGGTATGTTCAACTTCGGCGACCGCGCCGGCGAGATGAGCCTCCAGTTCTGGGATATCGGTCTGCCAGCCGCTTCCGGACGCGGTCTTTCCGTTTACGACTGCTGGAAGCACGAAGAGCTCGGCACGTTCACAGAGCGCTTCGTTACAACCGTGGAGCCCCACGGCTGCGCAGTTCTGCGCGCTAAGGTCGTGAAGGTCTGATTGAGCAACTACTCCACCTGCAAGAAGTGCGGCGCGAAGCTCGGCTCCGATGATATCGCGATACATCAGAAGCTGGTTTCCCGCAATGATACGGAGTTTTTCTGCATAGACTGCCTCGCCGGGTATTACCGCACCACACGGGAGGTCATTCAGCAGCGTATCGACTACTACAGAAAAAGCGGTAAATGTACATTATTCAGATAGGTAACATACTATGAAAAAATTTCTCTCAATAATTCTGGCGGCAGCTATGGCGCTGAGCCTTACTGCATGCAATAATTCCAGCGCTTCCTCTGAAAGCTCCGGAAGCTCCGCGGCGGAAAGCCCGGCAGATTCCGGCGCGGCTGCTTCCACGGCGGAATCCCAGGCTCCCTCTGAAAGCGGCGACGGGCAGCTGCTTTCAAATCCCATCGCGCTCAACAGCGAGGGCGATATCGACATGGACGCCGCACTCGCCTACGAGACCGATTACGAGGCGATGAAGGCGTACTTCGAATCCAGGGAGGTCGACCCCACAAAGCCGGTCTCCGAGAACGCCCAGACCAACGAAAAGACCATGGAAGTGTGGAACTACCTCCGCAGCTTATACGGCAAGCAGGTCATCACCTGCCAGCAGATGATGGGCAACGAATGCTACGAGGATCTGGTGTTCTACAATGCGACTAACGACCTCACCGCGATGAAGGGCTACGACTTCATCTTCTGCACCGGAAGCTACCACAGCGACGACATGATCGACGAGGCTATCGAGTGGTCGAAGGAATCCGGCGGACTGTGCGCGTTCACATGGCACTGGAACGTCCCCAAGGACATCGACAATCCCGAGGGCGGCTACGCATTCTACACCAGCGAGATCACCAACTTCAACCAAGTCAACGCGGTAACTCCCGGAACCAAGGAGTACGAGACCGTTATCCACGACATCGACCTCATCGCGACCAAGATACAGCGCATGGAAAGCGAGGGCGTAACTATCCTGTTCCGTCCGCTGCACGAAGCAAGCGGCGCATGGTTCTGGTGGGGGCTCCAGGGCAGGGACAGCGCTACAAACGAGGTGTTCCAGAAGCTTTGGTACATGATCTACGACAGACTTGAGAACTACCACAAGCTGACAAACATCATCTGGGTATGGAACGGTCAGAACCCGCACACAGCGATCCACCCGAATGCGTTCGACATCGAGGGGATCGACCGCTACTACGACCAGGAGGATATATCCGCCGAGGCTCTTTCCACATACTATGAGAAGTGCCACGGCGAGCTTGCGGGCTACGACAAGTACTGCGCAGAGCTTGCAGGCATGGAGTCCACCGGAAAGATGATGGCTCTGACCGAGTGCGGATACATTCCCGACCCGGAGGGCATCAAGGCAGCAAACACAATGTGGCTGTACTACATGGTATGGAACGGCGACTTCATCTACGAGACAGACGCCGCAGGCAAGGCGATGGTCGACCTCAACGGCACGCCTCACCCGAACCCGAAGAAGGGTATCACCAACGAAATGCTTGCCGAGTATTTCAGCAACGATCTGTACATCACTCACAACAAGCTTCCGGAGTTCAGCTTCGGCGTCCGCGAGATACCCCAGCAGATCAAGAACTGGGAGTACTTCCGGATAGGGTGATAACTTCCCGCTTTGACGAAATATAAAATTACGGGCAGGTGATGAACCTGCCCGTAATTATTTTAACTCCACCACTGTAACGCCGGCTTCGCCCTCGCCATATGCGCCCTGACGGTAGCTCTTCACCGCCGGGTTGGTCTTGAGCGCCTGCTGCACGGCCGCCCGGAGCGCTCCGGTGCCCTTGCCGTGAATTATTATCACCGTGCTGATACCGCTGAGCTGGGCGCTGTCGATGAATCTCTCCATTTCCAGTACGCCCTCGTCCGTCATCATTCCGCGGATATCAAGCTCCATGCCGCCGCGGCGGTTCATGTTGGAAGTTACCTGCTTCTTCACGCTGCCGCCTACCGACTTCTGCGGAGTCGGCTGCTTCTTCTTGTTGTCAACCAGGCGGAGATTCTTCTGGTTCGTCTTTATCTTCATCATGCCGACCTGCACATAGCATACGCCGGACATGTTCGGAACCGTCATCAGCACGCCTTCCTTCTTCGTATCGGCGAGCATTACAGTATCTCCTGCCTTCAGCGGGCGCGGAAGCACATAGCTTTCGGCGCGGCGCTCCACGACCGGATTCGCTTCGTCCTGCATCTTGTTGAGCGTGCTGTTGGTCTTGCCCTTCATGCTGCTCAGACCCTGGCGGAGCGCTTCCTTGTCCTTGACCTTTTTCAGCTCCTCAAGCTCGTTAAGAAGCTGGTTGGATCGGAACCGCGTTTCCTCTACGATGGAAAGCGCGCGCTGCCTTGCGGATTCCAGCTCCTTTTCCTTCTGCTGTTCCAGCTCGGACAGCTTCTGTTTTAATTCGCTCTCGGTCAGCTTCGCGTTACGCTCGGAGACCGCCGCGCTCTCCTTGAGCGCTTCCAGCTCCTGGCGTGACTTCTCAAGCGCGTCAACGACCTGCTCAAACCGCTTGTTCTCGGTGCTGACAAGCTCCTTTGCGCGCTCTATCACCTCTTCCGGCATTCCCAGGCGCTGGGATATCGCAAATGCGTTCGACTTGCCCGGAACGCCGACTATCAGCCGGTACGTGGGTTTCAGCGTATTCACGTCGAACTCGCAGGAGGCGTTCTCCACGCCCTCGGTCTGGAGCGCGAACATCTTGACCTCCTGGTAGTGGGTGGTCGCGCAGACCTTCGCGTGACGCTCCTTAAGTTCCGTCAGAACGGAGACCGCCAGCGCCGCACCCTCCACCGGGTCGGTTCCGCTGCCCAGCTCGTCGATGAGGACTAAGCTGCGGTCGTCGGCCATGCCGAGTATCTTCACGACGTTCACCATGTGCGAGGAGAACGTTGACAGGCTCTGCTCAATGCTCTGCTCATCGCCGATATCGACGTAGATACCGCCGAATATTCCTATCTCGGAGCCGTCACCGGCGGGTATCATCAGTCCGCACATAGTCATGAGGGTCAGCAGACCTACGGTCTTTATCGCGACGGTCTTACCGCCGGTGTTCGGACCGGTGATGATAAGCGATTCGTACTTACCGCCGATCTCCACGGATATCGGCACTACCGTATCGGGATTTATCAGCGGGTGGCGCGCCTGATTCAGAACCACTCTTGGCTCTGAAACTATCTTCGCCGCCGCGCCGCGCATTTTTGCTCCGAGGTTTGCCTTTGCAAAGTACAGCTCCAGTATCTGGGCGATACGGAAGTTGTTTGCGATGCTGTCCGCATTCTCGCCGACCTGCCCGGAAAGCTCCAGCGTGATACGCTCGATCTCCGCCTGCTCGCGGGATTTCAGCACGCGTATCTCGTTGTTCGCCTCGACGACGCTCATCGGCTCGATGAAGAATGTCTGCCCGGTCGCGGAGGTGTCGTGCACCAGACCTGCGACCTCGTTCTTGTACTCGCTGCGCACCGGGACTACATACCGCCCGTCACGCATGGTAACGATAGCTTCCTGGAGGAATTTCTGCGTGCTGCGGCTCTTGATGAGCTTGTCAAGCTGCTCGCGGATATTCATGCCCTGGCGGACTATCCGCTTTCTGATGGAGGAAAGCTCCGCGCTTGCCGCGTCGGACATCTCCTCCTCGGAGATTATGCTCTCGGAAATGCGCTGTTCAAGCTGCTTTATCGGGTACAGCTCCCGGAAGTACTCAGCGAGGGAGCTTTCCATGCTTTCGCACTGGCTGAACCAGTCGCAGAGCATATTCGTTTCGCGCAGAATGTCCGCAACGTCGAGAAGTTCCCGGAAGGACAGCGCCGAGCCGCTCTTGCAGCGCCTCAGCGACATGCTGAGATCCTTTATTTTGCGGAACCGCGGAGTTCCGAACTTCGCGCTCAGCTTGAACGCGTCGTCGGTCTTTTTCAGCTCCGTGCGTATCTCCTCCTCGTCGAAGGAGGGCTTGAGCTTCAGCGCTTTCTCGCGGCAGGCGTCGCTGTAGGTCTGCTCCGCGAGAAGCTCTAATATCTTGTCTAACTCTAGCTTTTTGTAGTATTTGTTCATTATCTCACCTTTTCATACTATCCAGCCGTCCGAAATAATTATACACAGGTGTTCTTATTATAATCCAAATTCGCTGAAATGTCAACTCATCTGTATTTCTTCCCATAATGCGGCTTAAAACCGGACGAAATTTGCGCACTATGGCAGATTTTGTTGTTTTCCGGACAAAAACCCGCGATTGTATATTGAAATAAGACTGCTTTGGTGTTATAATCATACTTGTATCAATGTATAATTTTTCAAATAATTCTATAAGGCCATCTCTAATATCTAATATCTGCCGTGAAGGAGGTTTTTAGAGATGACCATAGGAAAGAATGGAGCAATGCAGATGAGTACACAAAAGAAAAAGCAGACCCCCATAGAAAAGCTCGCCGCATTGATAGTAGACAAGCGAAAGGCATTCTACCTTTTCTACATCATTGCGGGAATATTCTGTGCGATATCCACCGGCTGGACGAAGGTAAACAACGACATCACGAGTTACCTCCCGGACAGCTCCGAGACGCGCATAGGCCTCGACCTGATGAACGACCAGTTCGTGACCTACGGCTCCGGCAGCATAATGCTGGACAACGTGACCTTCGAAAAGGCGGAGGAGATAGCCTCTGAGCTTGAGGAGATAGACGGTGTGACCTCCGTCACCGTTGAGAACGACGAGGACAGCTACAAAAACGGTTCGGCGCTGCTCTCCGTCACCTTCGACGGCGAGGAGGACGACCAGATCTCCAAGGACGCCATGAAAGCCGTCAAGGAAAAGCTGGAGCCATACGACGAGTACATCAACAGCGCCGTGGGCAACAGCTCCTCTGAGACCATCGCCGCCGAAATGCAGACCGTTGTAGTGATCGTTCTGGTCATCATCATCGGAGTTCTGTTCTTCACCTCGCATACATACATGGAAATACCCGTACTGCTGATGACGTTCGGCATGGCGGCTCTGCTGAACATGGGCACAAACTTCATGTTCGGCGAGATCTCCTTCGTTTCAAACTCCATCGCGGTAGTTCTTCAGCTCGCGCTCGCCATCGACTACGCGATAATCCTCTGCAACCGATACACGGAAGAGCGAACCGCCATGGGCGCCCGCGACGCGGTCGTAACGGCGCTCAGTAAGGCTATCCCGGAGATATCTTCGTCCTGCCTTACCACCCTTTCCGGTATGGTCGCGATGATGCTCATGCAGTTCAAGCTCGGCTTTGACCTCGGTATCGTACTCTGCAAGGCGATATTCTTCAGTATCTTCGTTGTATTCACGCTGATGCCTGGTCTGCTGATGTCCTTCTCTCCGCTCATCGACAAGACTCATCACCGCAACTTCGTTCCGAACATAACCGCAGTCGGCAAGTTCGACGTCAAGACCCGCTTCGTGGTTCCTCCGCTTTTCGCGGTCCTGCTGGTCGCAGGATTTATCCTGTCCAACCAGACCAACTACGTTTACGGTTATTCCACGCTTTCGACCTACACCAAGAACGCCACCCAGATAGCGGAAGAAAAGATAGACGAGACCTTCGGCTCCAACAACCTTGTGGTAGTAATGGTTCCCGCCGGGAACTACGAGCAGGAGCACAAACTGCTCGAACGCCTTGAGGGACTTCCCGAGGTGGATTCCGCGATGGGTCTGGCGAACATCGAGGCTATGGACGGCTACGTGCTGACAGACGCGCTCACGCCCCGCCAGTTCGCGGAACTCACCGATATGGATATCGAGGTAGTTCAGCTTGCCTACGCGGCATATGCCGCCTCCAACGAGGACTACGGCGAGATAGTAAGCTCCATCAGCAGCTCCTCCGTAAGCACGTTCACCGTGCCGCTCATCGACATGTTCACGTTCATCTACGACGAGAAGGAAGCGGGATACGTCAACCTCGACGACGAGCTGAACGATAAGATCGACGACCTCCACGAGGAGCTCGACAAGGCGAAGCTCCAGCTCGGCACCGACGAATACAGCCGTATGCTGCTGTACACCAACGTTCCCGAGGAAGGCCCCGAAACCTTCGAGTTCCTCGACAAGCTGCACGAGGTAGTCCAGGAGTACTATCCCGAGAATTCCTACGTTGTCGGCGACTCCACGTCTGACTACGACCTGTCGAACGTATTCTCCACCGATAACCTGATGGTAAGCATTCTGTCGTTCCTGTTCGTACTTGTTATCCTGGTGTTCACGTTCAAGTCCGCGGGACTTCCCGTGCTGCTGCTTGCCATAATACAGGGCGCAGTATGGATAAACTTCTCCGTGCCGGTGCTGATGGACACTAACATCTTCTTCCTGAGCTACCTTATCGTAAGCTCCATTCAGATGGGTGCCAACATCGACTACGCGATCGTTATTTCCAGCCGCTACACCGACCTCAAGAAGAGCATGTCCACCAAGGACGCTATGGTAGAAACGCTGAACCAGGCATTCCCGACGATCATCACCTCCGGTGCGATACTCGCTATCGCGGGTCTGCTCATCGGATTCCTTTCCTCTGATGTGGCGATCTCCTCCGTTGGTATCTGCCTCGGACGCGGTACCCTCATCTCCATCTTCCTGGTAATGTTTGTGCTTCCGCAGATTCTGCTGCTCGGCGACGTCATCATCGAAAAGACCTCCTTCACGCTCAAGCGCCGCGACCTCATTCAGAAGCGCTCCGGCTATATCCGTGTGAACGGCAGGGTTCGCGGCTACGTTTCCGGTATTGTTGACGCACAGATCACCGGTATCATTCACGGCGAGGTAAGCGCGCAGCTCGAGACCGATAACTCCGAAGATATGAAGGCAAAGGTAGACCGCCAGATAATCAACCATATCGACACCGACGGCAAGCACATCGACGATATAGACTCAGCGCTCCCGAAAGACCCCGGCGGGGCTCAGCCAGTGACCGCAGGCGCTCCGGCAGGCGTTTCAGCTGAGCCGGGCGCAGTAAGCACCGACGAGGACGTCGACGACATAATGGACGAAACGGAGGACTAAAAAATGAAGAACACGCAGAAAATACTCTCCGTTATCGCAGCGCTGACCCTCGCGGTGTCGCTCCCTGCGGAGATAATGACTACCAGCACAGCCGCTGCCGTTTCCCAGAAGAGCGGCGACCGCGAGCAGCTCACCATCACCGACGAGGCGGGGCTGATAAAGTTCGCGAAGGCTTGCAGCATTGATTCCTACAGCAAGAATTTATATGTCACACTCGGCTCTGACATCGAGCTTTCCGGCGAGTTCACTCCGATACCGGTTTTCGGCGGAGTTTTCGACGGCGCGGGCCACACTATCTCCGGGCTGAATATAACTTCCAGCGGCTCCTACTCCGGACTTTTCCGGTACGTACAGCGCGGCGCGCTCGTCAAGGACCTCACCGTAAAGGGGACCGTATCCCCCGAGGGCAGCGCTGAATACGTCGGCGGCATCGCAGGAAGCAGCTCCGGCAATATCACCGGGTGCACCTTCTCCGGAAAGGTCAAGGGCACCAACAACGTGGGTGGTATCGCGGGCATAAATGAGAAATCCGGACTTATCTCCGGCTGCTCCGCTGCTGGCGTTATTTCCGGCGACCACAGCTCCGGCGGCATCGCGGGAAGCAGCTCCGGTACGCTGCTCAACGACACCAGCCGGTGCAGCGTAAACACCACCGCAAGCGAGGCGAAGCTCTCCATCGAGGATATCGACTGGGACAGCATAATGTCCTCCGAGGAGCCTTCCTCCATGACCGACGCGGGCGGTATCACCGGTTACTCAGACGGAATAATCCAGGGCTGCGAGAACTACGGCACCGTAGGTTACCCGCACATCGGATACAACGTCGGCGGAATCGTCGGCAGACAGTCCGGCTATGTGAATAGCTGCACCAACCGCGGCGAGATATTCGGCAGAAAGGACGTCGGCGGCATAGCCGGTCAGATGGAGCCTTACCAGAGCATAGATTTCGACAAGGACACCGTGCAGAAGCTGCTGGACGAAATGGACGTCCTCGGCGGCCTGGTGGATAACCTCATCGACGACGCAAAGGGCGCCGGCGACGCAGTAAACGACAAGGTACAGGGTCTGACCTGGCAGATGGATAACCTCCGCAAGTCTGCGGACGATATCTCAGACCGCACCACCGAGCTTTACAACGGCTGGACGGACGGCGTGAACGAGATATCCGCCCGGGTGGACGAAGCGCTTGACGGCGTAGGTCCTGCGCTGGACGGATTCCGTGACGGTCTCGACCTGCTGAGCCAGTTCAGCAATTCCCTTGAGGAAGTGTTCGACCAGATCACCGCTTCCTCCGACGATATGCAGGCGGCTCTCGACGAGGGCAAGGAGGGCATAGACACCCTCAACGGCGCGATCGAGGAGATATCCGGGGCGCTCGACGACATAAGCGCGGCGGCTGACAAGATAGCTGCGGCTATGGGCGACACCGACAAGGTGGAAGCCGCTGTAAAGGACATGATAAAGGCGCTGAACAATGCTAACGGCGAGGTCAAAAACATCGCCACGGCGCTTTCCAAAATAGGCGACGCCTGCGATAAGCTCGAGGAATGGGTAAACGGAAAGGACTTCAAGAATCTTTCCGACGGCATAACAGACCTCGGCGAAAGCATGCAGGACGTAACAAAGGCACTCAGCAAGATGAGCGCCGCATTACAGAAGATCGCGGGTTCCATCGACGCCGACGAGATCCAGAAGGGACTGGACGAATTCTCCGCCGCTTCCGTGGAGCTCGGCAAGGCTGCGGCGCATGCCGCGGCTGCGCTCAAGGCGGCTTCAGGCACAGTTCCGGACAAAGACAAGATTTCCGAGGAACTCAGCGCCGCCGCTGACAACATACAGGCGGCAGGAGAACATATCGTCAGCGCTTCCGAAGCGATAAGCAAGGCAGTGGATTCAAAGGAGCTTAGCGCGGGTATCTCCCAGCTTGAGACCGCTGCCAGCGAACTGAGCAAGGCGCTCGACGACGCGCAGGACGCCATCGGCGACATCACCGACGCATACGATAAGATAAGCAGGTCCTCCGTTCCTGACGACACCTACCAGGAGATATCAAAGCAGCTCGACAACATCAACGACGCTGTTCAAAACATCACAAAGTCCTCGGATACCATCACCGACGCGCTCAGCGAGATAACAGACCAGCTTGATTCCGGCGCGCTCAAGGACGGTATCCAGTCGATCTCCGACGCCGCTGATAAGCTTTCCTCTGCTTCTGATACCATCTCGGCTTCAATCGACAGCTTCGACGCTGCCGCCGACTACCTTTCCGACGCAATGGACGATCTCCAGGGCGCTTCCACCTCCGCTTCCGACGCTTCCGCATACCTCTCGCGGGCATGCGAGGTGTTCTCCGACGCGATGGATCAGCTCTCCAAGACCGTTAAGAACCTCAGCGACAAGCCGACTGTTGAATTTCCGGCGGCGGACGCTGAATTCACTGCGGCGCTGGACGGATTCTCAAGCAACTTTGCAGGTATTACAAGCGCTCTTTCTTCGATAAGCAGCACCGCCGAGGCGCAGGGCGATATCCTGCTCGACGACTTCCAGAAGATAAGCGATGAAATGAGCAACATCACAGATATCCTTCAGGAACTGAAGGATAAGGTGCTCAGCAAGGACGACGACAGCGGTTTGACCACCGACGTTTCCGAGGACGATTCCACAAGCAGACAGGGCAAAGCGCTCTCCTGCATAAACTACGGCGGCGTTCAGGGCGATCTGAATGTCGGCGGTATCACCGGCTCGATGGCGATAGACTTCGATTTCGACCCGGAGGATGACATCGCTTCCAACGGTCAGACCTCGTTCAGCTTCAGCTATAAGATCCGCGATATCATAGACAGCTGCACAAATTCCGGCGAGATAACCGCCAAGAAGAACTACTGCGGCGGTATCGTCGGCAGGCAGGAAATGGGCGTTGTACGCAACTCCACTGAAAACGGCAAGGTGACAAGCTCCTCCGGAAGCTATGCGGGAGGTATCGCGGGATATTCCGTGTCTGCTATCAGAAAGTGTGTTTCCAAGGTCACTATCACCGGTTCAGACTATGTGGGCGGTATCGCGGGGCAGGGACTTATCCTGACCGACAACGCGGCTATCCTCGACGCATACGACTGCAGCGAGCGCTGCGGCTCCATTGCCGGCTTCGTGGACTTTTCTGACGAGAACTCCGAGGTGCTCCGCAACAGCTTCGTTGACCGCGGTATCGCAGGCATCGACGGCATAAGCTACACCGGCAAGGCGGCTCCCGTGGACTTCGACAAATTCGCGGCGATTGCAGGAAGCACCGCTGTGATCGACGTTAAGTTCATCGTTGACGGCGACGTTATCAGCACTGTTGCAGTGAACTACGGCGGAGCGCTGCGCGCTTCGGATTTCCCGGAGATCCCCGCAAAGGATGGCTGCTTCGCTGAGTGGACTGATTTCGACAGCAGCTTCATCACATTCCCTGTCGAAGTCGAGGCGATCTACACTCCGTATGTTACGGTCATCGAAAGCGGCGAGCAGTCCGAGAACGGATTCCCGCTGGTTCTGGCTGACGGCCTGTTCGACGACGGAAGCACTCTGAAGGTATCCACCCAGAGCAGCAGCGTATTCCCTCCGGACAACAACAGCGAACTGAGGCTTGTCAGCATCAGCGGTAATGTCAACGGCGGCGTAACACAGCTCAGATTCCTTGCGCCGGAGGGCAGGGGTTCACTGAATGTAATGCAGTATGTCAACGGTTCGTGGAAGTCGTTGGAGTTCACACAGAACGGTCACTACCTTATCGTTGAAGATCCGGCGCTTGACGGAAACAGCGGATTCTTCTGCGTTCAGCTCCAGAAACTTGAGTGGGTTCCGGTGGTGATAATCGGCGGCTGCGTTCTCATTGCGCTTATCAATATTGTTCTGTGGACGATACTCATTAAGAGAAAGCGCGCGGCAAAGAAGGCAAAGCAGTCCGAAGGCTCCGCAGAGGCTGAACGCGCTTCTGGTTCCAGTGAAAAAATTTCCGACTCCAAAAAGAACCGGAAGAAAAAATCCGAAGAGAAAGAAACCTCAGAGGAAAAGGAGCCTGCTGAAAGCAAGTAAAAAACTGATTTCAGCCTTGAACAGACCACGGCTGCGGTCAACAGAACGCGTCTCCAAAATGACAAATAGCGAAGGCGTCACCAACATTCAGTGGTGACGCCCTTTGGCTTTAGCGAAGTGCTATTAAAATATTTTGTCCAGTTTCTCATTCACGCCGTTAATTTCAAGTAACCTGTGGAATTCATGGCTCAGCGACTCTGCGCTTTTAAAATGCTGAATATGTGTGGGGAAAACAATAGTTTTCCCCCCTTTCTCTTATGGTCACCCCTAAAATTAATGGCGCATTTTCAACGCTCTTTTAGTTTCTGACACATGTGTAATTTTAGTTTACCTAATCGTATCAGCCAGACTGGACGAGCTTTCTTCTGCCCCGCTGTCCCCCGAAAGGAAAACCAGCGCCGCGATCAGACCTCCGATCATAAGAAGCGCCGCTGCCGCGGATATCAGAAAACGCACGAACCTACGCGGCTTTTTTCGGGGAGCCGGATTATCCGGCTCGTCTGTGATAAATCCGCACAGCGCTGTGTAATTATCGCCGCTGTTCCCTGTCCTGAGGAGCAGCCGTTTCAGCATTCTGTCGCGCCACTCTGTGGGGGAATCTGATTTTACAAGGTCGCACTCCATCTCCCGTTCGTGGACATGCTCCCAGAAACCGTCTGTGCATATCAGAAATGCGTCGCCGTTCATTGCTGGTATCTGCTCTGGCTGGCGCTTCAGCTCCAGCCGATCGAAGTTCCCAAGAACCTTCAGCAGCTTCACACGATCCTCGCTGCCGCGTATCTGCTCCGGAGTGAGCTGCCCAAGCTCCACCGCCGCCTGGCACACGGAATGATCACGCGTCTGCGCGATCACCCTGCCGTTCCGGAAGTAATACACCCTGCTGTCGCCGACGTTCCCGAGAATGAATTTCCCTTCGCGCAGCGCTCCAGCCGCAATGGTCGTCAGACCTCCTCCGAGTTTCCGCACTGCTGTATTCGCGCCCTCGAAAAGCTCCGCCATGCCGACTTCCAGAACCCCTCCGGAGCGCTTCGCAGCATTCGCTATGTAATTTACCGCCGCCTGAGAAGCCGCAGCGCCTCCGCTGTGACCTCCCAGTCCATCGGCGGCGGCGTAGATCCCGCGCCCGCAGTAAACGCTGTCCTCGTTGTGATCCGAGCCTCCGGCACTGGTGTAGTAGGTGCAGTCCGCACGGAGCTTCACAGCGATCCCGCCTGAGTTTTCCGAAGCATCTTGTTCGTCCGTGGAAACTGCATGCGGTTCATGCGTTATTTCACGGAACTCCAGAACCGCCGCAGTCAGGTTGTCCTGATTCGCGTAGCCCTTCGCAAGCACTCTGCCAAGAATATCCTCGGCAGCAGCGGCTGCGCTCAGTGTCAGCGACTGGAGCAGCGTCTGCTCGTTTACGGCGTTGTACACGCCGTCGCTGCATATCAGCAGCCTGTCGCCGGATTCCGGACGTATCGGCGCCCGTGTGGCGTCCGGCTGGATATTCACTCCGCCGCCCATGAACTGCGTCAGAGAATCCCGCTCGGGATCCTCCGCAGCCTGCCGGAACGTAAGTTCCCCACCGATGACCCTGTCAAGAAGGGTGCTCATGTAATCGCCGTCCTCGGTGAGCCTGGTCAGGACTCCTCCGCGCTGCATGTACACGCGGCTGTCGCCTACAGAGCAGATATGCACCCCGGCGCTGTCTAGATACACCGCCGCCATCGTGGAACCTCCGCGGCTGCCGCCGGCGGCTATCTCACCGCTTATGCGGCGGGCGGCTTCGCAGAGCTGCTTTTCAGGAGCCTCGCCGGATCTGCCGATTTCGGCTTCCAGCATTCTCCGCACCGTCCAGCCGCTGACGAATGCACCGGAAGCCATTCCGCCCATGCCGTCGGCGACCACAGCCAGGAACCCGTCCATAGGGTCGCCGTTGACCGGAGTGAATCCAACGCTGTCCTCCTGCTGCTCCCGGGCGCCCTGGTGCTGAACGCAGCCGACCGCCACATTGCCAAGCCCGTTAACCACGACCGAGAATTTATCCATCACAGTCTCCGCTGCACTTTTCTTCCTCGTCCCAGGACAGGATGCCAGTTTTTGTCGCCCGCTCGTAAACGCTGATTTTGTAGTTCAGGCGATTCAGAGTCTGCTCTATCTGATTTTTCATGCTGAGGAGCTCTTCGCGCTGGTCGGTCAGGAGCTTCAGCCGCTGCGGGATAGTGCTTTCGCCCTGCTGGAACAGTTTGCGGTACTCAACTATGCCGCTGACCGGCAGTCCCGCGCTGCGCATGCACAATGCAAGCTCCAGCCAGCCAAGGTCGTCCGGCTGATAGTCGCGGATACCTCCGGCAGTGCGCGTGACCTCCGGCACTAACCCGGCTTTTTCGTAATATCTCAGCGTATCCTGCGACACGCCGTATCTTTCGCTGACTTCCTTTATCGTCATGCCGTTCCTCCAAACGCAAAGCCGCCCCGTTGATACGGAACGGCACTTTTTATTCTTCCGTGTTCTCCTCTTCCGATGATGGTTCCGCGGAATACTCCTCCTGCCTGCGCGCCGCATAGGACAGCGTCATCAGGCTGTCGGTCAGGTGGACGTTCTCCACCGCCGCCTCCGGGTGATCGTAGTGAATATCATAGTGCGAGAAGTTCCAGAATGCGTTAACGCCGAGGTCAAGGAGCTTCTGCACCATTTCCTTCGCGCCGCTCTTCGGAATACACAGCACCGCCATTTTCGGGTGGTTTTCCTTGCAGAATTCCGCAAGACGGTTGGTGTGCATGATCTTTATGCCTGATATCTCGATATTCTCAAGAGAAATATTGCTGTCGAAGATACCGGCAAGCTCGTAGCCGTACTTTTGGAAGCCGATATGCACCGTGATGGCTCTGCCGAGGTTTCCAGCGCCGATGAGGATTATCTTGTCGTGCTGGTCGAGACCGAGGATATGCCCGATCTGACGTCGAAGCTCCGCCACGTTGTAGCCGTAGCCCTGCTGACCGAATCCGCCGAAGCAGTTGAGATCCTGACGGATCTGCGAAGCTGTAAGCCGCATTTTCTCCGACAGCTCACGGGAGGAGATCTTCTGAATATCCTGGTTGAGCAGCTCGCCGAGGAAACGGTAGTACCGCGGCAGTCTGCGTATGACTGAATTTGAAATGTTGCTCTTCTGCATTGCCTAACCTCCTCTTGCCTCCTGCGCTGTGCCGGGAAAATCAGCCCATCAGCTTTGCAAGACGGCTGTTTATCTCAGTCAGGAATGTTTCCGTGTCAACCGGGCGCTTGCTCTCCAGCTTGGACATAGCCGCGAGGTTCTTGTCCATAACGCCGTCCTCCATCGTCTGAATGGAAGCCTTCTCGAGCTTGTCAGCGTAGTCGCACAGAGCCGGAATGTTGTCCAGCTCGCCGCGCTTTCTGAGCGCGCCGCTCCATGCGAAGATGGTAGCGATCGGGTTGGTGGAGGTCTTTTCACCCTTGAGGTAGTTGTAGTAGTGGCGGGTTACGGTTCCGTGAGCCGCCTCGTACTCGTAAACGCCGTCCGGGGAAACCAGAACGGAGGTCATCAGACCCAGGGAGCCGAACGCGGTCGCCAGCATGTCGGACATAACGTCGCCGTCGTAGTTCTTGCACGCCCAGATGAAGCCGCCCTCGGAGCGGATAACTCTTGCGATAACATCGTCGATGAGGGTGTAGAAGTACTCAATGCCAGCCTCTGCGAACTTCTCCTTGTACTCGTTCTCGTAGATCTCAGCGAAGATGTCCTTGAAACGGTGGTCGTAAGTCTTGGAGATGGTATCCTTAGCCGCGAACCACAGGCTCTCCTTTGCGCCGAGAGCGTAGTTGAAGCACGCTCTTGCGAAGCTGGAGATCGACTTGTCGAGGTTGTGAACACCCTGTACAACGCCGTCGCTGTTCTTGAAATCGTGAATGAGCGCGCGGGTCTCCCTGCCGTCCTTGTCGGTGACTACCAGCTCAGCCTTGCTGCCCTGCGCTACCTTCATCTCGGTGTTCTTGTAGATGTCGCCGTATGCGTGACGCGCGATGGTGATGGGCTTAGTCCAGGTCGGAATATACGGAACGATTCCCTTTACAAGAATGGGCTTTCTGAATACGGTGCCGTCCAGGATAGCGCGGATAGTGCCGTTCGGGGACTTCCACATCTCCTTGAGGTTGTACTCGGTCATGCGCTGTGCGTTCGGTGTGATGGTAGCGCACTTTACCGCTACGCCGTACTTCTTGGTTGCGTTCGCGGAGTCTATAGTTACCTGGTCGTTGGTCTCGTTTCTGTGAACAAGGCCCAGGTCGTAGTAATCGGTCTTGAGGTCAACATACGGAGTGATCAGGATATCCTTGATCATCTTCCATATGATACGGGTCATCTCGTCGCCGTCCATCTCTACCAGCGGAGTGGTCATCTGAATCTTATCAGCCATTGTAAATTTCCTTTCACCGGTGCTTCGCGTCGAAGCAGTTGATTATGGTCACCTCTAAAAACCTCCTTCACGGCAGATTTCTATGACTTATATCATCTGCTTCGTTGTCAAACCTTGAAATACATCAAGTATTCCTGCGGTTTGACGCCTAGCATCTGATATAAGTCATATACGAAATCTGCTCGTGTCCCGGTTTTTAGAGGTTACCTTATTTTATTTCCTCAGCCGATGGAGCCGCTGGCGGGAAACAATCTGCCGCCAGCCAGTACTCCGGCAAGAAAAGCTGAAAGAGCCATGAAAAAGCAAGCCCAGCCTTTCATATCGTTCTCATTTAGCCGTTAGCCTTTGTATAGTTCAGCAGACCGCCTGCGAGCATCATGCCCTTGCCGCGCTCGGAAAGCTCGCACTTGACTTCGAAGCTGAAGCCCTTTGTCTTGTCCTCAACGATGATCTTGCCGCCGTTCTCAACGATATTGCGGATATTTGCGATAACGAGGTCGTCGCCCTGCTCGATCCTGTCGTAGTCAGCCTCGTTCACGAACTCCAGCGGAAGGATTCCATTGTTGATGAGGTTCTGACGGTGGATTCTTGCAAAGCTCTTGCAGATGATAGCCTTAACGCCCAGGTACAGCGGAGCAAGCGCCGCGTGCTCTCTGGAAGAACCCTGACCGTAGTTGGTTCCGCCGACGATAATGCTTGTGCCTGCTTCCTTTGCGCGCTTCGGGAAGGTCTCGTCGCATACGGTGAAGCAGTACTCGGAGATAGCCGGAATGTTGGAGCGCAGGGGCAGTATCTTAGCGCCTGCGGGCATGATGTGGTCGGTGGTGATGTTGTCGCCCACCTTGAGGGTAACGCCGGACTCGATAGACTCAGCCAGCGGCTTGTTTACCGGGAACGGCTTGATGTTCGGGCCACGGAGTATCTCAACGTTCGGAGCTTCCTCGGGTGCTGCGGGAGGTACTACCATGTTATCGTTGATAATGAACTTCTCGGGCATTACATAAGCGGGCATTTCGCCGCAGGTGCGCGGGTCGGTGAATACTCCGGTGATAGCGGAGATGGCTGCGGTCTCCGGGGAAACGAGGTAGATCTGAGCGTCCTTGGTGCCGCTTCTGCCGAGGAAGTTACGGTTGAAGGTACGCAGGGAGATACCCTTGCTGTTCGGTGACTGACCCATGCCTATGCAGGGACCGCATGCGCTCTCGAGGATTCTCGCGCCAGCCGCGATGAGGATAGACAGAGTGCCGTCCTCGGCGATCTGATTGAACACCTGCTTGGAGCCGGGAGCGATAGCAAGGCTTACGTCCGGGTGAACGGTCTTGCCCTTGAGAATGTGGGCAACCTTGCGCATATCCTGGAGGGAGGAGTTGGTGCATGAGCCTATGCATACCTGGTCGATCTTGATCTTGCCGATCTCCTCGACGGTCTTAACGTTATCGGGGCTGTGGGGACAAGCTGCAAGCGGAACCAGCTTGGAGAGGTCGATGTTTACTTCCTCATCGTAAACTGCGTCGGGGTCTGCGGACATCGGAACGTAGTCCTCTTCTCTGCCCTGAGCCTTGAGGAACTGGAGAGTAGTCTCGTCGGACGGGAAAATAGAGGTGGTAGCGCCAAGCTCTGCGCCCATGTTGGTGATGGTAGCGCGCTCCGGAACGGACAGGCTCTTTACGCCCTCGCCGGTGTACTCCATTACCTTGCCAACGCCGCCCTTAACGGAGAGCTGACGGAGAACTTCCAGGATAACGTCCTTTGCGGAAACCCAGTCGTTGAGCTTTCCGGTGAGGTTTATCTTAACGACCTTCGGCATAGTTATGTAGTAAGCGCCGCCGCCCATTGCAACTGCAACGTCAAGACCGCCTGCGCCCATTGCCAGCATGCCGATACCGCCGCCGGTCGGGGTGTGGCTGTCGGAGCCGATAAGGGTCTTGCCGGGCTTGCCGAAGCGCTCGAGATGTACCTGATGGCAGATACCGTTGCCGGGACGTGAGAACCAGATACCGTGCTTCTTTGCAACAGAACCGATAAATCTGTGGTCGTCGGCATTCTCAAAGCCGCTCTGGAGCGTGTTGTGGTCGATGTATGCCACGGAGCGCTCAGTCTTTACGCGGTCAACGCCCATAGCCTCGAACTGGAGGTAAGCCATTGTACCAGTTGCGTCCTGCGTAAGGGTCTGGTCGATCTTCAGACCGATCTCTGTTCCCTTTACCATCTCGCCGTCGATGATGTGCGCCTTGATGATCTTTTCAGTCAATGTAAGTCCCATATCTTTGCTCCTTGTTTGTTTAGAGTCACCGGGGAGTCCCCGACATAAATATACAATTATATTATATACCACTTTTCATTATCTGTCAAGAATTTCACAATAAAAAATGATGTTGGCATGCGGTCAATGCTATGTATCGGCGGAATCCATATGCGCAATTGTGCAAAACATCGGAACAGATACAAAAATCCCGCCGTACAGAGCTGACCCTGATACAGCGGGAATATCTGTGCTATAAATTACTGCTTGTCCTCGATGAACTTTACGATATCGCCGACAGTCTTGATGTTCTCGACCTGATCCTCGGGGATCTCAACATCGAACTCGTCCTCAAGAGCCATTACCAGATCAACAACGTCCAGGGAATCAGCGCCCAGATCGTCCTGAATGTTGGAAGCCTCGGTGATGTCGTCAGCCTTAACGTCGAGCTGCTCGGAGATAAGCTCCTTAACCTTGTCAAATACCATTGTATATACCCTCCAAATTAATTATAAGTTCCTTCCGGAAACATTTCATGATATATTATATAACATACCACACAAATATTCAAGCCCCGGAATGAATTTTTTCCAAAGAAATTTCTACAAAATTATTCAGTAAACATGCCGATTTTTCTAAATTTCGCATAACGCTTCTCGAGAAGCTCGTCAATTTCGGACTTCTTCAGGCGGTATACCGCGTCCACAAGGTACTCGTAGATGTTATCGGCTGTCTGCTCGCGGCTCATGTGGGCGCCGCCGGTGGGCTCCGCGATTATCTTGTCGCACACGCCGAACTTCATGAGATCCTCGGCGGTGATCTTCAGCATTTCGCAGGCTTCCTTCTCCTTGGTGCCGTCCTTCCACAGAATGGACGCCGCGCCGCGGGGACTTATCACGGAATACAGCGCGTTCTCAAGCATCGCAAGCTCGTCGCAGACCGCAAGAGCGAGCGCTCCGCCGGAGCCGCCCTCGCCAAGCACCACGGATATCACCGGCGTCCTGAGCGTCATGAACTCGTAGAGATTTCGAGCTATCGCTTCGCCCTGACCGCGCTCCTCAGCCTCAACGCCGCAGAATGCGCCGGGAGTGTCCACAAGGCAGATCACCGGACGGTGGAACTTCTCCGCCTGCTTCGCAAGACGGAGCGCCTTGCGATAGCCCTCCGGGTGGGGCATGGAGAAATTCGTGCGCTTGTTTTCCTCGAGGTTTCTGCCCTTGACCTGCGCGATAACAGTCACCGGAGTGTCGCTGAGGTATCCGATTCCGCCGATTATCGCCGCGTCGTCGCCGAAAAGGCGGTCGCCGTGGAACTCCATGAACCGGGTGAACATCGCCGGGATATAGTCGTTGACCGTGGGTCTGTCCTTATGGCGTATAAGCTCGAGCCTTTCGCAGGCTGTTAAATTGCTCATCTTCTGTAAGCCTCCTTCGGGAAGCCGTGCAGCTTCAGAATATTTGAAATGCGCTTTCTCATCATGCCGCGCTCGACTATCATATCAACGAAGCCGCATTTCTCCTGGAACTCCGCAGACTGGAAGTCGTCGGGCAGCCGCTGACGTATCGTGTCCTGGATAACGCGCCTTCCCGCGAAGCCGATGAGCACCTTCGGCTCGGCAAGTATGATGTCGCCGAGGCTCGCAAAGGAAGCCGTAACTCCGCCGGTGGTGGGGTCGGTCATGACCGAGATGTAAAGTCCGCCCGCGTCGCTGTGGCGCTTGACTGCGCCGCTGGTCTTAGCCATCTGCATGAGGGAGATTATGCCCTCCTGCATTCTCGCGCCGCCGGAAGCCGTGAACATCACGACCGGAAGATTATGCTCGGTGGCGTACTCGAACGCCCGGGCTATCTTTTCGCCGACAACGCTTCCCATGCTCGCCATGAAAAAGTGGGAGTCCATGATTCCGATGACCGTGCGATAACCGCGTATTGTGCACACGCCGGTCTTTATCGCGTCGTTCATGTCGCACTGCTGCTGCATTTTCGCAATTTTATCCTCGTACTTCGGGAAGCCGATAGGATTCAGCGACTTCATGCCGGCGTCAAGCTCCACGAAGCTGTCCTTGTCGGCGGTAAGCTCCAGGCGCTCCTGCCATGTCAGGCGCGCGTGATAGCTGCACTTCGGGCAAACCTTCATAGCGGCTGTGAACTCGCGGTTGTATACTACCGCGCCGCAGCGGGGGCACTTGAACAGCAGATCCTGCGGTATCTCAACGTCGCCCTCCTGGGAAGCGGGTACTGCGGGCTGCTCAGCCACAAAGCGCTCCTTGACTATTTTGAAAAGATCCTCAATTGCCATTCAGCTCACTCCCCCATCACGTTTTTGCGGTTCAGGAAACCTATGTCGAAATTACCCGCCTCGAAATCCTCGTCCTTCAGCAGGCAAAGCTGGAAATCAATGTTCGTTTCAACGCCCTCGATGATGAACTCAGACAGGGCAACGCGCATTTTCTTTATAGCCTCGTCGCGTGTCGGAGCCTTAACGAGCAGCTTCGCTATCATGCTGTCGTAGTAGGGCGGAATCTGATATCCCGCATACACTGCGCTGTCTATGCGCACTCCGAATCCTCCGGGAACATGCAGCGACTTTATCTTGCCCGGGCAGGGGCGGAAGTTATGCCTCGGATCCTCCGCGTTGATGCGGCACTCTATCGCGTGTCCGGTGAGATGGACGTCGTCCTGCGTGAACCACAGCTTCTCCCCCGCTGCAATGCGTATCTGCGCCTTTACGAGGTCGATTCCGGTGACAAGCTCGGTTACCGGGTGCTCGACCTGGATACGGGTGTTCATCTCCATGAAGTAGAAATTTCTGTCCTTGTCAACGAGAAACTCAATAGTTCCGGCGTTCTGATAGCCGCTGACCTTTGCCGCAGCGACAGCCGCCGTACCCATCTTTTCGCGCAGCTCCGGAGTCATAATCGGGCTGGGGCTTTCCTCAAGCACCTTCTGATTGTGGCGCTGTAACGAGCACTCGCGCTCGCCGAGGTGAACCACGTCGCCGTGGTTGTCGGCAAGGAGCTGTATCTCCACGTGGCGCGGATTCACGATGAACTTCTCAATGTACACATCGCCGTTGCCGAAGCACGCGAGCGCCTCCTGCTGAGCCGCAAGGTACTGCTGCTCAAGGTGCTCCTCGCTCTCCGCGAGACGGATTCCGCGTCCGCCGCCGCCTGCGGTTGCCTTTATCATTACGGGGTAGCCTATCTCAGCGGCTACCTTGCGCGCCTCCTCGATGGTGGGTACTATGCCGTCGGAGCCGGGAACGACCGGGACTCCCGCAGATATCATCGTCTGCTTTGCGGAAGCCTTGTCGCCCATCGCGTCCATGACCTCCGGGGACGGACCTATAAACGTAATTCCGCAGGTCCTGCACAGCCGCGCGAAATCCGCGTTTTCAGACAGGAATCCGAAACCCGGGTGAATAGCCTGGGCGTGGGTTATCTCGCATGCCGCGATTATCGCCTTGGTGTTGAGATAGCTGTCCTTGGAAGCCGCAGGTCCTATGCATACCGCCTCGTCGGCTATCTGGGCATGCAGCGCGGAGCGGTCTGCCTCGGAATACACCGCAACGGTCTTTATACCGAGCTCGCGGCAGGCGCGCATAATGCGTATCGCTATCTCGCCGCGGTTCGCAATAAGTATCTTGTTAAACATTCTGTCAGCTCCAGATTTTATTCAGACTTGGGTGCGGGGTCTGCCACGGCGAAGGAGATTTCAGCGGTGACTACCTTCTTGCCGTTGACGGTGGCAACGGCGTCGCCGAAGCCTATCGGACCCTTCTTCTTTGTCATTGTGACGTGAAGCTCCAGGGTGTCGCCGGGACCTACCGTCCCACGGAATCTCGCCTTGTCGATACCTGCGAAGAACGCGATCTTGCCCTTGTTTTCAGGGAGCGACAGAGCGCATACCGCGCCCGCCTGAGCCAGCATTTCTATCATCAGCACGCCAGGCTGAACCGGCTGTCCCGGGAAATGACCCTTGAACCAGTATTCGTCCGGCTTGAGGTACTTCTTGGCGGTGACGCTAACGCCCGGCTCCAGCTCGGTGACTTCGTCGATGAGCAGGAACGGGTCGCGGTGGGGGATAATTTCCTTTATCTGTTCAAGATTTAATGTCATGACCTGCTCCTTACTCTATTCTCATCAGCTTCTGACCGTATTCAACAGCCTGACCGTCCTTTGCGTAGATCTCTGCGACCTTTCCGCTGAACTCGCTGTTTATCTCGTTCATGAGCTTCATGCTCTCGATAATGCAAACAACGTCGCCTGCGTTAACGGCGTCGCCGACCTTTACGAACGCGGGCTTCTCCGGGGAAGGGGAAGCGTAGAACGTTCCGACTATCGGAGAGGTGATGATATTGCCGGAAACCGCAGCCTCAGCCGCAGGAGCGGCCTGCGCCGGAGCATTCTGCGCGGGAGCCGCAGCCGGTGCGGGTACGCCCATCATCGGCATGGGAGCGGGCATGGGAGGCGGGCAGGGTCTGCCCTCGATAACTATTTCATAGGTCTCGGTGTTTATCTTGAGCTTTCCGAGGTCGTTTTTCTTAACTATTTCAGCCAGCGCTTCGATACACTCGACGGTGTCCTCAATGGCGCGCGGTTCTATGGTGTTCTTGTTTGCCATGTTCAGCTCTCCTTTCCGGGTCAGTCAACAGGGCGCATGCATATGCAGCCGTTGTGTCCGCCGAAGCCAAGCGAATTGCTCAGTGCGCCGGTGATCTTCATATCTCTTGCGCCCTCGGTAACGTAGTCGAGGTCGCACTCGGGATCGGGTACCTTGTAGCCCAGGGTCATGTGAACCTTGCTGTTCCTGATGGACATTGCGGTAACTACAGCCTCAACGCCGCCGGCAGCGCCGAGCAGGTGTCCGGTCATGGACTTTGTGGAGTTTACGGCGATGTTCTTCGCGTGGTCTCCGAATGCTTCCTTGATAGCCATTGTTTCGGTGCGGTCGTTCATGGATGTGGAGGTTCCGTGAGCGTTGATATAGTTGATATCCTCCGGCTTCATTCCGGCCTCCTGGTATGCGAACTTCATTGCCATCGCGCCGCCCTTGCCCTCGGGGTCGGGGCTTGTCTCGTGGTAAGCGTCGCAGGTGCTGCCGTAGCCGCATATCTCAGCGTAGATCTTCGCGCCGCGCGCCTTAGCATGCTCGTATTCCTCAAGCACCAGCAGTCCGCAGCCGTCGCCGAGTACGAATCCGCTTCTCTCCGCGTCGAACGGAATGGAGGCTCTGTCCACATCGGTGGAGCGTGTGACCGCATGCATATTGTTGAACGAAGCGTAGCAGAATCCGATGTCGCTGTGCTCCGTACCTCCGGCGATCGCAGCGTCAAGGTAGCCGTGCTTGATGGAACGGAACGCCTCGCCTATCGACTGAGTGCCGCTCGCGCAGGCTGTGGTAACGCAGAAGTTGCTTCCCTTGAAGCCGGTGCGGATAGCCACCTCGCCGGCAGCCATGTTGCCTATCATCTTGGTGATGGTGAAAACTCCCACGCGCTTGTTGCCCTTGTTGTGGTAGTTCGCCATTTCTTCCTCAGTGGTGTAGATACCGCCGATCCCGCTGCCGATCACTACGCCGACGCGGTAGGGGTCGATGTCCTTGAGGTCTGTTCCGGCGTCCTTGAGAGCCTGCATTGCGCAGTACACTGCGTACTGCACGATGACGTCGTTGCGGCGCAGCTCCTTCTTATCGAAGTACTCCGAAGCATCGAAGTTCTTTACTCTTGAAACCACGGAAAGGTTGTCAGGCTCCTGATCCGGAAACCAGGGTGCAAGCTCGAAGCCGTGCCTGCCAGCCATCAGGCTGTTCCACAGCTCCTCGGGTGAATTTCCACAGGGGGTGACTGCTCCCAGTCCGGTTATTACCACTCGTCTATCCATTAAACGTTGTTCCTCCAACAATTTGTAGATTTTGATTTTCTTATGCACGGGTGAAATTTGCAAATTAGGAATTATGAATGCAGAATTCGTAATTATTGTGCCACTGCCGCGGCGGTTATCCGATTATATCGAATTATAATACGTCCCACGAAGTGGGACAACCGAAATTCCGAATTCCTAATTATGAATTCCGAATTTAATTACATGCTCAGTCCGCCGCTTATTTCGATTATCTGTCCTGTTACGTAGGAAGAATCCGGGCTGCACAGGAAGGATACCACGCCTGCGATCTCCTCGGGCTGACCGTAGCGCTTCATAGCGATCTGAGCCAGCATTGCATTGCGCTGATCCTCGGTGAGCTTGTCGGTCATCGGGGTCTGAATGAATCCCGGTGCTACCGCATTGCAGGTGATCCCGCGGCTGCCCAGCTCCTTCGCGGTGGTCTTTGTCATCGCGATTATAGCGCCCTTGGAAGCGGAGTAGTTCATCTGACCCGGGTTGCCGTAAAGACCGGCAACGGAAGCAAGATTCACGATCCTGCCGCTGCGCTGGCGTATCATGACCTTGCCCGCAAGCTTCGTCATGTTGAACACTGACTTCTGGTTAACGCGGATAACGAGGTCGTAATTTTCCTCGCTCATCTGAGCCATCAGACCGTCGCGGGTGATACCGGCGTTGTTTATCAGCACGTCGATAGTGCCGAAGCGCTCCTTGACCCACTTCACAAGACCCTCGCACTGCGCGTAGTCGGAAACGTCCGCCGCGTAGCACTCAGCCTCAACGCCAAAGCTGCGGCACTCCTCTGCGACTTCCTTTCCCGCCGCGTCGAGGATCTCCTGTGAAACGTCGTTTATAACGATATTGTAGCCGTCCTTTGCAAGGCGCTTTGCGATAGCTGCGCCTATTCCCCGGCTGGAGCCGGTGATTATCGCTGTTCCTGCCATAATAAATTCCTTTCGTATATCAAATCAAGTTTCGAATATGAGCGCGCCGTAGGTAAGTCCTGCGCCGAATCCCACAAAGCAGATCTTCTGACCCGGCTTCACCATGCCCTGCTTTCTCATCTCGTCAAGGCATACCGGAATGCAAGCGCTGGATACGTTGCCCATGCGGGCGATGTTGGTGTAGACCTTCTCCTCCGGGATACCGAGTATCTCGGTAGCCTTCTTGATGATACGGAGGTTAGCCTGGTGCGGGATAACGATGTCAAGATCGTTGATGTCGTAGCCGCCCTGCGCCGCTACGTTCTTAACGGCGTTTGCCATGGCGTTCACCGCGAACTTGTAGACCGCGTGTCCGTCGCTCTGGAGGTACTTGCGCTTGGATTCCGTGTCGAACATGGCGTCCCAGGGTTCCTCGCCCTCCTTCGTGCCGTAGAACGGGCAGTTGGGGTCGTAGTTTATCTTGCAGTAAAGAGCCTCGAACTCGTCGCCGTCAGCGCCGAGCATGGAGTAGAACGGCTTGTCGGACTTCCTGTACACCACCGCGCCGGAAGCGTCTCCGAACAGTATGCACATGGAACGGTCGGTGTAGTCAAGCTGACCGGACAGCTTCTCGCAGGCTACGACAAGTACCGTCTTGTAATGACCGCTCTCGAGGTACTTCTGCGCGATATCCGTCGCTGTAATGAAGCCGGTGCATGCGCTGTTAACGTCGAATGCGGCAGCGTTCACCGCGCCTATCTTCTTCTGGATAAGGCACGCGGTGGAGGGGTAGAAGAAATCCGGCGTGCAGGTGGATACCAGCACCAGGTCGACCTCCTCGGGCTTTACTCCCGCGTCGTCCAGCGCCTTCTTCGCCGCCTCAATGCCCATATAATAGCCGGGCTTGTCGGTCAGGATATGGCGCTGCTTGATTCCCGTACGTGACGTTATCCATTCGTCAGATGTGTCGAGGAACTCTGCGAACTTGTTGTTATCGGCAACGAATTCCGGCACATAGCTGCCCGTTCCTAAGATCTCAATTCCGCTCATTAAAAATTCTCCTTGATTTTCTCGTCAATATATAGTATAATAAACATGGTGTTTATCATTCTCAGATTCCCTGCCATATAATGCCAGAAGAATCAAGGCAGAATATGACATACCATATTTATTTTACCGCATTACGGCGGATTTGTCAACAGTTTTTTTCAACAAACATGCCGAATTTGCCGATTATCTCACTGAATAATTGCATTTGACCGCATTTCGCGGCACTGAAAACGCGCAATGCTATCATATAAGAAAGAGAAAGGAATATGATCAATGCGAGAAATTCCATCATCAGCCATAACCGAAACCGTCGCAAAGCTGTGCGAGCAGGCTAACCTGAAGCTCCCCTGCGGAATGCGCGAGTGCATCTCGGGCAGCATTCAGCGCGAGGAAAGCGAACTGTGCCGCAGCGTGCTCGGCGATATCGTCAGCAACATCGACTGCGCCGCGGAACTCGGCGTGCCCATCTGCCAGGACACTGGAATGGCGGTAATATTCGCGGATATCGGGCAGGACGTCCACATCACCGGAGACGCGTTCGAGGACGCGGTGAACGCCGGAGTAGCCCAGGGCTACGTCAACGGAAAGCTACGCCTGTCCATCGTCGGCGACCCGCTCGAGCGCAGGAACACGAACAACAACACCCCGGCGGTGATACACACGCGGATCGTCCCCGGCGACAAGATCCACCTGATGGCGGCTCCGAAGGGGTTCGGAAGCGAGAACATGTCGCGGCTGAAAATGTTCACTCCGTCCGCTTCCAAGCAGGATATCGTGGATTTCGTGACCGAGTGCGTCAGCCTCGCAGGAAGCAATCCGTGTCCCCCGATAGTTGTCGGCGTGGGGATCGGCGGCGACTTCGAGTACTCCGCGTACCTTGCGAAAAAAGCGCTCTGCCGCGACCTTTCAAAGCGGAATCCCGACCCGGTCTACGCGGAACTTGAACAGCAGATGCTCAACAGCATAAACGCGCTCGGAATAGGCTCCCAGGGCTTCGGCGGAACAGTCACCGCGCTGTACGTCAACATTGAGAAATCCGCGACCCACATTGCAGGACTTCCGGTAGCGGTAAACATCGGCTGCCACGTAACAAGGCATGCGGAAGCAACAATTTGAAAAGCATTTAAAAATAAACGATAAACATTCAAATCACATGGAGGTTCACATGAAGACAGTTTTCTTATTTTCCGGACAGGGTTCACAGTACCCGGGCATGGGCGCGGAGCTTGCGGAGAAATCCTCTGCGGCGAAACAGATACTCGAGTGCGGCTCTGATATAATGGGATTCGACCTCGCCAAGAAGCTCAGCGATTCCACCCCCGAGGAGCTCGCGCAGACCAGGCTTTCCCAGCCGGCTATTTTCACCACTTCCCTGCTCGCTCTCGCGGCGGCACGCGAGAACGGTATCGACAACTGCGCCGCTGCGGGTCACTCCCTCGGCGAGTATGCGGCTATGTACGCTTCCGGAATGCTCGGCATGGAGGACGCGTTCAAGGCTATAAAGCTCCGCGCTGCGGCTATGGCTGAGGCGGCGGAAGCCACCGGAGGCTCCATGGCGGCCATCATCGGCAGCGACAACGAGACCATCGCAAAGGTATGCGAAGAAGTAAACGGCTTCTGCGCTCCCGCTAACTACAACAGCCCGCAGCAGACCGTCATCGCAGGCGAATCCGCAGCTATCGACGAGGCTGTGGCAAAGTTCGCCGAGATGGGCAAGCGCGCAGTGAAGCTCGCGGTTTCCGCGGCGTTCCACACCAAGCTCATGGCAGGCGCGGCTGAGAAGTTCAAGGGCGAGATCGCAGGGTTCCCGTTCAAGGCTCCCAACTGCGATTTCTACTCCAACCTCTACGGCAGGAAGCTGGACGACTTCTCCGATATGCCCTCCTACCTCGCGGCGCACATCTGCTCCCCGGTTAAATTCGTTGACGAGCTGACCGCTATGCAGTCCGCCGGAATCGAAGCTTACGTTGAACTCGGCCCCGGCAAGGTTCTGACAGGTCTTGTTAAGAAGTTCGACCGCAGCGCAAACGCAATGCACATCGAAAATGCTGAAACTCTTGAAAAGGCTCTCGCCGCTCTGAAAGGCTGAAAGGTTAATTAATATGCGTAAATTCGGAATTTTAGGACACCCCCTCGGACACTCCCTCTCCCCGCAGATCCACACCGCGCTGTTCGCGCTGGACGGCGAGACCGTGGATTACCAGATGTACGACATCGCGCCGGAGGAGCTTCACGATAAGTTCGATTTCCTCGCGACGCTCGACGGATTCAATATCACAATCCCGCACAAGGTGTCTATCATCGACTTCTGCGACAGACTGGACGCAGGCGCTCAGCGCTACCGCTCGGTCAACTGCATCAAAGTCGGAAAGGACGAAAAGATCGGCTACAACACCGACGTTATCGGATTCACAAAGTCCATCGCGGCTCTCGGAGCTTCTCTGAATTCCAGAGTGCTGCTCATCGGCTGCGGCGGCGTCGGCAGAATGATGGCGATAGAAACCGCGCTTGAAGGCGGCGACCTGACTATCGCAGCGCTCCAGTCCGATAAGGCTCTCGCCGAGGAGGTCGTAAAGGAGATCAAGGCGCTCAAGCCCGGCGCAAAGGTACGGATCGCATTCATCAGCGGCGCGGCTCTCGACCGCTGCGACTTTCCGGAAGGCGCTCAGTTCGACCTGCTCGTCAACGCCTGCCCGGTGGGAATGTTCCCGAAGGTGGACAGAATGCCCTGCACTCCCGCTGTGCTCGACGGCGTAAAATACGTGTTCGACGCGGTTTACAACCCCAAGGTGACCCTCCTCGCCAAAACCGCCCGCGAAAAGGGCGCGAAGGCTATGACCGGAATGGCTATGCTGGTGCTCCAGGCGGTTGCGGCTCACGAGATATGGGACAACGCTTCCTACAAAACCGAGGATATCAACAAGATAATCTCCGATATGGAGGATCTGATATGACCGCTTCCGTGTACCTCTGCGGCTTCATGGGCTGCGGCAAGAGCCACATCGGACGTCTGCTCGCAGCGGAGCTGGGACGCGAACTAGTCGACCTCGACAAGGTTATCGTCGACCGCGAAGGAATGTCCATTCCCGAGATATTCGAGAAGTTCGGCGAGCCGCACTTCAGAAGCCTCGAAGCGAAGTATATCCGCGAACTCAGCGGAGGTTATATCGTGGCGACCGGCGGCGGAGCGCTCATCAACGACAAGACCGCAGAATTCGCACGGGAAAGCGGGATCTCCGTGTACATAAACACTCCGTTTGAAGTGTGCTATGAGCGCATTAAGAACGATTCCAACCGCCCGCTCGTCGTGAATAATACCCCGAAGCAGCTACGGCAGCTTTACGATACTCGTTCCGCTATCTACCGCAGAAATTCCATGTATATGGTCAATGGAAACGCAAGAGATTCCGTGATCTGCGGCGAGATAGTAAAGCTGGTGAAGTGCTTTGAAGCTAACGGACTGAACAATTAAATTCGGAATTCGTCTTTCAGTAACCCAAAATCGGGAGTCAAGGGGGACGCGTCCCCCTTGCGAGTCGAGGGCAGCGCCCTCGTCGCCGTCAGGCGAAACCTCCGCACGAAGTGCGGCAACTCTGCGCGCCGGCGCGCAGTAAAATGTTCCAAAAGCGCTAAAGGGGTGTGGGGGAAAACAAGAGTTTTCCCCCACATGCCGCAAATAATATTACGAACGCCTCTCCTCCGAAACAGTCCGGCGGACTGTTTCGGAACTATCTCTAAAAAGCAACTAACCCAGAATGAAAGGACAATAATGGTAGTAATCAACGTTAAAATAGTTTCAATGTCAAAGGACGCATACTACGACAGCGAATGCGGATTCGTCCGCTGCGGGGACGGAGTATTCACGCAGGTCGGCAATATGTGCGACTATTCTCCCGTTTACGGCGAGGAGGTCATCGACGGAAAGGGGCTTACACTCTACCCCGGATTCATCGACGCTCACTGCCACCTCGGCATGTGGAACGACGCGCTATGCTTCGAGGGCGAGGACGGCAACGAGGACACCGACCCCTCCACGCCTCACCTCCGCGCGATAGACAGCGTGAATCCCATGGACAGGTGCTTCGAGGACGCCGTTAACGCCGGCGTGACCTCCGTGTGTACCGGCGTAGGCTCTGCGAATCCGATAGGCGGCTCTTTTATTATAATGAAAACCTGGGGAAGCAAGCGGGTCGACAAGCTGATCGTCAAATCCCCAGCCGCCATTAAATTCGCCCTCGGCGAGAACCCCAAGAACACCTACAACGACCGCGACGAGACCCCGGTCACACGAATGGCTACCGCTGCGATAATCCGTGAACAGCTCATCAAGGCGAAGCGCTACAGCGAGGATATCGCGGAATACGAGCGCCTGAAAGGCACCGAGGACGAAATATCCCGCCCTGATTTTGACATCAAGTGCGAAGCACTCCTTCCACTGTTCGACAAGGAGCACCCGCTCAAGGCGCACTTCCACTGCCACCGCGCCGACGATATTTTCACCGCGCAGCGCCTCGCGAACGAATTCGGTCTTGACTACGTGCTGATACACTGCACCGACGGCGCCCTCATCGCCGACGAACTCGCGGAGGACAGCCCCGCGATAGTCCTCGGCCCGATTTTCGGCGACCGCGGCAAGCCCGAGCTTGCAAACCACGACATCTCCACCCCCGCGGTGATGTCCGGAAGCGGACTTCGCTTCGCGCTCTGCACCGACCACCCCGAGACTCCGATACAGTACCTCCCGCTGACTGCGGCGCTTGCAGTCCGCGGCGGACTTTCCAGTGAGGAAGCGCTCCGCGGGATCACCATCACAGCCGCCGAGATACTCGGAGTTTCCGACCGCATAGGCTCCGTGGAGCCCGGCAAGGACGCCGATTTCACACTCTACGCCGACGAACCGGTCAGCATGATGACCCAGCCGCTGCTTACGGCAGTCCGGGGTAAAGTCGCTGTGAACAAAATAATCTGAAAAAATTTGTGCAAATTGCAACCTTTTAATGGTCTGCACGGTATTATATATGAATTCATACGGACGTAAGCCCGTATCCGACGGAGAAATGATATGCTGACACTATCGCTCTGCGCTGCGGAAAACTTCGAGGAGGTAATGGAATTCTATATGCCGATGGTGTATAGGATAGCGTTCGCGCGCCTTGCCGACCGAAGCGACGCCGAGGACGTCACCCAGGACGTATTCCTGAGGTACTTCCGCACAGGACTGACATACGAATCCGAGGAACACCGGAAGGCCTGGCTTATCCGGTGCGCCATGAACTGCGCCAAGAACGTCGCGGGCTCCGCGTGGAACCGCCACAGAAGCCGCGGCGAACTGACCGAGAACCTTGACGACCCGGACAACGAGCCGATGGCTTCCTGCTGCGAGGAGCAGTTCGAAAAAACCGAAAGGCGGCTCGCCGTGATGAACGCGGTGATGAAGCTGCCCGAAAAATACCGCACGGTGATACACCTGTTCTACTTTGAGGACATGTCGGTCGCGCAGATAAGCAGCGCGGTCGGCGCGGGTGAATCAACCGTGAAATCACAGCTCAGCCGCGCGCGCAAATTGCTGAAGCCGCTGCTGAGTGAATTCGCAGAACCCGCAGGGGAGGTGGTTTTCTGATGAAATTCAGCGAAGAATATAAGAAGTCAGCGGAAAACATGAACCCCGACAGACAAACTATCGACAGAATGAAGGCGGCAGTCCTGAAGGAGCTACAGGAGCACCCGGACGCTCCTGCTCAGCCGCTTGAGGAGCCTAAGAAACCGCTCCCGCTGCGCCGTATCGCGTACATCGGCGGAGCAGTCGCGGCATGCGCGGCGATCACCATTGCTGCGGTGAATCTCGTTCCCTCTCTTAAGGCTTCCAATGTAATGATATCTTCCGGTGCTATTGCCGATTCATCGGCGTCAGCCGCAGAAATTGCAGGCAATGAAACTGCCGCTCCGGAATTCTCGATGATACAGAACGCGGCCACGGCTGGCTCCGCAGAGGATATCGCCGAGGAAGCAGCCGCAGACGAAGCTCCGGCAGACGACGCATACGGTTTCGACAACGGAATCGCAGGTACAGACGGCATTATATACAACGATAACAGATACGAAAATGAAAACACCGGAGCCGGCGACGCACCGATACCCGAACAGTCGGCAGAGGCTGTACCGGCCGAAGGCGCGGCGGATTCAATTTCTGATTCCACCAACAAGGGGCACACCAATCCGGCATTTGCTCCGGACGGCAGTGCGAACGAATTCGTTCCGGTTACGTATGAAGTACCTGAAGATTCCACCGACGAGTCTCTGGTCGGCAATGAACGCCCCAATCCGGAATCCGGCGTAATCGACACGTCGGGAAATACCACCAGCGATAACGGCAGCTCCACCGAGGATTCGTTGGCAGAAACCTTGGAATGCTGGGACTCCACCGAGGAAATATCCATCTCCTGGGAAGCCACATATGAACCTGACGACGACCGCGGGAATCCCTCGGCAGGCGGCGCCTGGGTGATCGTGCGCTCCCCGCAGGGCTGGCTGACCGCCGACGGCGAGCGATACGACGCCGTTAAGAACGCTGCCGCCCCCGCTGATATATCTGTTTTCTACTGGGCTAACTCACCGGTGGAAAACAAAGACTTCTGCCTGGTGATAGACGGCGATATGCTGTATCTTTTTGATGATCAGATGAACTACCTCGGCGGGTACAAAAAGCGATAAGCAGCTATCAGCCATGTAGAATTGACATATCCATGACGATATCCGCATATATTTACTCTGCACCGACATTTTTACGGGTCGGGGCTGCGGCCAGTCCGCAGCTCTGACCCGCTTTTCTTGTAAAGTAACTTGATTATATTTACTTAATTTACTTTAGCCATTCTGAAATTTGTGTGAAATTCTGAAAAAAGCACAAAAAAGGCTTGAAATGTTAAATGTTTTATGGTAAAATGTACTTGATAGAAAACAAGCGTTATATAACACGACCTGGTTGATAATTATTTAACAATGCCCATGAGGTGATAAACTTGACAGCACAGAATACGCGGACGTCTGAACGCAGACCCGCAGACCCCATTCCGATAATCAGCGAACGCCCGGTTCAGCTGACTTCGCGCACCACCACACCCGCGCTTGCCGATCCAGAGCCGCTCTTGCGCGCCATTGAGAGCAGCGGCAACCTTGCCTTCACGATGAGCTTCAAACAGGGCTTCCCTGCCCGGATACTCGCGGGAAAAAACCCGATAGGTTCCGCAGGGGATACTATAATCATGGGCGACGTTGTTCACCCGGACGATTACCAGCCGTTCTGCGAGGTAATAGCGCAGGTAACGGCAGGAACCGCAGATGAAATAAAGCTCCATGCGCGGCTCAATAACGGCGGCGACTACCAGTGGTTCTATATCACCGGTAAGGTCCACCGCAGCGGAAGCCCCCTTGAATTCATCGAGGGCATGATGTTCAACGTCACCGATTACCTCGACTGCGAGGGCGAGGACATCGTAATGCGCCGCTACCGCAGCAAGCACTCCGTGAAGATAAACGACCAGTCCACGTATACGCTGCGGGATATTCTCGGCGAGGACTACCTAGTGCGCATTCAGCAGCCGCTCTCCCAGGCGAGCGGGCTGTTCTCCGCGATAACCGACAACGACGGCGCGGTTATCCTCCCCAAGGGTCAGGACAGGAAAATCAATCTGAACAAGATGGACTACCAGCGCAAAAAGAGTATCCGCGTACGTCACCAGACCATCGGAACATGGCTCATCACCGGCGAGGATCAGGATATCGTCGATAATAACGCGCAGCTTCTGGATACTATGGTGCACACCATCTCCATCGTTGCGAACTCCTACGTTGCACTTGTCGCCGAGATGGAGACCTCCCAGAATGCAAACAAGCTCCTCGGTCAGAACTTCGAGGATCAGATAATGGTGAACGGCGTTTACTCGATATTCCTGCAAAGCCCCGACACCAAGACCGCGATCAAGAACATCACGCTGCTCATGACCGAGCATTTCGACCTCTCCGAGATCGAATTCTGCACCGATGAGCAGAACTCCGGAAAAGCCTATAAGCTCGACCGCACCGGCATGGTGCTCCCGGTAATTGTCAATTTCACCTGCAAGCAGGATATCCGCGACGAGCTGGATTACAGCGGTATAGTATGCACGGATCTCCGCACCATCGGCATGGACAGGGAACGCAAAAACCTTAGCTGCGTACTCGCCCGCACCTACGACCAGGGCTCCAACCGCGGAGTGCTGCTCTACACCTCCCGCACCGCTGACCGCGAATGGAGCAGCCGCGAACGCAGCCTGCTCAAATCCCTGACCCAGCTTCTTTCCACAGTTATCTACAAAATGTTCATGGAGGAAGAGCTGCGCAACTCCCAGAATAAGCTTGAGCGCCTCGCATACTACGACGTAGGCACCGGAATGCCGAACCGCAGCATGTTCGAGCGCGACTTCACCGAGGAGATCTCCGAAAACCGCAGCGGCGCTGTCATCGCTGTGGAATTCTCCAACCTCAAGAGCATTTCCGAAATATACGGCTTCGAATACGCCGACGATATCCTGAAAAGCTGCGCGGAGTATATCCTTGCGCTCCCGTGCAGTTCGCAGAAGAAGGTCTACCGCTTCTCAAGCGACATTCTGTTCATATCGCTCAGCGGTATCCAGCGCGAGGAAGCGCGGCAGTTCGCCCAGGCGGTGCTGACGAAATTCCATTCGCCATGGTATCTCCACAATAACGAACATCATATCCGCGTCTATGCCGGATTCACGATCTACCCGCACGACGCGGAGAATATCCAAACCGTTGTCAGCGCCGCTACTCACACCCTTCGCCTCGCAAAGGAACATCTCAGCGAGGATGCCGTGTGCTACTCCGAGGGACTTGAGGACGCCCTCACTGACAACCGCATGGTAAAGAAGCTCATCACCGATGCCGCCGAGAACGGCTTCAAGGGGTTCTACTACCTCTATCAGCCGGTGCTTGAGATGAAGACCGGACGGCTCCACTGCTGCGAGGCTACGCTGTTCTGGGGCAATGAAGATATGACCGTGCCGCGCAGCAGATTCCTGCCGATAATCGACCAGCTCGGTTACTCGCGGCAGCTCTACCGCTTCGCCTGCGACAAGATATGCAGCTTCTGCGCCTCCGTGCGCGAGCAGGGCTATCCGGAGTTCCGCGTGAGCTTCAAAATGCCTGAGAATATCCTCAACAGCGAAATCTCCGTTGACGTGCTCCAGAGCACACTGCTTGAGTATTCCCTGCCGCCAAGCGCGATAAGCATTTCCGTCACCGAGGCGGAAGGCACCCTCACCAGCGGCGGTATCTACCTCCAGGCGCTCTCGCGCATGGGAATGAACATCATCGCCGACGACACCGGCATGGGCTACTTCACGGACGCTCCGCTCAGCAACGCTTCGGTCAAGACCGTAAAGATACGCGCCGACCGCTTCGGCGGCGACAGCGTGTCCTCGGGATTCGTACGCTCGCTGATAAAGAAGGCGCACAGCAAGGGTATCGCGGTATGCGCAAAGGATGTCGACAGCCCCTCCGACCTGACGGCGATAGGAGGCTCCGAAATCGACCTCATCGAGGGCATTTTCAACGGCAGACCACTGCGCGATCATGAGTTCATCGAGAGAATGTCCGAGGGTCTCGGCGCTGGCTGAGCACAGATTTACGACATAACTGACGGCGCACCACTCCTCCCGGTGCGCTGTTTTTGTATTGACAATCCCGGCGGAATATAGTATAATTGTAGCATGTGAGAAAGGCGGTGCCGTATGTTCGGACTGTTTAAAAAGAAAATTCTCAAGACCGAGGAGGAAAAGCGCGCGGAGAGCCTCCCGAGGACGAAAAAAGTGCAGTTCGAGCCGATGAAGGTCGCGGAAGCCGAACAGCTTCTTGACGCGGATATCCGCGCCGTGCTGGGATTTTCCCCGGTGAACTACTACGCGACAAAGGATCGCTACCTGCTTTGCACATTCTGGTATACTGACGACCTCTCGGAAATCTACATGAGATTCGAGCTGCGGGTGGACGACCTCCCGCACGGACACACTAAAATGTACCAGATCGACAAGGTGCTTATGCGCGACATTCTGCGCAAATTCGGTCAGAATATAAATATCGGAGAGTAATTATGAACAATTTTTCGGTGCTTGAATGCCCGGTTTATTTCGACAAGACCAACATGCTTGACATGCTTTCCCTTTCGGCGGGGCGGGCTATCCTCTGCCAGAACCGTTTAGGTGAGCAGATAATCGCCGACAACTCCTGGGGACTTGACCCGATGAAGGGCATGATACGCTTCGGCGAGCGGGAATTCCGCGCAGGAATACTCGGCTCTGAATCCGAGATACAGAACACCTGGCTCTGGAGCTGGGCGCACACCGAGAGCGGTCTGCCGGAAAGCTCCACGGCTGTCTCCAGACGAGTTAAGAAGCTCCTGCCGGAGCTTCCGGAGTTCCAGACCGGGAAGTTCATGCTGGACGAAATCCACAACGGACACAACCTTGCGATGATCTCCTGCGAAGTTTCACATGAGAACCTCTGCTACTACAGATGCCCCTACGACGGCGGCGCCGCACTGGTGACGATTTCCGGACTTCCCGAGGATATCTTTGCCCCAGTAGACAGCACGGCGTTCCTGCGGCAGTATATCGAGATAATCAGCGGATTCTACTGCGACCACAGGCTTCTCGCAGCGGGGTTCCTGTACCAGAACGGAACTCCTTTCACGGAGAGCGAAAATGCGCTCACAGCGGATTTCGGCGAGCGTAACCTCAGATTCCTTTTCGAGCAGACCGAGGACGGTATCTCAAGGGTTCTGGACATATCGGAGGCTTGATTGACAAACTAGCATACAGCAAAAGGTGGAGCTTTACGCCCCACCTTTTTTATTTACATCGGAATGTGAGTGTTTGAGAGGAGTTCAGCAACGATGTCCTGCGGCGCGCCGTAGTCCGTCTGCCCGGAAGCCAGCACGATACGGTGAGCCAGCACCGGAATCGCGACTGCCTTTACGTCGTCTGGGGTCGCGTAGTCCCTGCCGTTCATCAGAGCCATCGCCTGAGCCGCACGGAACATCGCGATGGAGCCGCGCGGGCTTGCTCCGAGCTTCACCTGCTGTAGGAATCTCGTTGCAGTCACCAGCGACAGTATGTAAGCCTTGACGTTATCCGCGACCTTCACCTGCGCCGCCTGCCGGCGAAGCTCCATCAGATCCTCAAGCGGCATCACCGGCTGAGTTTCCTGGCGCTGCGGCATGACCTCCAGCATTTTCATCTCGGCGGCGCGGTCGGGATACCCCACAGATATCCGCATGAGGAAGCGGTCAAGCTGAGCCTCCGGAAGGTGATACGTGCCGAAAGTCTCTATCGGATTCTGCGTTGCGAGGGTCATGAACGGCTTCGGAAGCTGGTGAGTCTCGCCGTCGACGCTTATCTGAAGCTCCTCCATCGCCTCCAGCAGCGAGGACTGCACCTTCGGGGAGGCGCGGTTTATCTCGTCTGCAAGCAGAAAGTTGCACATCGCCGCGCCCGGCTTGTAGCTTCCCTTACCCGTGTTGATGTCCACCACCGTGTAGCCGATAACGTCCGACGGCATGAGGTCAGGCGTGAACTGAATGCGCCCGAAACTGCCCGAAACACTCTTTGCAAGCGTTTCCGCGAGCAGGGTCTTGCCCACTCCGGGGACGTCCTCGATGAGAACGTGACCGCCCGCAAGCATTGCGCAGACTACCTTTTCTATTACCGGGCGCTTTCCGATTATCGAGCGCTCGATGTTGCCTATAAGCTGTTCAACTTTTTCGTTCATTATTCAAACTCCTGTGTAAAACTATACCCGACAGATATTTTTTCTCAAGCGTTATCATCTTCGCCGGAGGTCTTCTGCCGCTTCGGGTCGGCAGCGCCCAGACACCCATTCACGCACGCCGTGGAAATACCGCAGACAAGCGATGAAGCGCCGACACCCAACGAGGTGAAAAACAGAGAGAGCGCCTCTCCGAGCCCGTCCCAGCCGGTCCACACCGTACACCCGAGCACAAACGTCAGAATTATGCCAAGAACGCCCAGAACCACCGGCACAATGAAAACCGCGAGAGCATACCACCATGCAGTCAGCGCAAGTTTCCTCCTGATAATGTTCATGAACGCAACGTTCGCAAAACCGGAGGCTATGCAAAAAACAACTCCGAGAAAGAGAGCCAGCGCCAGGCTTTCAAATAATGCGGTAAACACGGCGACAAGCGCCAGACAAGCGAGGTCTGTGGCAAGACCCGCCACGCAAAGTCCGATGTATTTCAGGTACTTCATTTGCCATCTCTCCCATGTTCATCAGATTCAACAAACTTCGCCGGCTCACCCTTGCCCAGATGGCAGTCAATACAAAGTGTGGAAATCCAAGAAACTATTAACACTGCTGCTGAATAAACGGAAATTATGACCATGCTGATCGCGGGGCTGTAATCAAAGAATCCGGTGCGCTCTGCCCAAAGCGTTCTGTCAAGGATAAGAGCCAGCACAAAAACAAACACGCTCACTGCCAGCGGAGCCGCAAAAACCACCCGCGGATACACGGAAGCCTTCTTGGAAAGCCTTTTCCTTATGATGTTCATGAATGCGGCATGTGCAAAACCAGAAGCTATACACAGTGCCACGCCGACAATTAAATAGAGAACTGCGGAATTATAGCAAAAATCAATAATTCGCAAGAGCAGCCAATCACACATCATGCATGCAGCATCAACGACAAGCCCCGCCGCGCAAAGCCCGATATATTTCAAAGTTCGCATGATACACCTCCTGCATGTCGGAGAAACTGCAAAAACGGCGCAGCCCGAAAGCTGCGCCGCAGTCAGCGTATGTTGTTGTTCAACAATCAGTTGAGCAGGGAGTGCTCATCGGAAGCGTCGAACAGGTGGATCTTGTTCGGGTCGAGAGCGAGCTTAACAGTATCCTGAGGACGTGCAGTGCATCTCGGAGATACTCTAGCGGTGAGCGGGATACCCTCGCAGGTGAGGTACAGGAATGTCTCAGCACCGAGCATTTCGGTTACGTCAACAGTAGCCTCGATCATACCGGTCTTAGCGGTGGAGAGGAACATCTCCTCGTCGTGAATGTTCTCAGGACGGATACCGAGGATAACTTCCTTGTCTACATAGTACTTCAGACCCTCGTTGTCAGCCTTTGCGGAGGGCAGCTCAACGTAGAACTTGCGGCCTCTGGAGGTCTTGGTGTCCTCAGAACCGAACTCAACGGTGTACTTGCCGTTAGCCATGATGAGCTTAGCAGGAATGAAGTTCATCTGCGGAGAGCCGATGAAGCCTGCAACGAACTTGTTAACAGGATTCTCATAAAGGTTGATAGGAGAATCGATCTGCTGAATGTAGCCGTCCTTCATAACAACGATTCTGTCACCCATGGTCATAGCCTCTGTCTGGTCATGAGTTACATAGATGAATGTAGTACCCAGCTTCTTGTGGAGCTTGGAAAGCTCGGTTCTCATCTGTGCACGGAGCTTAGCGTCCAGGTTGGACAGCGGCTCATCAAGCAGGAAGACCTGAGGATCACGTACGATAGCACGGCCGAGCGCTACACGCTGTCTCTGACCACCGGACAGAGCCTTCGGCTTTCTGTCGAGCAGGTGGGAGATGTCGAGGATCTTAGCAGCCTCTTCAACGAGCTTCTTGATTTCGTCCTTCGGAACCTTACGGAGCTTCAGACCGAATGCCATGTTATCGAAAACGGACATGTGGGGGTACAGAGCGTAGTTCTGGAATACCATCGCGATATCTCTGTCCTTAGGAGCAACGTCGTTAACGAGACGGTCGCCGATGAACATTTCGCCCTCGGAGATCTCCTCAAGGCCTGCGATCATACGGAGAGTTGTGGACTTACCGCAGCCGGAAGGGCCTACGAGTACGATGAACTCCTTGTCCTTGATATTCATTGTGAAATCGGAAACGGCAACAACGCCGCCGGGATAGCGCTTGTATATGCCTCTGAGTGATAAGCTTGCCATTAGAAATGACCTCCTGAATTACTTAATTATTTTGAACCCTTTTCAGGGAACTATCAGCTTTTCCGCTACTAATATAATACCAAAATACGGCGAAAAAATAAAGAGCCTAAGTCAACAAATATTTTTGAATCCCTTTATGAATAATAACCAAGACCTACAAAACAACCACAAAAAACGGTCTGTTCTGCTAGTGGTATTGCACAAAAAAAGCCCTATTTTGAGCCATTCAAGAAACTTTCATCTCGATTTTTGGAGATTATAACAAAACGCCACAGTTTAATTTGTGCATTACACAACAAAATCTACGGTATTCTTTTCACACAAAGGTCATATATTGATATCTGAGGACAAACAGAGACTGAGGACACACAAAATCCAGGCTGAATTTTGTGCAATCCTACAGTAATATGAACGGAGGAACTATGAAGAACGACACGAAACGCTCCCGGCTTCCGCTTGCCGCCGGGCTGATACTATTCGCGGCGGCAGCGCTCTGGGCTCTGACGCGCAGCTTCGGGTGCGGAACCGATTCGATACCCGGCGCGACCAACAAACAGCGCATAGACTACATAGAGAGCTTCGGCTGGGACCCCGGATTCACCCACACCGCCGTTGAAAACGTGCGTATCCCCGTGGAATTCGACGACGTTTACGAGGAATACAACGCGCTCCAGCGCAAACAGGGCTTCGACCTGCGGAAGTACCGCGCGCACACCGTCAAGCGCTACACCTACGAGCTTTCCGGTGATACGCCGGTTCCGCTCAACGCGGAGCTCCTAGTTGAAAACGGAGCCATCATCGGCGCAGACATCGTTTCCCCTGCGGCGGGAGGATTCCAGGGCGCCCTCGCGATAGACGAAAACTAAATATTGACAAATCCGGATTTCCGGGGTAAAATATACATATCAACTTCCCCGGAGGCCATCGTGAAAAAATATACTATATTAATTATATCCGGCTGCTGCGTGCTTGCCGCCGGAATAGCCGGGCTGGCTCTGCTGCTGAATCAGCCTCAAGTAAGCGAAAGCAGCGTTCCTGAATTCGTCATGCCTTCCCAGACTGTTTCCACGGACTCCAGTTCTGCTCCGGAAACCTCCGGCAGTTCTGCAGCTGTGACAACTGCCCCGCAGACCGAGGCACCGCCTGAAACTCCGACTGTAACAGCCGAACCTGCCGCCTTAACCGCTGAATCCCCAGACATACCGGAGGAAACAAATTTTTCAACATCTATTCAACCAGGAAAAATTACAGCCGCTCAGCCCTCGGCGGTTTCCGAGCCTGCTCAGCCGAATTCCGCCGTTTCCTCCGTGACGTCCGTGCCGGAAACAATCACTGAAAAAATCCAGACCACTTCCAAGCCTCACGCCGCTGAGCATTCCGAACCCACCGAGCCGGAACACCCATCGAACATGCTTATTACCTCCGGCGACCCGCTCCACCACGTACAGTTTGAGTTCGGCGGGCGAAGCGTCAGATATTCGGGCGTTTATGAAGGAACTCCCGTAACTGCGGTGGATATCCTTCTTGAGCAGATCCCGAGCTACGACTTCACCCAAAACGGAAGCAGCTTTTCCGGCACGCTGAATGCGTCCTCGCTCGACCCGGGATACTATATTATCCGGGTGTCGCTGGACGGCGGCGCGATAATGGACTACGTTTTTGAAATGACCGCGGACGGCTCCGCGCCGCTCTCCTGGGCTGAGCTTCCCGCAGACGAAAACCTGAGAGCCGCCGCTTCCCCGCTGGAGCTCCCGGAGGAGGGCGTAATGCAGCACATCACGTCCTCCGGCGACCCCGAGACTGCAAGGCAGGTCCTCAGCCGGGTCAGGGAGCTTTCCGACGAGATATGCGCGGGTATCACCAGCGACTATGACAAGCTGCGCGCAATTTCACAGTGGGTATCGCGGAACATGTACTACGACAAGGACGCCTCCGAAAAGGGCGTGACCGAAGACATGCTGACGCTTGAGCATGTTCTGGAATACCACCGCTCAGTGTGCTTCGGCTGGTCGAATCTGTTCTCCGCGCTTTGCCAGGCTCAAGGGATATGGTGCGCGAACGCCTCCGGCAGCGTTGTTACCGGAAGCCGCTGCTTCATGCAGACCTCCACCGCAGACGAACGGTCGCATTCCTGGAATATGGCGGTAATCGACGGAAGGCAGATATGGGTCGATACCGTGTGGAACTCCTCAAACAGCTACCACAAACGGCGTTATGTTGAAGGGGCGCAGGATATGCAATACTTTGATATCTCCACGGCGGCGCTTTCCCAGGATCACCGGGTCATGCGGTTTGAGTACCGGAATTATTTCGCACTTGGCTAGAGCCAGCGGCGCAGATCTGACAAAGATACAGTCGGGTCTGCGCCGCTTTTTTCTCTGAACTACGCGTTCTGATTTTTCCGGAGCTTCCGGCTTATCCTGTCCCACGGAAGCTGCACGAGAATTACAGCCGCAAACACAATAGCGCAGCCGATTATCTGCCGGGAGCTCATGCTCTGATCAGTCCTGAGAAAACCTATTTTATAGGCGACAAATCCGGATATCGTAGCCACGACGGATTCCAGCGACAATATCAGAGCCGCCGCAGTAGGGTCGACGCCCTTCTGACCTACGATCTGCAAGGTATATCCAACGCCGCAGGAAAGCACGCCGGCGTAAAGCACCGGAATTGCTCCGCTGACGAGCTGCTCCCAGGAGGGCTGCTCGAAAATGAATGCTCCGATCGTACTTACCACGCCGCACACCGCGAACTGAATGCAGGAAAGTATCACGCCGTCGGTAAGTGGCGAGAAGTGGTCGATAACTAGAATGTGGACTGCAAACACCAGAGCGCTTCCAAGTACGAGCAGGTCGCCCGCCGAGATGGAAAGGCTCTCGCCGTTCACGCACAGCAGGAACATTCCGGCAACTGCCAGAACCGCGCAGAACCACACTGCTTTCGGAGCCTTCCTGCCGATGAATATGCCGAGTATGGGCGTGAGGATTATGTACAGCGTAGTGATGAATCCGCCCTTTCCGACGGTGGTCATCGTCAGACCGTACTGCTGGAGCGTTGAGGCGATGGTCAGCGCCGCGCCGCACGCGAGACCTCCTATGATGGTGGTCTTAACGGGAAGCGGTTTGCGCTCCGCTTTGGGAATACGCCCGCGTATAATAAGTATCACCGGGACAAGTATAACGCTTCCAATGATGTTTCGCGAACCGTTGAAGGTCAGCGGTCCCATGAAATCCATGCCCGCCTGCTGCGATACAAACGCCATGCCCCATATTATCGCTGCTGTCAGTAGCAGCAGGCAGTTTCTGAATTTTTTTGTGTTTGTCATTTTCCGTTTTCCTTTTTTTTCTGAGCGTTCTGACGGTGCGCCAGCATTCTGATTATCCTCGGGCGGTTGAACCTCTGAGTAACGATGAATACAAGCTCCAGCCCTGCCGATATTACCGAGGTTATAACAAACGCCGGGAGCGCTCCCACCCATATTGCGGCAAATATCGGAAGAAAACTCAGCGGGAGTATTATCTCGTGGGTTATCTCCGCCTGGCACATTGCCTGAGCTATCTCGTCAGGAGTGTGCCTGCTCAGGTCGAAGAAATCCGGCCGATACGCCGGCACTCTGCCCTTCCACTTCTTCACACGGAGCAGCCTGTAGAGCTTCCTTTCCCAGTCCCTTTGGCGGAACCATGGTCTGGAGAGATCGGCGTGATTGTGCATTGTGAAGTTCACGATACCGCCGACTATCAGCCGCATTATGAAATGGTAGGATATCGTCGCGAAGGTTATCGACAAAGTCAGGAAAACGTCCTGACCACCGCGGAGATACAGTGCGGTACAGAGCACTGCAATTGCGGGCATTACGGCTGATGTTATGATGATTAGCTTCCTCATGGCTGACCTCCGGACAGTAAGAAACCACAATTTCACATTACATTATAGCAAAAACCGTTAAAAAAGTCAATCGACCGCCCCGAAAAACAGAGCGGCCGAAAAATATTACAGTCATGCAAACTGCCAGGAATCGAACTCAAAGCCAGCCGGGAACACGAAGAACACGTCGTGAGTTCCGGATACCTCGGAGAACAGGCTGTTGTATACGACCTGCCAGTCGTCGGAGCTGAACTCCACGGAAGCCGCCGCATTTCCCTCAATATTGTCGAGGTAAACGTCGACTCTTCCGGTTCCCTTTACCTTAGCCGCGAAGTACTTCGCGCCGTCGCCGAAATCAGCGCCGCGGACGCACGTCCACGCGCCGGAGCCATTCTCAGCGCCGCAGGAGATCGTCATGTTGCCGCTTCCCTCCGCAGGAGCGTAGGACGCGCCTGCGCATGCCGCGATGGTCTCCGCCTGTACCAGCTGATAGGGGTCGAGGCTCTTTATCTGGGAAACTCCCGCCTTGTCGCCGGTGACCTTCTCAATGACTACGTTTTCCTCGTCGACCTGCGCTTCGTTCACGCACAGGCTGCGGAATCCTCCGTACGTTCCAAGCGCCTTCTGAGGATACATCGCATGATAGAACAGATAATACTTACCCTGGTACTTTTGCAGGTGGGTGTGGTTGTTGCTGTATTCAAGTCCATACTCGCCGGGATTCTTGAAGTAATAATCCTGATATACCCAGCTATCCGTGTCAAGCGGGGTCTTAGTGGTCATGTAGGACATGCTGCACTGCGGCGGAGGCGTTACGCCGTCGACGTCCCACCCGTCAGTGTGGCTCGACCAGTCGTTGTTGTAAGTGTAGACATAGGTTCCGTTGATGTAGTTCAGCTCGCTTGCCTCGAAATTGAATTTAGATGGGATTTTCACAATGTCGCTGTCGATGCTCACCATATCGTCGCCGAGCTTAACTATGCGCGAGCCGCCGTCGCCGCCTCCGAAAGCCAGCCATCCGGTGCCGTTGTCGTCGATGCATACGCCCGGGTCAAACGGGGAACTGCACCCGTTAAGTCCCGGCGTGTTGCCGTCCAAAAGGGATTCCCCGAGAGGGTCTGACCACGGCCCGGTTGGAGAAGTGGAGGTTATGACTCCGGTACCCCAGCCGCTGTTTGAGAAGTAGAGATAGAAATGAGTGAGGCCGTCCTCCTCAACGCGGGATGTTATCGACGGCGCCCAAGACGCCAGCGCCCAGGGGCATATTTCCGCGATGTCGATTATGCCGTGGTAGGTGTAGTTCACCATATCGTCAGTGGAGAGTATCACCAGTGACTTTATATGCTCATAGGTGTTCTTTCCGTCGGCTCCGACCGCTTCGTACTGCTGATTGTCGTTTGTTCCGTAGATGTAAAGCCTGCCCTCGTACTCCACAGCGGTGGGGTCTGCGCAGAAAACGTTTGAAATAAGCGGGTTGCCGTCCGGAAGGTTCTTGCCGGTCGGAGCGTCCAGCGACTGAACTGTTATCCCGCCGGGCTGTGAAGGTACCGCCGAACCGAGCGCGAATCCGCTTTCCGGCGAGAATTCAGCCTGGCTCTGGCTGTCCCCGGACGAACCGGCAGCGGGAGTACAACCGCACAAAAGTGCCGAAAGCATAACTGCAATGATAGGTCTGATGTGTTCCATAATACCCTCCTGGAATTAACGTTGTAACTTTATTATAGCACAATTATTCCGTAACAGCATTAATTATACGGACATCGGTCAGCACAAAACTGCCATTACTCCCAGCCCTTACAGACGTCTACCCACTCTGTAAAGCCGGAGTGCTCCTCAAGCTCAGGTATGGTGAGCTCAATCGCGCTGTTGCTGCTTCCGCAGGCGGGGAACACGGTGCTGAACCTCTTGAGCGATTCGTCGAGGTATACAGTCACGCCATCGTTCACTGCGAACGGGCATACTCCGCCGATCGCGTGTCCGATAAACTGAACTACTTCGTCAGGGGTCAGCATTTTTGCCTTCTTGCCGAATTTAGCCTTGTATTTTGCGTTGTCGACCTTCGCGTCGCCAGCCGTTACGACAAGTATCGGCTCCTCGCCTAGCATAAACGATAGGCTCTTAGCGATGCGGCGCGGCTCACAGCTGAGCGCCTGGGCAGCAAGCTCCACCGTTGCGCTGGAGCTGTCAAATTCAAGTATGCGGTCTGCCATTCCGCAGCCTGCGAAGTATTCTCTTACCTTTTCTATAGCCATTTTGTTCCACCTTCTGTTATCATTCCGCGTTTGGGCGGCCAAGTTGATTTTAGCACTTTACAGCGGTTTTGTCAATATGTTTTTAATTGACAAAGTACGGGAGCTGTGTTATTATATAATCTGGAAGGGGGTGGCATTATGAAAAATCGTTCATTAGCGAGGTTCGTAGTTTTGGCGCTGATACAGGTCGTGCTGTGCGTACTGGCGTTCGTATTTGCGGCTGGGATATCGTCAGCAGAACCGGAGTTCCAGACCGATGGAAGCATATACGTTGACGGAACAGATTTCACACCGCTGGCACAGCTGGGCGGCGAGATATTAAACGGAGCTTTATCGCTGCTGGCGCTCGGAGCGTCTTTCCTTGTTACTGCGGTAATTTCTGCTGTTTTACTGGTGCCGTTCCGATTTATTTCTGTTCGAAAGGACAGTATTCTCACCCGCATTGAAGCGCGCGGTACTCTGATAGTGATTTTAGTCTGCACGGCTGTTTCGCTGATCTCAGCGGCGATATTCGGCAGGGCTGGCTGTATGGTTGTCGCTCTAGTGCTGATGATCCCTCAGCTTCTTCTCAGTGTGCTGATGTACTGGCTTTGTATTTTCCTGCGCTCACGCCGGCAGGATTTTGTTAGCCGTGATTGTGGCGCTTAATAAAAAAATCACAACGAAAGTAAAATGCAAGTATACTGTGGGAAAAACTATTATTTAGCGGTGTATTGTGCTTCCGAAACAGTCCACCGGACTGTTTCGGAGGATATGTACAATTAGATTTTATATGTTGCTTGTGGGGGAAAACTCTTGTTTTCCCCCACACCCCTTT